>ERZ825137.5064-NODE-5064-length-12560-cov-4.382007_pt1 | contig 12560 bp, 7 predicted proteins | sample MGYA00519873_ERZ825137 | MGnify/ENA primary metagenome ERZ825137 (study PRJEB31778, sample SAMEA3449190) | human gut metagenome | biome: human gut; feature: human-associated habitat; material: faeces | place: United Kingdom | collected 2010/2012 ... | reverse complement strand
CGGTCCGGTTATGGCTGTTTACCTTCTTTCACTCCAGTTGCCTAAATATAGTTTTGTAGGCACAAACGCCTGGTTCTTTTTAGTTATCAACCTTCTAAAAATGCCTCTGCAAATATGGGTATGGCATAATATTACTTCCTCCACGTTGCTGATAGATGCCTGCTGCATTCCTTTTATGCTAGTGGGTGCATTAATCGGCATCTGGTTCGTAAAGAAGCTCCCCGAAAAGAAATACCGAATGTTTATCACAATAGTGACCATACTTTCCACATTACTTTTGCTTTTATAGATTGCCACTTTTCCGTTTTAAATAACCCGAGTCCATATAAAAAGCGAAGCCGCAAAGAAATCACTTCTTCACGGCTTCTTGATAAAATTAATATTTAAAAAGAGAGAGATTCTTCTATTTTGCACTCAGTTTTGATTCGATACTATCCAAAACGCGTCCCGTCATCATAATGGTATTCGGACTCATCTCTTTCAAACGAGAACGGACAAACTGAGAAATGTCCTTCAATATAGTTACATCATTCGTAGCTATCAAACGGGTCAGATTCATTATCAGTAAGCCACGATCTGTCTGAGCCAAGTTATCATATTCACTTTTACATACCGACCAAAAAGTTGCATCATCATCTTTTAGCCGGCTTTCTATCATACGGAACATCGGAGCATAAGGTTTCGCCTTTTCCTGATCCAAACACTGGATATTCCTTTTCAGCTCCTCATACTCATCCATCTTAAACTTATTCTCACGGAACATGTAACCTGAAAAATAACTGATGACAGCCGCATGATACAAACGGCTCATTCTATCTAGAATGGCTTTCTGCACGGACGCGTCAAATTCATTACGATGAGCTACCATAAATTGAGCTTTCGGGTCATCCCAAGTCATCGTATAACGAGTATAAATAAAAGCATTCGCAGCTTCTACACGTTGCGTATCCGTCAATGAATTGAAGTAATCATTAATAATCTGAAAGCCCTCATTTTCTTTCCCCTGCTCCATATTATAATAAGCATAACGATCCACTAATTCGGGAGTACGTTCACCCGAATTATAACGCTGAGCCATCCGTTCCGGTGATTGTTCAGGATCCAATCCTGCTTCAACTTTAGCAATGAAAGCATCCGCATCCATCGCACCTTTTATTTCTAGGCGCACTTTTTCATCGGAGTCCAATACCAAAAAAGTAGGATATGCCTTTACTTCAAATCGAGTAGCCAGTTCTTTTCCCTCTTTTTCAGCATTCAGCTTCACACATACGAATCTTTCATTGAAGAATTCGCCTACTTTTTTCTGAGGAAACACATCACGCGCCATCATCTTACAAGGACCACACCAATCCGTATAAAAATCGATGAACACCAGTTTATTCTCTTGCTTTGCCGCAGCTATCGCCTCCCCAAAAGAGATGTGGCGGAAATTTGTCTGCGCAAGGGCTGTAAAGCCCATTGCACATAACATAATTGATAGTACTATTGATTTTTTCATTTTTCTATTCTTAAAGATAATCGCTCTTCATTTCTTGATGGGATACATTTTTCCATTCTACAACTTTCATTTTGAGAAACTCCCATTCTCTTAAAAGGTGCTCCATCAAATATACCTGTAGACTAAAAAGCTGAATTCCTATACTCAACTTTCGCCACCTTTAAATCCGTATTCCATACATCCTTTTCGTGAGGAGTTATTTCAATTTTATTCGGGTCATCTGTTATTGTAAACTTCCGGACAATACCCTTCTCCGAAGCATTATATGTAGCTACAATGAGATCTGTCGGAGTATCATTCGAATTATAGTCCATAGCCAGATAAGTAATTTCACTTTGAAAGTCTTTTAACATCTTAGCATCTTTGCGGACATAATCATATCCCCATAATTGAGAACCTACAGCATAAAGCACAACAGATTGCATGGAGAAAAAAGCATAATGCGTTGCTTTCTCAAAATCAATAGCAACTGATAAATCCATCTCGTAAGCAAATTGTTTGGAGGGAGTTGTACTAGCAATAAAGCCATATACATAATACGCTCCATTCGCATCCGTCATCAATGCATAAGAACGTCCGCTATTACCATAACCATTCTCTCCATAAACCAAAGTACGCACTGGAGAATAATGAGTCTGATCAAAATAGAACGGAGTTTCCGTATCATTTGAATACTTTCGGGAATAACTCGATGAATAATAATAAGAATTAAATCCTGTAAAACATTCATTTGTTTTATCGTACACCGTTACACGGTAGAAACCTTGAGAATTTCCCGGATAAAAAACATAAGGCGACACCTTATATAAATCGGATGAAGAAGCTGAATACCTATTCACCGGGTTACCGTAGGCTTCAGGTTCGTCATATATGGAAGTTCCATAAATATCATGTTCTGTCAATAAAAGCCTATTGGTAGCAGACAAACTCTGATTCGACGAACCGAAAGCATGAGGATACGTATTTATAACTTTTAGAGGACGTGTAACCTCAATAGTCGGAAATATAAATTTATCTTCCGATATTTCTTCACGCACATCAAATGAAGACTGAATGGACGAATATTCTATCGAATAAGAACCGGACTCTGTAACAGCCCAAAGAGAAACAGACTTATTATTCCAAGAACCACCGGAAAAGACCAAGTCTTGAGCCCCTTTCATATTTACTGAATTAGTAAATATATCTTTTACAACAACAGTATCCCGATCCTTTACCATACTGACAAAGTCCATGCCACATGTTCCATCCGATTTATCGCCAAACAGATAGAAGCCTCGTACAAACTGACTTTGTGTGTTCAATTTTACACGTTTTTCCCATTTCAGATTAGTAGTTTTATCCTTTATCTGCAAATAAAGATAATACGTGCCGGGAGCTATATCTAAAGGATATTCCAGATTTTTCTCCGAACCAATATGCGTGTGAACATGATCTGATACGCCATTATTACAAATAAACCAGTCATACTCCAACTTGCTTTCATCCAATTTACCCATAGAGCCTTCTATTACAGGAGATATAGATAACGTTTCCACATAAGAAAGTTTATTATATTCATCCTCTACATTAGAAACTACAGCTTCATTAATAGGTAAAAGTTCGTAATTTCCTTCGTCTTCAACGCACGACGACAGTCCCCACAAGGTCATTATTCCATATAGTATATATTTCTTTTCCATATATTTTATAATTTAATTTATTTATAATACTCCTCAGGCGTTGTAAAGGGAGCCCATGCAGCAGCAGGGTCTAAAGTCGATAGCGCCATGAAGTACATCATTGTTCCATCCTCATCCAACACAGGATCATGCGCGGCAGCTTTCTCCAATAAATACTTAGCCATCAACTGTCCTATAGCTTGTTGCCGTACTCTCGGCATCGTTTCCGAACTCGCATATTCCTCGAACGTAGTACCAGTTAATTCCATCATTAAACGAAATTTCTTAGCTGAGAACTTTCCAAAAAGTCCTAAACCAGTCGCATCATTACCGCTCCAAGTTGCCGGACGAGCCAGCACGTCATAGATGAATAAATTATGCACTCCTGCATTTTTATTATAACTGAACATGGGGTTAAGAGTCTGCTCATAATACCGGGAAGCATCACCAAAACCATCATACTTCAACTTGAAATGTTCATTTTCATGAAGCTGTAATTGCAACAAAAGCGTATCTCCGTTCATCCGTTCCGTTCTGTGGACCTTGATTGTCAGAGTTGTACTACTTTCTCCCGCCTTTATCACGCCCTCTTCCTGAAAGTTATCATAATCTGAGCCTGCTATAGCCGTAGTGCTGTCAGGATTTACCGTTACAGTAAAAGCACGATCATAATTCTTAGGCATTCCCGAAGCCATGACTTTAAATGACATTTCCACTTCATCGGGTATTAGGCTGCCAAAAGAGATTTCAGAAAAATCATAGTGTGCCCATCTCGAAGGAGTTATCCATGAAGATCCTCTACGCACATCAAAATAAAGACAATCTTCACCTTCATAATCCATCAATTCTTTTTCACAGCTAACCAACAAACAGAAGCTACAAAACAGAATACCAATATTGAATATATTTCTTTTCATGTTCATTTTTAATTAGAAGTTATACGTTTATCTGTCTCCACCTTAGGCAAAGGCCATACATAATACCCTAAGTCCATGCTCGCTGTAGTTGACCAGGAATAAAAAGAGGTCCCCGACATCACTTCAGTCATGGCATGACGTTTATAATAGAAATAAAGCTGTCCTTCACCAATCACTTCACGAGCAAATTCCGCCGTTATATATTCCTGCACCTCCTCTTCCGTATCGGAATCCTTTAGTTCCAGGTCCATACAGTTCCTGTTCTTACGGAGCTCGTTTATATACCCTATCGCCTCCGTCAGATTATTAGAACATTCGGCAGCAATCATATATATTTCACTCATCCGGATCAATGGAATCATATATCGGAATGGTTTGGTAGAGGCAATAGCCGCATATTTCTTCAAACAAATCGCTTTTTGCGTAGTGGTATTTCCATATTGGTCGGTCTCTTCCAATTCTTCCACACTCCACATATTTGTTCCTCTGCGAACATCATTATCATCGGTGTAGAAATAAGGAAACTTCCCATAGTCGTCGATAAAATCATCTCCTACAAAAGTCAAACTATTGCTTATGCTGGCAGATTCCTTGAAATGTCGGTCATACAAATTTACACGGGATATATTATATAAACCAAACATTACTTCTGTAGAGAACAGACGGTCGGGATTAGAAGACGCCTGAGCGTTTGCTTTAGAAGTCCAGGGAAACACTTCCTTTTCCTTATTTTCCTTTATCAGATCGGAAGCTATTTTATACGCCTCCTCCCGCGCTCCTTTCCATTGGTATGCCCGTGCCAATAAGGCCTGCACAGCATAGTAATTAAGACGATACTGACGATATCGCAGTTTCGAATCTTCATTCGGATTTTCCGAATCGGAATCCATAACACCTTCTGTCCGAATCGGATCTTCTTTCAGCAAATCAGAAGCAACAGTCAAATCACGTATTACTTTATCAAGTACCTCTTTAGCCGGCAACAAGGGTTGTATTTCTTTAGAAGTAGTCTCTTGATAAGGTATAGTAGAATTAGATTCTGTTGCCGAGGTATATATCGGGCCATACAAACGAAGCAAATCAAAATGTAACATAGCACGCAGTGCTAAAGCTTCTCCTTTTACAATCGGGTAATATGTCGGATGTAGTGCTGACCCAGCTTTATCACAGTGCTCCAATAAAGAATTTAAATTGGCTATTAATGAATACAGATTTGTCCACACTCCTCCAGACATTGATTCAAATACCTTCTCCCCAAACTCATAATTTGCATATACATAAAAATTATGGCTGCTGTTTTGCGAAACATTATAATATTGAGCCATCACATCAACCACTCCCATGCCTAATGTAGAAGCATAGGTTTCATTCATAGAAGTGTAAATGCCATTCAATGATGAAAGAAATCCTTCATTGGTTTCATATAATTTATCTTCCATAATGGCATCTTCCATATCCACTCCCAACCAATCGGAACAAGAAGATATCGTTATCGATAAACCCACCGTCACGATAACTAATCTGATTATATTTTTTATTTTCATACTCACTACTTTATTATATTAAAAACGCAAACTTAAAGAAGCCGATACGGCTCTCTGAAACGGGTAATTAAGTCCTCTTTCTTCCTTAATGGTTGAAATACGGAATAAATTATTCATATATACTCTGAAAGAAAAATAAGACACCCCTATTGGACGAAGCCATGAAGCGGTAGTAGTTTCATATCCCAACGATATTGACTGGCATTCCAAAGAATTGTCATCCATGATAAAACGAGAAGACATCTGTGTTACAGAAGTATCATCTATGCGTTTATATTTGGCAATATCTCCGGGTTTCTGCCAACGGTCATATAAGGCTCTCTTGTCCTGATTATATTTAATAGCTGTTTCCGAAATATTTTCCACCTTATTAAACAGTGTTTCCAAAAAAGCTTGTCCACCCCATCTATAGCGAAAGTTTACTCCTACAGAAAAGCCTTTATAGCGTAAATTTGAGCCTATATTTCCCTCTGCATCCGGAGCAGAATCACCACATATTACTTCTTCCGAGGAATCCCACTCATAAGTATATGTACCATCTTTTTTCATGAACACCTCATTACCATTCATCGGATCAATTCCTAAAGAACGTACTGCCCATAATGCTGTAGCGCTCACTCCATCATAGAAACGTAACAATGTTTGATTTTCACGTCCTTCCTCATTATATTTCTCTAAACTATTACCTATATTATAATAAGAAGTTTTAGTATGGAGAAGATTAGCATTAATCTGCCATGTTAAATCAGTCTGTTTAAACACAAAATAATTAATAGAGAATGAGAAATTATTATTCTTCGTTGCACCAATATTCATTGGAATAAAAGAAGTTCCTGTGGAAGGCGGTTGACTAATGGAAAGCAATACCGGATCCGATTTTTTCATACCATAATCAACCGTTAGACGCAAACGAGACTTAAACAACTCGAGGTCTAAACCAACATTATGAGTCAACGTCCGTTGCCAATCCAAATTCTTATTTCCCCATTTACTTACCAATGCAGCCAATCCAAACATATTTTGATAATTTGTATAATAGGTATAAACACTATTAGCAATCTTTGCATCAAAATCTTGGTTTCCGGGATTTCCCAACGAATAACGGAGTTTTAAGAAATTTACCCATTCTAAATCTTTCAGAAAGGTTTCATTATGCATATTCCAACCCAATCCAAAAGACCATGTAGTAGAAAAGGGATTATTAACACCAAACACAGAAGCCCCATCCGAACGAACATTTACATCTGCCAAATAACGCATGTCGTATGCATAGTTACCATTTAAATAGAAACTTGCCGAACGGGTTTTTGATATCGTTGAAGTAGGTTTCCCACCCTCGGGATAGCCAATGGAAAAATTTGGATTTGAAAATTGATCTGATATATACCCTATGGTAGAGAACATGTCGGACGTTGTATTATTCTCCGACAACTGAGCTCCTCCAACAATATTGAAAGTGTGTTTTCCTATCACATCTCCATAACTTGCAATGAAACTTCCGTCATATGAGGTTTCCCTCTGATTGGTTTGGTTTAAACTACCGCTTTTTAAAGATTCAACGCCGGTAAAATCTGTTGCAAAGGGCGATGTAAAGACTTCTTGTTCCAATTTGGAAGTAACGAGACCGAATTTAGCCCTGATTCTCATCTTGTCAATGGGGCGATATTCTATTTCGAAATTATTTCGGATCGACAATATATCACTGGTATTAAAGCTTTTCTGCTGAAAATCCCATAACGGATTGTAAACATACTGAGCTTCATTCGGTTTATTTGTCAGGTAATAAATTTCTATTATTTTATCAACTCCACCTTCACTATTATATTTAGACTGATACGGATTTGCCGTAGCAAAATCGCTAAAAGGCACTACATTATTCGAAATATCCGTATAACTTATATTTGTTTGGTTCGAAAAACTGAATTTATCAATCCGGTATGAAAGATTCACCGTTCCATCTAAATTCTCACGATCAGATTGTTTCATTACTCCTTCTGCATCCTTATAACGGAAAGTCAAACCGTATCTAAATGCAGAATCTCCACCTTCTGCATTAATACTGTGTTCCTGAGTAAATGCGGTACGCAAGGGTTCATTCATCCAATATGTATCCAAACCCGCTACAGCTCTTTGTAAACGAGAATAATATAATGTTCTCTGCGCATCATCCATAATTTCTCCAAACTCGTCAAACTCTCCATAATATCCCGATAAACGTTCAAATTCAAGCTTTTCACGAGCATTCATCAAATTATAATCACTTAAATCTGCCCAAGCAACTTGATAATTTCCGCTATAACTAAAACGCAACTTTCCGGCTTCCGGTTTCTTTGTTTCCACAACAACTACTCCGTTTGCAGCTTTCGAACCATAAATAGCCGTAGAAGCAGCATCTTTTAAAATGGTAATGCTCTCTACGCGATCCATACTTAAATCGGATATTGTTTGCAAGGTTGTTTCAAAACCATCCAAAATAAACAAGGGTTGATTCGCCGTAGCTGAATAGGTATCAGAAAGTCCCGTAATGCTGGTAGTACCATTAATGGTTACATTCATCATGGTATTCGGATCGGAACCCATCAGGTTATTGTCTGCTATAACAAAAGAAGGATCTAAGGCACTCAAGCTCTGAAGTATATTTTGATTCCCGACAACCTTTAATTCTTCTGCTTTATATGTAGTAGCCGACCCTGTAAAACTCTCTGCCTTACGTGTATAAATACCGGTCACCACGGTTTCCTTCATAGCTACGGCATCCGACTCCAACCGAACTGTCAGTCTTTTACCCTCTGTAGCACGGACTTCCTGAGTTTTCATTCCGATATAACTAAATATCAAAACGCATTTATCACCGGAAAGCGCTAATTCAAAATTTCCGTCGGCGTTCGTAGTAGTGCCGACGCCTTTCTGACCTTTTACCGCCACATTCACACCCGGAAGTGGTATATCCAAATCATCTATTACCGTACCTCTGTACGTGAATTTATTTGAAGAGATTTTACCCCCCCCCCGTTGAGATTTTACATAGATATACTGGTTTTCAACAGTATATGTTAAAGGCTTTCCTTCAACCAAAATCCCTACAGCACGAGGAATGGTTACTTCTTTCAAATCAACAGATACCGTGTATTTATCGATATCCGAATAAGCAAACTGTAGTCTGTAATATCCAGACAAACGTTCTAACTGCTCAAAAACGGTAGATAGCTTCTCGTTTTTGCATTGATAAGATATCTTTTTGTCAGCTGTCTGTGCCACCAGTTGTAACGACAGGCAGCAAAAAGAGAGCAATAATAGAAAAGACCTTACCTTTTTCTCTCTCGATTCTAAATTTTCATTCATAAGCAATCATTTTTAATGATAAATAATAACTCTTTATACTTAAAAACGATTCGCTTCCTACATCAGTTACCTTTTTGAAGAAGTTTTTTTAAAGAAAAAAAGAACGTTAATAATAAATATTTACATTCTAAATTTGTGCACAAACGCGAGGAACGATTGTGCACAAACGTACCTTGCGTTTGTGCACAATTCTGAAATGCCTTACCACAAAGAGTTTCAGAGGAGTATTTTTATAATCCAGCTATTTTCTATTCAATAAAATATTTATACAACTATTTTATATCGATATAATACTTTCCACTGCTTCTGATAATTTACAAATTACAAAAAGTTAAATTCGTTATTAACATTTCCAAGAGAGACGTCAATTTTTAATCTTATGTTCATAGTTTCAATTCTTTTCTTTGTGTACACTACCTTAGAGGTGTTTACGGAAAAAAGGAATCAACTGCTGGAGTGCCTCGCCGGTGGCTTTAGGTTGGTCGTATAAATCATAATGGCTTGCTCCCTGAACAACATGTATCTGTTTGTCCTGCGAAGCAGCCCTGTTAAACAACTCGTAACCATCGCGGTAAGAGCCAAATGCTCCTACTCGATCCCCCACAATAACCATCAGAGGTTGTGTCAATAAATGATCAGCCAAATGGAACGCATCGAAAGCAAACACTTTATCCAGACTGTCGAACCGGAGAAGATTGGGTGAATTTTCACTTTGGCCGCGAGGGGTTCTGTAATAGTCAATAGCTTCAACGATATCGATATCGTTCATTCCTGCGGCAATCCGCTCTTCTTGGGTATTGGGAATGTATCCAATGATTTTAGCTTCTGCACCGCGAGCCTGCGCCGTACGTTGGTCCGCTACGGCTTCAAGCGCCTTGATTGCAGCATCCGCCGTATAGTTTCCTTCACGCATAACTCTTCCATAATTAGCCGCAACAACTGTTGCAACGGCTTTGAACCGACGTTCCGTCATGGCTGCATTGGCTGCATATCCTCCGCCTCCACAAATGCCCAACACACCGATGCGCTTTTCATCAATGTACTCGAGCGTAGTCAGATAATCCGCAGCGCAACGAAAATCTTCCACACGCAAAGCGGGGTCTTCAAGAAAACGAGGCTCACCACCACTTTCCCCTTGGCACGATGCGTCGAAGGCCAGTGTTATAAATCCTGCCTCGGCCAGTTGTTTACCGTAAATGTGACCGGATGTCTGTTCTTTACAACTACTAATCGGATGTCCACAAACGATAGCCGCATATTTTTCCTTTTCATCGAAATTTGGAGGGAACTGAAGAATTGCTGCAACTTCCCAGTTTCGATTTTTGAATTTTACCTTTTGTTCCATTGTTCTATGATTTTATAATTATTGCTCTTCTTTTATCTATACGTGTGTAACGAATAATGAGTTGACATTGTTTTTCGGCAGGAAAATTTTTAATTGTAATTCAAAAGATATCCTAGACAAAAAAAGACCGGACAAAAAACACTTCTCTCCCTTTCGATTTACTGCATACTACCTAATATTCCCGAGATTCGGGAATATACCTACCCATATAATAACTTAAAAATAAATCAATCAGGAAAAGTATGCTAAATTATCCCCTCGCGAATATCCAGGAATTAAAATGCGAACTTAAGCGTGACTTTATTAACGAAAGAGAATCTTAACAGGAATCTATCCGAAAAGAAAAATGAATAAATCCCAAAAAGAGAATATAAAATGTAATTTTATAACGAAAACAGTCTCTTTTGAGAACCGAATACATGCCGCATCTTTTAAAATCTCTACCTTTATAAGGTCAATCTTTCAGAAGATTAGCAGACATATTGGAAATTTACACATCGAAAATGTCTGATTTTATTCTCCTTAACGAAATCGGAGCAACCTTTAAAAATATAAGTAATGAAATATTATGATAAAGTTAAACAGATAACGGAAGCGACTCTTGATGCAGCCAAGAAAGTAGTCAAAAGCAAACTTCCGGTTCGAACCATAAATAAAGAGAAAGGGATTATTCCCGATAGCGAAAATTCCGGCGAAATCAAAAAAGGAGATATGGTTTCGCAGGCTCATGATATAATGATGAGAACCTTGAATTGGGCCTATGATTATGCTGTGAGTGACAATGTGCCGGGAGTGTCTTCCATAGCTAAACTGGCAGAGGACTTCTTAAAAAAATCAGATACGGTAACGGAAGCGTGCAACAACATGATACGCTGGCAACTGGCTTATGCAGGAAGTATGGGATTCGTGACGAATCTGGGAGGAATGATAACTCTTCCGGTATCTATACCTTCAAATATAGCAAGCATATTGTACATCCAAATACGGATGGTTGCAGCTATCGCTTATATGGGCGGGTATGACCTAAAAAGCGAGCAAGTACGTACATCGGTATTTTTGTCCCTGCTTGGCGGAAGCGCAAATAGGGTACTTGATTCTGTAGCAGTTCAATTAGCTACGAAATTAACAGCCAATGCGATAAGCCAGATTCCTGAGAAGACACTGACGAAGATAAACCAAGCAGTAGGCTTCAGGCTCTTGACCAAGTTCGGTTCTACGGGAGTTCTTAATATGGGCAAAACGGTTCCCGTTGTTGGTGGATTGATAGGTGGGACACTTGATGCATTGGCCACAAACGTAATTGCAAATGCGGCAAAAAACATGTTCTTGAAAGATACGATTGAAACAGAGAGACTGGATAAGTTTGAATCAATCCGTATAAAGGCTCTCATTAACATGGCTAAAGTTGATAATCACTTCTCGGTTGAAGAACGGGAGATGATAGAGGAGATTATCGAGGATTCTACAATCCCAGAAAATGAAAAACAGAATTTACGTGATTTAATGAACAAGCGAGAATTAATAAATATAGATTTCTCTATATTCAGAAAAAACAGTTTGTATGGATTTTCTTTATTGAATAGCCTTGTCTCTATTATGTTGGCCGATGGTAAAATTCAACCGGCAGAATCATTGTATCTGAAGAAAGTGGCCAAAGAAATAGGTGTTTCTTCTAGTGTAATCACAGAAATTCTGAATTCGTACAATACTAAATAATTAATAAAGATGATGATATCAAATTCTGTGAAGAATAAAAAAATTAAAATATACCATTATGGACAGCAGTAAGGTAGGCGGCATGATAAGAGAGATGACTCCAACCCGGTTATAATAAGGGTTAAAAATCTGATTAAAGCAATTAGTATCGAACTGTACAATCCCAACCGTATCATGGATTGGAATCAAGACGCGATGAAAGATGAGGGCACGCTTTCAAAGGAGGTAATTCGGGAAGTGCGTAAGTTTACTAAGGAAGAGCCAGTAGATTTACCTTCTAACAATTTGGTTATAAACCAGATATAGCTTTACAACTTAAGAGATATGGGATTATTACCTGTTTAAAACAAATATCATTTATAAAATACTTTGTTATTTTCATGCATAAGAGAAGTTCTTCCTTTCAAAGAAGTTGTGTGCAAATGGTGTGCAAATGAAAAAGGCACTCAGAAGTGGAAGCCTTCCAAATGCCTGATTTTCAATGTAGCGGGACCCGGGATTGAACCGGGGACCTCATGATTATGAATCATGCGCTCT
>ERZ825137.5053-NODE-5053-length-12588-cov-13.849358_pt1 | contig 12588 bp, 9 predicted proteins | sample MGYA00519873_ERZ825137 | MGnify/ENA primary metagenome ERZ825137 (study PRJEB31778, sample SAMEA3449190) | human gut metagenome | biome: human gut; feature: human-associated habitat; material: faeces | place: United Kingdom | collected 2010/2012 ... | reverse complement strand
ATTTGCTGCGGTGCAGATTGCGGCTGTCCTCCACACGGTCGGGGTCGTTTTTGTAGTCCCAGCCATTGAGCTGTGCAATTTCATCCCCGCAGTTCAGCATGGGGAATCCCTGCAAAAACGCCATGGCAGTGTGCAGCAGCAGGTCACGCTTCACAGCGTAGTCCAGTGCGATCTTATCGTCCTTTTCCAGTGCCTGTTCGATACCACACAGGCTTGCGGTGGTGCCGCAGCTCCGGGCATCGCCGGTGGCGGGGTCGTAGTTGTACAGCTCACCCTTTGCCCAGCTGCCGGGGAAATTGCCCTCATAGAAATGGTACAGGTATTCCTTGTGTTTCTGCGGGTCGATGCCCAGCCGGTTTTCCACCGCCTCGTCCAGACCCCAGCCGATGTCATCGTGGCAGCGCAGATAGTTCACGAACCAGCAGTTGTCCGGCAGGGCGTGGAGGGCATCCAGCTGCGCCTTCAGCAGCCGGGTGTCCCGGCTGGCAAGGGCACCCCACAGGTTGACCATGGTGGACACGTTGTAGAGCATGTGGCATTCCGGCTTTTCCGGGGTACCGAAGTAGGCGGCAAGCTCCTTGGGAGCCATGACCACCTCGCCCTTCAGGATGACCGCCGGGCAGACACATTCCAGCACCATGCGGAGCATCCGCACGATGGTGTGCACCTGCGGCAGATTGCGGCAGGTGGTGCCCAGCTGCTTCCAGATGTAGGGCACCGCATCAATGCGGAACACCTCTACGCCCAGATTTGCCAGATGCAGGATGCTCTTGGTCATGTCCACGAACACCGCCGGGTTTGCGTAGTTCAGGTCCCACTGGTAGTCGTGGAAGGTGGTCAGCACCCACTTGTGCATCTCCTCACACCAGGTAAAGTTGCCGGGCGCAGTGTTGGGGAACACCTGCGGCACAGTCTGCTCGTATTGGTCGGGGATGGTGCGGTCGTCATAGAGGTGGTAATAGGCCTGAAACCACGGGTCACCCGCCTTTGCCGCCATGGCCCAGCGGTGGGTGCTGGCGGTGTGGTTCATGACAAAATCCAGACACAGGCTGATGCCGGCTTTCCGCAGCTCCCGGGTCAGGTTTTCCAGATCTTTGTTGGTGCCAAGAGCCGGGTCTACGGTATCGAAATCCTCCACCGCATAGCCGCCATCGTTGTGGGGGTGGGGCATCTGCAGCAGGGGCATCAGGTGCAGATAGGTCAGCTTCTGCTCCTTGAGGTAGGGCAGCTTCTTTGCCAGTTCTTTCAGATTTCCGGCAAAGAGGTCGGTGTACATGGTCATGCCGAACATATTGCCCCGCTTGTACCACTCCGGGTCGGCAGAGCGTGCCTTGTCCAGTGCTTTCAGCTCGGCACTGCGGGCGTTGTAGGCTTCAGCCATCTCCCGCTCCAGAACTTCCAGCCCTTCCCGGTTGTGGTACAGTTCCATGAACAGCCATTCCAGCTCGTCCTTGTGCTTGGCAAACCGGGACTCAAATTCCTGCTTTACTGCCATGGTTCAGCCCTCCACTTCTGCAAGGGTGGGCATGGCGGGGATAGCGCCGTGGCGGCTGGTGGTAATGCTTGCCGCCTTGTTGGCAAAGGCCAGAATGCCTTCCAGCTTGTCCACCGTCAGGGTGTCCAGCTCCTCCTTGCAGAGCTTGGACAGGGCCGCACCAAAGAAGGTATCGCCTGCGCCGTTGGTGTCGCCCACCTTGCAGGGAACGCCAGCCACATGGCCAGTTTTCTCCCCAAAGCGGTAGAATACGCCGTTTGCACCCAAGGTGACAAAAATCAGCCGGATGCCGTTCTGTGCCAGCTGTGCCGTGCCGCTTTCGCAGTCGGTGGTGCCGGTGAGCAGGGGCAGCTCCTCATCGGAAACTTTCAGGATATCCACCAGCGGCAGGGGTGCTTTCATCTGGGCAATGGCGTCCTCTTTGTTCTTCCAGAGGTTTGCACGGTAATTCGGGTCATAAGTAATGACAGCACCCAGCTTTTTGGCACGGGCAGCAGCGTCCAGCGTGGCAGTGCGAGAGGGGTCAGCGGTCAGGCTGACAGAGCCAAAGTGGACGATTTTGGCAGCTTTCAGAGCGCCCTCCGAAATGTCCTCTTTGCTCAGCATCACGTCAGCGTTGGCGCTGCGGTAGAAGCTGAAATCCCGCTCGCCGGTGGCATCCACTGACACGACTGCCATGGTGGTGGGATGGTCTGCATCCACCGCCATGCCGGAAACGTCCACCTTGTTCTCTGCCAGAACCTCTTTCAGGTAGCGGCCAAAGGCATCTGCACCCACCTTGCCGATAAAGGCGGTCTGTGCGCCCAGCCGGGCGGCTGCCACCGCCAGATTGGCCGGGGCACCGCCGGGGTTTGCGGCAAACTGAGGGATGCCGCGCGCATCCTTGCCGGTCTGGGTCAGGTCGATCAAAACTTCACCAATCGTTAAAATGTCCATGATAATTCTCCTTATTCTTGATGTGAAACCCAACGATCACCGCTGGAACAGATAATGAATGTAAGCGGCTGCACGCTCCGGGTGCGGTGCATTCTGCACTACCCCAAGATAGACCTTGCCAGAAAAACCTGCCTGCCTGACAAACGGCGTGTCCGAAATATCCAGCACGGTCCCACCGGCGTTCAGACCCGGCAGTGCATGGAAAGACGCATCCAGTGTCCGCAGATCGAGAAAATAATCATCTGCCAACAGTCGATCCCGTGCATATTCGTCCATCAGAACAACATCTAACCGCTGGGCACTGACTGCACCCAGCAGCTTCATCTCCGAAGCATATACATACTGCTCCTCTGCGCGTTCGCTTTCGCTGAGCAGCAAGCCGGACAGCAGATCGACCTGTTGCTTTTTGGTCAGACCCTGCGCCTCGGCAAAGCCGGTGGTAAGCTGTTCCGTCAGATCAGACCCGGCAGTGATATTTACCAGACCAAGGTAAAGCACATCCTCTTTTTTCGTCACATGGCGGTAGGCTGCATACCCGAGGATATAGACGATGATGAGCACGATTGCAATGGGCAGCTTGTAATATGCCCAGATGTGCTCCCACTTTTTGCGCCCATGGAGGGAGCGGAGCGTATCCCGGTCAGTTTTCGTCATGGTCGTATTCCTCGTGTACTGCATCAGGGTCTCCACCGATCAGATAGAGGATCCGAAGCATCAGAAAGGAGCAGAGCATGGCGCAGAAGCCCATGCCCAGCAGGAATGCAGGCGTGAACACAAACACTATGACGTACCCCATGATGCCATAGATCGCCGCCATCAGCAGGGTGCAAAACAGATACCGGACACCCACGAGAAACGCTGTTTTCAGGATGCCGAAGGTGGTGTTTTCAAACCGTGCCAGCAGAGGAAAGGTATACAGCAGAACGATGCCGTACAGAACTGCTGCACCAATAAGCACTGCAGTGAGCAGCGTCCAGAAAATGTTTTCGCTCCACATTCGGCGCAGCACAAAGCCATCCGCAGCCAGGAAACTGCCGACTGCCAGCAGGATCAGCCAGAGTTTTGTGGCAGGCTTAAAATTTTCCCGGAACGCCTTAAAAAACATCCGGGTCAGACCATCGTCCCGATCTTCCGCCATTTTGAGCGTGACGTAAAACAATGCGGTCGTAGAAGCCCCTATGGTAACGATGGGCAGGCTGCACACGAGCCATAAGATGTTCAGGTAAGCACTGTAAGTCAATTTCGTCAGCACAGCAAACAGCGGCTTGTCCGTATTGCACAGGTCACGCATGGGGGTTCTCCTTTCGCTCAATCTCCTGTGGATTCGCGCAGGATCAGGTTGGTTTCCGTATAGACGGTGCGATAGTTCAGCGATGGCTCTTCGATGCGGGTCATAAGCAGATTGGCAGCGGTGTAGCCCATGATCTGTCCATGGATATGGATCGAAGTCAGACGGGGGGCAAAGTAGGAAGCCTCCTGACTGTCATCGAAGCCGCAGACCCAGATATCATCGGGAACCGAATACCCCAGCTCATCCAATGCCTTGACCAGATCCATGGCAACAAAGTCATTGGCGCAGACAAAGGCATCCGGCATCGTTTTGAACCGACGGATGGTTTCGTACAGGGATACCGGATAGTTCTGCTGTCCCGATGGCATCGCACAGGTGCTCAGGCCTTCTGTCAGACCAAAGTGCTCCACTGCATCCCTATAAGCCATATAACGCTCAAAGAAGGATTGACAGTGGTTTTTATCCCCCGCAAAGCTGATGCGTTTTTTGCCGCGCTGGACCATGTGGGTCACCGCATTCTGAATCTCAATGCGGTTTTCCATATAAAGGCGGTCAGCTTTAAGAGGAGGACGCATATTCATCACAGGGCTGTCTACAAACAGCAGCGGAACATCCAGATCGCACAGCATCTGTGCGTAGTCATAGTCGAATACTTCAAAGCAGATGATGCCGGCTGTGCGCTGGATGTTGAGAGAAGATGGAAGTTTTTTCTCTTTCAGCTCTATGAGAGAAATGCGATGAATGGTCATGCAGCTATGCAGATGGTCGATTTCCGACTGGAAACGATCCAGCATCGTGGAGGAAAAGTGAGAGCTGTTCAGAAACCGGGTCGTCAGCATGGCGATCTCCCGTTTGTCACTCGGCAGAATGGAAGGCGCTGCTGTTTTTGCAGCGTCGTCCTGAAACAGCGGCAGATAGGCGAACTGCTTATAGCCCATTTCGGCGGCTTTGCGCAGGATCTTCTCCCGTGTGGCATCTGCCAGCACACCGGTGTTGTTGATGGCCTTTGAAACTGTGTTGCGGGAAAGCTGCAGTTCGTTTGCAATATCCTGAATGGTGACCTTGGTTGTCATAAGTCATCCTCTTTCTTTACAGTATAGAGGCGGATGTTCCCTCTTTTATCGATAAAGTCTGGTGACGGATCTTGTTCTATGACTCCAGTATAGTGCAAATGCACAAATTAGTCAAACGTAAAAATGCAAATCATCATTTTGCATATTTGCGCACTTTCGAATTTGTGCATCTGTACAAATCCACAGTATTTCTTGATATATACTATGAATTATCGTTGACATTCGCTTGCTTGCGTGGTATAAATGAATTACAGAGTTTTACATTTGCACAATCAAAGTAAAAAGTGCAAGATTCAAAGGTGCAAATGTAAAATGCAAATCAAGCGGCAAGCAAATCAAAAAGGAGGAGAATGATTCATGAAAGCAAAGACAGCCTCGTCGGAAACGGCTGTGCTGGCAGCAGAACGCAAGCTGCACAACACATGGGTCTACATCAAACGGCATTGGCAGCTTTACCTGTTGTTCCTGCTGCCTGCTGTGGTGCTGACGCTGGTGTTCAAGTACGCTCCCATGGGCGGTGTGCTGATCGCGTTCCAGAAGTACAATCCCTTCAAAGGTATCTGGGGCAGCCAGTGGGTAGGCTTCAAAAACTTTACCCGCTTCATGTCCTCGCCGGACTTCCAGCGCTATCTGATCAACACCCTGAAGCTGAGCGTCTACGGTCTGCTGTGGGGCTTCCCGATCCCCATCCTGCTGGCATTCCTGCTCAACCGTATCGAGAGCAAGAAGATCAAGCAGAAGGTGCAGCTGGTGCTGTATATGCCCAACTTCATCTCGGTCATCGTGCTGTGCGGTATCGTCCGGGTGCTGCTGAGTGTCACCGGTCCGGTGAACGGCCTGCTTCACACCAGCATCAACTTCATGACGCTGCCGGAAGCGTTCCGCCCCATCTACATCATCAGCGGCATCTGGCAGGGTGCCGGCTGGGCATCCATCATGTACACCGCATCCCTTTCTAACGCCAGCAAAGATCTGAAGGAAGCTGCAATGATCGACGGCGCAAACCTGATCCAGCAGATCATGACAGTGGAGTGGCCCGCCATTAAGGATATGGTCGTTATTCAGTTCATCCTGCAGGCAGGCAACATCATGAGCATCGGTTTTGAAAAGGCCTATGCCCTGCAAACTGACCTGAACCTGAACACTGCCGAGATCATTGCAACGTACGTTTATAAAAAGGGTCTGTTGGACGGCGATTACAGCTTCTCCACGGCAGTCGGTCTGTTCAACACCGTTGTCAACGTCATCCTGCTGATCGCAGTGAACAAGGTCGTTGCCAAAATGAACGATGGCAAGGGCTTGTAAGGAGGGGTTTACCATGGCAAAACAGAAAAAATCAAAAATGGCCCTCTACACCAGACAAGATAAGATCATCCTGTACTGCGGCTACGCACTTCTGGGCTTGTTCCTGCTGGCGATCATCGTTCCGATGATCTACATCGTCATCGCGTCCTTTATGGACCCGGTCACTCTGCAAAACAAGGGCATCTCCTTTGATTTCAGCAAGTGGAGTCTGGATGCTTACCAGCGTGTCGTTTCGGACAAGCAGATCTGGGTCGGCTTCAGGAACGCGGTACTTTACTCGATCATCTTCACCATCATCTCGGTCGCTGTGACGATGCTTGCCGCTTATCCCATGTCGCTGCCGGACTTCAAAGGCAAAGCAATCTTCAACACCTTGTTTGTGATCACGATGTTTTTCAGCGGCGGTCTGATCCCCACCTACCTGCTCATCAATAATCTGGGTCTGCTGGATTCCATGTGGGCGGTCATTCTGCCGGGAGCATTCAGCGTGTGGAACATGATCATTGCCCGTACCTATTATCAAGGCATCCCGCGTGAGCTGCGTGAAGCTGCGGATGTGGATGGAGCCAGCGAGATGCTTTACTTCTTCAAGATCCTGCTGCCCGTCTGTATGCCGGTGGTGGCAGTTCTGGCTCTGTGGCAGTTCGTGGCAATGTGGAACAGCTACTTTGATGCCATGATCTACCTGAACAGCGCATCGAAGCAGCCGCTGCAGCTGGTGCTGCGTTCCATCCTGATCCAGAGCCAGCCGGAATCTGGCATGATCGCAGATATCCAGAGCACTGCCGAACGTGCGAAGATGGCAGAGCTGCTCAAATATGCAACCATTATTATTTCCAGTCTGCCGCTGCTGGTGATGTATCCCTTCTTCCAGAAGTATTTTGATGCCGGCATCATGGCTGGTTCCATTAAGGGCTAAGGATATTCCAGAATTTTATAAGCAGGTACGCTCATCTGTTACACGAAAGAAGAAACATAAAAAGGAGAAAATACCATGAAAAAGCTGATCTCTCGCCGCAACTTCCTCAAGGTCTGCGCTCTGGCGGGCTCTGCCGCTGCTCTGTCTGCCTGTGGCGGCAAATCCACCGGCAGCGGCGATTCTGCTGCCGCAGCTGTGGACGTGACCGGTGCCGTTACATTTCCGCTGTCTGAAAAGGTCACCTTTACCGGTATGACCAGCTTCCCTGTGGGCAGCGAACCCGAGCCGAACAACCGCACCATCTTCAAGCGTCTGGAAGAGCAGACCAATGTGCACATCGACTGGACCGCCATCCAGTCCGACCAGTGGAGCGATAAGATCACCCTGAATATGTCCAACCCCAACACCCTGACGGATTTTGTTTTTACTGCTGATTTTACCGACAGCAATCTGCTGCGCTACGCAGATCAGGGGGTCATCCTCAATCTGGAAGACTACATTGACAACAATATGCCGAATCTCCAGAAGGTCTTTGAGCAGTACCCGGAGTACCGCACCATGTGCACCGACAGCGATGGCCACATCTGGGCACTGCCCTGGATCGAGCAGCTCGGCGCAGAAAAGACCGCCATCCAGACCATTGGCAACATGAGCTTCATCAATACCAAATGGCTGAACTTCCTCGGTCTGTCGATGCCCACCACGGTGGACGAGTTTGAGCAGGTGCTGATGGCATTCCGTGATAACGCCGCTTCTATCAAGGCAGAGTATGGCATTGACGGCGACATCATTCCCATGTCCTGCATCGTCAACAACGGCGATCAGGACCCCAGCATCCTCATCAATGGTTTTGGCGAAGGCTACGGCGATGCAGACAAAGACCGCCATATCGCCGTTACCAATGACCGGAAAGTCATCTGTGCCGCCACCCAGCAGGGCTACCGTGATGGTCTGGACTGGCTACACAAGCTGTATGCCGAGAAGCTCATTGACCCGGAGTGCTTCACGCAGGAGTGGTCCACCTATGTTTCCAAGGGCAAGGCTGGCCGCTATGGTGTCTGCTTCAGCTGGGATGTTGCCAACATTGACAACCTGACCGACTGGGAGCCGCTGCCTGCCCTGACCGCCGATACCCGCAATATCACCCCGCAGAACGGCTCTTTCACCAGCGGCTTTGCCCGCGGCAAGTGCGTTGTTACCGCAAAGGCGACTAATCCTGCACTGGTTTGTGCATGGCTGGATCAGATGTACGCACCCCTCCAGTCTCCGCAGAACAACTGGGGTACTTACGGCGATGCGGAAGGCTTTAACATTTTTGAAATGTCCACCAACGATAAGGGCGAGCCCATGCTGAAGCACGCTCCTCTGGGCGATGCTTCTCCCGTGGAAGTCCGTGAGGCGCAGTGTGTCGGCGGGCCTCTGGCGGTTCTGGATGATTACTATGGTGTATACGTTACCTGCCCGGACGATGCACAGTACCGTCTGGACTGGATCAAGGATATCTACACTCCGGATATGAACAACGATTATGTCTATCCCAATGTCTTTATGAGCAACGAGGACACCGAGCAGGTCTCTAACCTGCAGGCAGATCTGCAGACCTACATGAATACGCAGAAGGCGAACTGGATCATGAACGGCACTACGGATGCAGAGTGGAACGACTATCTGAGCAAGCTGGAAGACTACGGCCTGTCCGACTATCTGGGCATTATGCAGAAATATCTGGATGCTTACTACGCATAAGAATTCTTTCCTTTGGAGGATTCCATGAACGATTTGACTTTACAAAAAGCCCGTGCCTACGAGGCCGAGCACGGCGCTGCCATTTCCCCGGCGGAACGCCCTGCTTACCACATGACCCCCTATGTGGGCTGGCTCAATGACCCCAACGGCTTCTCCTACTATAAGGGGCAGTATCATCAGTTCTATCAGTATAATCCCTACGATGTGCGGTGGGCGCCCATGCACTGGGGTCACGCCGTCAGCACCGACCTGCTGCACTGGGAGTATCTGCCCTGTGCACTTGCCCCGGATTCCCCGGTGGACAATGGCCCCGGCTGCTTCTCCGGCTCTGCCACCGAGATGGATGACGGCAAGCAGCTGCTGATGTACACCAGCGTGATTGCAGAAAAGCAGCCCAATGGGGAGATGCGGGATATCCAGACCCAGAGCATTGCCATCGGTGACGGTCTCAACTACGAAAAGCCTGCCTGCAACCCGGTGCTGACCCAGAAAGACCTGCCGGAAGGCTTCAGCAGGTTCGACTTCCGGGACCCCAAGATCTGGCGTGAGGCCGACGGCACCTACTCTGCCGTCACCGTCTGCCTGGCCGAGGACGGCAGCGGCGCAGCGGCACTGTTCCAGAGCAAGGACGGCTTCGACTGGCACTTTGTCACGGTGCTGGAACGCTGCAATAATCAGTACGGCAAAATGTGGGAGTGCCCGGACTTCTTCCCGCTGGATGGCAAGCAGGTCTTGATGCTGGGACCCATGGAGATGCTGCCCAAGGGCGAGTTCCACAATGGTCACAACGTGATTGCCTTCATCGGCAGCTACGACCAAGCCACCCACACCTTCACCAAGGAAAATGTGCAGCTGATGGACGGCGGCATCGACTTCTACGCCACCCAGACCACCCTTGCCCCGGATGGCCGCCGGATCATGACGGCATGGCTGCAGACCTGGTCGGACACCGAGGATAAGCCCCAGGGCTGCAAGTGGTTCGGGCAGACCATCTGCCCCCGGGAGCTGCATATTAAGGACGGGCGCATTCTTCAGACCCCCGTGCGGGAGCTGGATGCCGTCCACGGTAAGCGCACCTTCCACGAAAATGTGACGGTGCAAAGCGAAACTTCTCTGGAAGGCATCAAGGGCCGTGTGGCGGACCTGACCGTCACGGTGCAGCCCGGCGAATACCGCTCCTTCACCCTGAAGCTGGCCGCCGATGCAGATCATCACACCAGCCTGACCTACGATCCCTATACTTCCGAGCTGACGCTGGATCGCAGCTATGCCGGTTCCCGTGCCGACATCGTGCACCGCCGTAGCTGCAAGGTGCGCAGCCAGAACGGTGCACTCAAGCTCCGCATCCTGCTGGATAAGAACAGCATCGAAGTTTTCGCCAACGATGGTGAGCAGACCATGACCGTATGGATCTACACCCCCCAGTCTGCCGATGGCATTACCTTTGCCGCCGATGGCAAAGCAACTGTTACGGCAGAACAGTTTGAGCTGGATCTGTAACCTGATATTCCCTTCATTTCTCCTTCATTGAATACAGCCCCGCTTTGGCTTCTTCTTCACCAAAGCGGGGCTGTGTTTTGGTATGGGTTCTATGCTTTCTGCCCCGTTCCGGGGGCTTTTTTGTGTCCGGGAGGCAGCGTTTTCTGAAAACGCAGCCAAACTGCAAAAAAAGTTACAATTTTCTCATCAAAAAAGGCGGTTTCCCATTGACAGCCTTGTTATAATAGGAGTGTAAGATTTTTGAGCCAGCACTCTGCGGCTCTGATTGCTGAACGGCCCTTGCGGGCTTTTGGAAAAAGAAAGAGGCATACAGCATTATGACGAATATCGATATTTTCTCCGGCTTCCTGGGTGCCGGCAAGACGACCCTGATCAAGAAGCTCATCAAGGAATCCTTTGCGGGCCAGAAGGTGGTCCTGATCGAGAACGAGTTTGGTGAGATCGGCATCGACGGCGGCTTCCTGAAGGAGTCCGGCATCCAGATCAACGAGCTGAACGCAGGCTGCATCTGCTGCTCTCTGGTGGGCGATTTCCGTGCCGCTCTGCAGCAGGTGGTGGAGCAGTACCATCCCGACCGCATCGTCATCGAGCCCTCCGGTGTGGGCAAGCTGAGCGATGTCACCCGCGCTGTGGAGGGTGTGGCTGAGCATCTGGATGTGAAGCTGAACAGCTTTGTCACCGTGGCCGATGTCAACAAGGTCAAGATGTATATGAAGAACTTCGGTGAATTCTATGATGATCAGATCAGCCACGCAAGCTGCATCATCCTGAGCCGCACCCAGACCGCCAGCGAGGAGAAGATCGCCGCTGCGGTCGCCATGCTGCGCGAGAAGAACCCCACCGCTACCATCGTGACCACCGCATGGGATTCCCTGACCGGCGAGCAGATCCTGAAGGCCATGTCCTCCAAGGACGATTTCAAGGCAGAGCTGATCGCCATGGCTGCCAAGGCCAATGAGGAGCACGTCGAGGAGGACGAGGAAGAAGAGCACGAGCATCATCACCATCATTACGATGAGAACGGTGTGTGCAGCTGCGGCCATCATCACGACCACGATGATGATGACGACGAGGACGAGCACGAACATCACCACGATCACGATGAAGATGATGATCACGATGAGCATGAGCACCATCATCACCACGATCATGATGACCACGACCATTGCTGCTGCGGCCACCATCACGACCACGATGATGACGATGACGAGGACGAGCACGAGCATCATCACGACCATGACGGCCACTGCTGCTGCGGCCATCACCACCATCATCATGACCACGATGCCGACGAGGTATTCACCAGCTGGGGCGTTGAGACGGCCCGCAAGTTCACCAAGGCAGAAGTGGAGCACGCCCTCACCGAGCTGGATACCGGCAATTACGGCATGATCCTGCGCAGCAAGGGCATCGTGAACGGCGGCGCAGACGGCTGGCTGGAGTTCGACTATGTGCCCGGCGAGTGGGAAGTGCGTGCCCGCGGTGCAGATGTGGGCGGCAAGCTGGTCGTGATCGGCTCCAAGCTGAACGAAAAGGCCATTGCAGAGCTGTTCGGCTGCTGAGCTTAAAGTAAAAAGGAGAAACCATTCCTATGGCAAAAGAAATTCCGGTCTACCTGTTTGTGGGCTTTCTGGAAAGCGGCAAGACCAAATTCATTCAGGAGACCTTTGAGGACCCCAACTTCGACTCCGGCGACAAGACCCTGCTGCTGATCTGCGAAGAGGGCGAGGAGGAGTACGACCCCGAAAAGTTCGCCTTTGGCGGCGTTTATCCCGCCACGCTGGAGGACAAGAGCGAACTGACAAAAGAAAACCTGGAGATGCTGGCCAAGAAATCCGGCTGCGGACGCGTGGTGGTGGAGTACAACGGCATGTGGATGCTGAACGACCTGGCCGCCGCCATGCCGGACAACTGGGTGATTTACCAGTGCATCGCCACGGCGGACGGCAGCACCTTCAAGCTGTACGCCAACGACAACGCCATGCGCAGCCTGCTGCTGGATAAGGTTGCCGCCAGCGAGCTGATCGTGCTGAACCGGGCCGAGAACGTGAACGACGAGGAGAGCCGCGAGTTCGTGCACAAGGTGGTGCGCCAGGCCTCCCGCCGGTGCGACATCGCCTATGAATTTGCCGACGGCAGCGTAGCCTACGATGACATTCCCGACCCGCTGCCCTTTGACATCGAGGCCCCGGTGATCGAAATTGCGGACCAGGACTTCGGCGTCTGGTATATGGATTGCAGCGAGACCCCGGAAAAGTACAAGAATAAGATCGTCCGGTTCACCGCCCAGGTGTGCCAGACCCCCCGTGCGGGCAAGGATTCC
>ERZ825137.5051-NODE-5051-length-12593-cov-6.736641_pt1 | contig 12593 bp, 5 predicted proteins | sample MGYA00519873_ERZ825137 | MGnify/ENA primary metagenome ERZ825137 (study PRJEB31778, sample SAMEA3449190) | human gut metagenome | biome: human gut; feature: human-associated habitat; material: faeces | place: United Kingdom | collected 2010/2012 ... | reverse complement strand
TTTTCCGGGTCATTTCAAAGGAAAAAAGTGCTCTTTTTTTGTTATTTCTATAAAGATATTTACCTTTGTCTCTATGTTAAGGATAATAACACATATTGAACGCTTGTTGCTGACGCACGATTGTGTGATCTTGCCGAAGTTTGGTGGTTTCGTGCTGCAAACTTTGCCGGCGACGTATCAGGAAGAGGAACATTTGTTCCGGCCGATGCGTAAAGAGGTTATGTTTAATGTCACGCTACAGCATACAGACGGCTTGCTCTCCGAGTCATATATGCAGACGTATGGCGTTGATTACCGGAAAGCTCAGTTGATGCTGGAAGAGGATATCGAGGCTTTGAATGTTTCTTTGGAACAAGACAAGCGGATAACATTGGGGCGAATCGGGACTTTCTCTATAGGAGAGGAAGGGCAGACCATTTTTACGCCGGGCGATTCTGGGGTATTCAATGCGGATTCGTATGGTTTACCATCGTTTCATTTTCCGGTTTTGCGATCATTGGAGGAGGAGCGGGAAGAGGTTGCTTTACTTGCGGGTAAGAAAAAGAAAGATGTGTTCTATATCCCGGTTAGTCGTAAGTTGATCCGGGTTGTCGCGGCATCAGCTGCTGCTGTCGCATTATTCTTTGTGGTTTCAACTCCGGTGAAAGAAGTAAACCTGTCCGCTTATACAGCTAGTTTTGTTCCTACGGAGATGATAAATTATAGGTTCGAGGAACCTATTTCTCAGCCGGAGGAAATTCAAATATCTCAAGTGGACGAGATGGTAGCGGAGGTAACTCCCAAAATAGAAGCGACTAAGGAGACTGAGATTGCCAAAGCGCCTTCTGCCCCTGAGGTAAGGAAAGAAGTCGCTGTCCCCGCTCCGAAAGCGGAACTCGTGGCGACGAAAAAGATGTATCATATCGTAATAGCGAGTTTCCCGACAGAGGAGCAGGCGAATGAGTATATATCCGGTGTAGACCGTGCGCAATGTAAAAATGTAAGCAAGGTGGTTCGTGATGGTAAATATCGTATTTATGCGGATAAGTTTAATAACCGGGCGGATGCCGAGAGCTACATGGCGACACTTCGAAAAATAGAAAAGTATAAAGATGCTTGGCTGTTCATTAGCCGTTAATAAAAAAGCCTGATCGAAAGATCAGGCTTTTTTTTATGACTTGTCGTCGTTTTGTGGCCGGGGCAGTCTTTTCTTCTTCAACCGTCCTGCCTTTCGTAAGGCTTGGTCCAGAATGTACTGGATTTGGCCATTGGTGCTGCGAAATTCGTCCGCAGCCCAAGCTTCGATAGCTTCCATCATATCAGCGTCCACCCGAAGGATGAAGCTTTTGACAGTATTATCTTTTTTGGCCATATACTAGTATTAATATTAAATTCTTACATTAATGATGTAGGGTCCCGGTATTTACGACAGGTTGCGCTGCCTCGTCAGCGCAAAGGACCACCAACAGGTTGCTAACCATCGCAGCCTTCCGTTCCTCATCCAATTCCACAACATTGTCTTGATCCAGTTTGTTCAAGGCGAGTCGAACCATGCTGACCGCTCCCTCCACGATCCGTTCTCTTGCGGCGATAATGGCTTCCGCTTGCTGGCGGCGTAACATGACTCCGGCGATCTCGGAAGCATACGCTAAGTAATTGATACGAGCTTCCAATACCTCAATGCCTGCTATCGCCAAACGACTGTTTAATTCCTCTTCCAGTTTTTGAGCGACCTCCCCGTCATCGGATCGTAAGGTGACGGGATCTTTGCTCTCGTTATAATCATAGGCATACATGCCAGCTATCTTACGGATGGCGGCGTCACTTTGTATCTGCACGAAATTCTCATAATTCTGCATTCGTTGGGATAATTCAGAGGATTCTCCCAGTGATATGAATGATTTATTCGAGGAGATACTAATGGACGAAGAATCGATGTCGAACATCGCTTTATAAGTATCCTTGACTTTCCATACCATCACGGCCCCGATCATAACCGGATTACCGACCTTATCGTTAACCTTGATAGGAGGGACATCTAAGTTACGGGCACGTAACGTGATTTTCTTTTTGCTGTAAAGTGGATTGACCCAGAAAAATCCGTTATCAGTAATTGTCCCTTTATATTTTCCGAAAAAGAGCATTACTCGGGCATTATTGGGCTCGATTTCCATGAGTCCCAATAAACAAACCGCTAACAGGCAGAGTCCGACGATGCCGGTGATTACGCTCCAAGTCTCATTTATGCCTGCGATTAAATAGCTGCTAAGACCCGATAGAGCCAGTATGAGAAAAAGGGCAAGAAACCCAGAGATTCTCAGTCCGTTGAATGTCTTTTCAGTTGCTTTCATGATGATTTATATTTGATATTAATTTGATATCACAAAATAAGTGATTTTTATGGAGACTGCCAAATCTTTTGAGGGATATTATTAGAGTGATCTGTAAATATTTTCATAGCTTTGTCTCATCTAAAAATTATATACTTGGACTTTCAGTTAGACACGAACAATAAGGAGTTTCAGGATGCCTTGCAACTGATCACCCACACTCGCCAGTCTGTTTTCCTGACAGGGAAAGCAGGGACCGGCAAGTCTACTTTTTTGAAGTATATTTGCAATCATACGAAGAAAAAGTATGTGGTGCTGGCTCCTACCGGAATAGCGGCCATAAATGCGGGCGGCGTTACCTTGCATTCCTTTTTCAAGCTCCCTTTTCGGCCGATGTTGCCGGATGATCCGGATTTAAGTTTGTCTCATGGTCGTATCTTTGAGTTTTTTAAGTATCCGAAGGAGAAACGGAAAATTATCGCGGAGGTCGATTTGATCATCATTGACGAGATATCGATGGTGAGGGCGGATATTATTGATTGTGTAGATCGTATCTTGAGAGTTTACTCCGGCAATATGCGATTACCTTTCGGTGGAAAGCAGTTATTGTTTGTAGGAGATGTCTTCCAGTTGGAGCCGGTTGTTCCGTCGGATCAAAAAGAGATCTTAAGTTTGTTCTATGCGAGCCCTTTCTTTTTCTCGGCTCGTGTGTTCAAGGATATCAATTTAGTACCGATCGAGTTGCAAAAGGTGTATCGCCAGACCGATCCTGTTTTTATCAATGTATTGGATCGGATTCGTAATAATGCCGCTAGAAAACAGGAGTTGGATACGTTGAACGGTCGTTATTTTCCGTCTTTCGAACCGCAAAATGAGGATATGTATATTACGCTGGCCACTCGCCGGGATCAGGTTGATTTTATCAATGAGAAGAAGTTGGCCGAACTTCCCGGAGAAGAATATGTCTCCGTGGGAAAGATCGAGGGGGATTTTCCGGAATCCTCATTACCTACCCAGCTGAATTTATCCATCAAGGAACAGGCGCAGGTTATTTTTATCGATAATGATTATGAGCGTCGTTGGGTGAACGGGACGATCGGTATGGTATCGGGTATCGATGAGAATGGAAATGTTTATGTCTTGCTGGAGAGCGGTGTGGAACATTTGGTGGAACCTACCTCATGGCGAAATTATAAATACAAATATAACGAGAAAGAGAGACGGATCGAGGAGGAGATTGTCGGTACGTTCGAACAATTGCCGATTCGTTTGGCTTGGGCGATCACGGTGCATAAGAGTCAAGGCTTGACTTTTAGCCGGGTGGTAGTTGATTTGACCGGGGGTGTATTCGTCGGGGGACAAACCTATGTGGCGTTGAGCCGTTGTACCTCATTGGAGGGATTGGTGCTAAAAAGCAAGATCTCTTCCCGGGATATCTTTATCCGGAAAGAGATCGTAGAATTCAGCCAAATATTCAATAACCAAGCATTAATAGAGAAAAGTATCAAAGAGAGCGAGGCGGAATTGCAATATGGTCGGGCGGCTCAGGGATTTCGGCTAGGTAATATGCAAGAGGCGGTCGAGGCTTTTGCCGCCGCTGTATCTAAACGGAATGAATTGGATAATCCGATGGTACAACGGCTGCTTCGTTTGAAATTGCAAGCCTTGAATAGTCAAAAGGCACAGATTAAGGCTCTGAGGGAAGAATTGCATTCGCTTCGTGAGACCCAGAAAGAGTATGCGCATGAATATTACTTGATGGGCAACGAGTGCATAACGAAGGCCCATGACGCGAATGCCGCTATCCGTTGTTTTGATAAGGCCTTGAATTTGAATCCGAATTATGTGGAAGCTTGGGTACGCAAAGGGGTTACTTTATTGGATATAGGTGAGGACTATGACGCTCAGGTTTGTTTAAACAAGGCGGTAAAATTAAGCCCGAAGTCTTTTAAGGCTCGCTATAACCGTGGAAAATGCCTATTGAAACTCAAATATTACGATGAAGCTATTCTGGATTTCCAGCAGGCGATAAGCATCAAACCTAAACATGCGGCTTCCCACGAATATCTAGCGGAAGGGTTCCGGGCGATAGGAGAGGACGAATTAGCTCAGCAGCATCAAGATATTGCGGATGCCTTGCGAGGGGGAGAGGATATATGATGAAATAGAAAAGGCGGGAAAATTTGTTCCCCGCCTTTTTTATGGAGTTATATCTCTTGATTAATTAAAGATGTAACGGATACCAACCTGCATTTTCCAGCATTCAGTATAGATACGGTTATAAGAATAAGTCTCGGTCGGATATTCACCATTGATCTTATACATGGAGAAAATTGGAGTCTTATTATCATCCATACCTTCATATTTCAAGATACGGCAACCGTTGGAAGAAGATGCGTTCTTCATTACACCCCATTTCGAGTTGATCATATTACCGATATTCATGAAATCAAGGCTCAATTGGAAATGATGTTCGGTTTTACCTGCCTTGAATGAGAAATCTTCCGTGATACGAAGGTCGAAACGATGTACCCAAGGTGCACGTGCGGCATAAGCCTCAGCGTATTCTCCCTTGTGATTCTTTAAATAAGAATCTTGGTCTACGAAGTTCCAGAAAGCGGTTCTATCTGCTTCATTCTTGAATTTGATTTCACTGTCATCTTTCGGGATATACATCATATCATTATTGATACCGTCACCATTCATATCATTTGTATAAGCGAAGCTATATCCGGAAGCGGAATAACCGGAATAGAACAGATTTAAGCTTGTTTTTCTGAGCAGACCTTTATGGCGGAAGGGTAGATTATAATTGATCGCTGCGATTACCTTGTCGGGCACTACATACCGTGAACGTTGTACGGTTGCGAAATTTGGTCCGTCTATCGTTAACATTCCCTGCCATGTAGATACAGGGTCGCTACCCGGAAGACCGGAAATTTCTTTGGATTCCGTGTGCGTATAAGCCAACATCATGTTCAAATCCTCTACGGGTTGAGCGTTAACCGTAACATTGGCGGTATAACCATGTCCTTTGGATGTGTTAGTTAATACAACCGCATTCTTACCGGATACATACGTATAATCAGATGGATAAATCAAACGGTTATCCGCTCCGTTAAAATGTTCCCAATTTGACGGGTCCTTGATGTTGATATTCTCAAGGGTTACGGCATTGATGTTCTTGTTATAGATGAACTCGCCGGTTACGGATAATGGGAAGGAAGTAGGGAGCTGATAATCTACAGCCAAGGAGGTTTTCCATATTTGTGGCATCTTGAAGTTGTCCTTTACGCCAGAGATCTTAGAACCGGCAACCGGATTCTCTATCGTGGTAGGAAGGCCGAATTTCTTGATCGCATCGTCTACATTCGTAATCATGCCGCCAGCCAATTGATCCAGACGGGAATCATGACTTACCGCAATTCCATTCTCATATTTTGTACCGAATACTACGGCATTTTGTACCATATTCGAGTTTGTCGGCATATTCGTAAAGAATACCAAGGGTAAACGTCCGGTAAATATACCTGTACCACCACGTACTTTTAAGGAATTATCCTTGAACACATCCCAAACGAAACCTACACGAGGGGATATTTGCATTCTAGACTTAGGCCATTTGCCGGTGTCGATATGTTTGCCTCCGAAATCAAGATCGTAGATTGCGTCGTTTCTTTGAAGATCACTATTGTCGAAAATTAAATCATCGAAACGTATGCCATAAGTTAACTTCACGTTCGGACGAATGTTCCACTCATCCTGTGCGTAGAATCCGATCTGGTTAAAAGTAACCTGAGCTTTCGGGTCGGAAACACCGTTGTAACCGTATGTCCATGCGAACGTTTCAGGAGCGGCACCGTTCAAGAAATCATCTAAGCTGCTGTAACGATAATATCCCGTGCCGTTGCGCATATAAGCATTGCTAGCAAGTTGGTGCTCGAAACTGATACCAGCTGTGATCTTATGGTCGCCGGCAAAGTAAGTGAAGTTATCGATAACACTTGTGATCTTGTTCTTCACGCCGTTGTTGTAAGTAAATAATTCATATCCGGCACTCATATAAGGCTCCATGATTTGGTTACCTTCCGCATCTTTACCTGCCAAGATATCAATGAAGGGAAAAGGGGAAGAGTTGGTTCCGCGCATATCCTCGATATCCGTATAAGTGAAAAGTAACTGATTGGAAATCTTATCAGAGAAGCGACTGTTCAAATCAGCGGATACGGAAGACACTTTATTGTCTTGGGAATACATGCTGTTGGCAAAAGACATGGATTGGTAACCTACACGGCTTGTATTATACAGACGAGAGCCGGAACCACCATCCATAGAGTTAGCGTTGGGAGCGTTCCATGCGGTATTCTTTGTATAGTTGTACCGTACGCTCAATTTATGGCCATTCGTGATATTCCAGTCGATACGACCTAGCAATTTCAAATTCTTTTCGTCTGCGGGGAAGTTCGTGGCTGATCCTGTATCATAACCATATTTATCTCTTAAGAAATCGGATACCTTTTGCATGTCGGAGAGTGTAGTGCGAGATATGTAGTTATTCTCGTCCGGTTGCTCTCCTTCGGTACGAGCTCTCCATTTGATCACTTGTTGCGGTTGTTTTTCCACTTCTACATTGGCGAAGAAGAATAATTTATTCTTGATGATTGGACCGCCGAACGTAGCTCCGTAAATCGTTTTGGATTCCTTAGCACGTGCGCCCAAGTCTTCTCCATCGATTGAGTTTCCTCGCATATTCTGATTCTGGAAGTAAGTGTAAGCGGAACCTTTGAATGTGTTTGTACCGGATTTGGTGATAGCGTTGATACCGCCACCAATGAAGTTTGTCTGGCGGACATCGAACGGGGCGATTACCACTTGTACTTCCTCGATAGCGTCCATAGAGATCGGGTTACCGCCTCCGGGAAGATTATCCGAAAGGCCGAAGTTGTTATTAAAGTTCGCTCCATCTACCGTAAAGTTCGTGGAACGGCCATCGCCACCGGCAAAACTCATGTCGGAGGCATAAGGAGAAAGGCGTGCGATATCGGAGATACTACGGTTAATGGTGGGTAAAGAGGTGATCTGTGACGAGGAGATATTGGTTGTCGCACCCGTCTTTTCCGTATTGAACTTCGTTTTCGCCGCTGTGATTACGATCTCGTCCAAGGTCTCGGAAGATTCTTTCAACTTAACATTCAAGTTGTAGTTCTCTCCCAATTGCAGGGTAATGCCGGAATAAACGGCAGATTGATAACCAACGTAAGAGATCGTAACTTTGTATGGACCTCCTGTACGCATACCTTGTAAGGAAAAGCGTCCGTCAACGTTTGTGATCGTACCATAATTTGTCCCAGAAGGTTCGTGAACCGCCAAAACGGTCGCACCAATAACGGGTTCATCTTGAAACATAACTGTTCCACTCATACTGGCTGTTGTTACCTGCGCTTGTGTCGGGATGACAAACAAGAAACTCAGTACAGCTAAAAGGAATAGCGTCTGTAAATGTCTGCTCATAATTTAAAATAGTTAATGTAATAAAAACTTTCGCAAAGTTATGGGTTATTTTTTAATATCATTGTATGTTTCTTATTTAATACTTGTTTCATATTCATGAAGTTGCTGTGACGGGGCGGAATTGAGTAATGTCCTTATTCGGAGATGGATGGCTTGTATTGGCAAAACAAGAGGGTTCTTTATGAAATTTTTAATTTGATGATTCTTAACTAACATTCCCTGTTGGGCGGTGATTTAAAAGAATTATAGACGCTTTTCCTGCATATTGTTGGATTATGGATGTGATTGGTTGAAAATAATAATCTGGAGATCTGTGTGAGGAATGTTAATGCTATGAATATTATATATAGTTTGTGACAAAAAGAGATATCTAATCCCTATCTTTGCAGCGATATACAAAAATGTTATAATTATTTTAAATATAAATACTTCTTGTATGAGGAAAACTTATCTACTTTTAACGTTACTTTTGTTGTGCGTGGGAATATCCATACATGCTCAGGTGACGACGGCGAGTATGAGTGGTAAAGTCACGGATACATCATCGGAAGCGATGATCGGAGTGAATATCAAGGCTACGCATACGCCAACGGGTACCGAATACTACACGATTACCCAGCCGAATGGTTCTTATTCTTTTAACAACCTTCGTATCGGAGGCCCTTATGTGGTAGAGTTCTCTTATATTGGATACAATACGGAGAGCCGGACAGGAATAAACTTGGTTTTGGGTGAGGATCTGAAACTGAATGTAGTAATGCGGGAAGATACCCAAGCTCTCGACGAGGTAGTCGTGGTTGCGGATAAGAACCCCATTATTTCAGGAAGTCGTACAGGTGCGCAGGAAATCATCACTCGTGAGAAGATGGATAAGCTGCCTACGATTAACCGTTCTTTGGACGATTTCGTGAAATTAACTCCGATGAGTAGCGGTAAGAATTTTGGCGGTGTCTCTTACCGTTTTAATAATGTAACGGTGGACGGTGCTTCCTTTAATAACTCGTTTGGTCTGGCTTCTGCTCTTGGAGCTTCCGGTACGGAACCGATTTCTTTGGAGGCGCTCGAGCAGGTACAGGTGATGATCGCTCCTTTTGATGTTCGAAATGGAGGATTTACGGGTGCGGGTATTAACTCCGTAACGAAATCCGGTTCGAATGAGTTTCATGCTTCTGTATATATGTACACGAAGAGTCCGTCTATGATGGGATATCGTGTGAAGGATGAGACGATTGGTGTTTCTGAGTTCTCTAACCACCAATACGGTATCAGCTTATCCGGCCCGATCATTAAGAATAAATTATTCTTTTTCATCAATGGTGAGATGGATCGTCAGGAGGAACCGATTTCTTATACGACCGCTAATTCTGCGGCGGATGCGACAGTCTTGCAGGGTTTATCTGATTTCTTAGGTGATGAGCTTGGGTATAATCCGGGTAAATTCGACGTGAATAAGACAAATACTCAAGCGGATCGAATCACGGCTCGTTTAGACTGGAATATCAACTCAAATAATGTGTTGAGCTTAAAATATTATTATTTGAAATCGTTTAATACGAATAACCCTTCTACTTCTGGTGCGCCGAATAACGGACGTGGACCGAATGCGTTCGCTATTCCGTTCTCTTCTTCTTTCTACCGGACGAATAATAACTTCAATATTTGGATGGCCGACTTGAATACGACCATTAATGACCGTATGTCTAACTATTTGAAGATCGGTTATTCCCGTTTGCGTGATTATCGCGATATGGATGGCGGTTACTTCCCGCAAGTGGATATCTTGGATGGTGGCAACAATGCTTATACAACTTTCGGAACCGAGGCAAACTCCTATAATAACCAGTTGAACAGTGATATCTGGCAGATACAGGATAACTTCTTGATGAATTTTGGCAAACATCAGATTACGGTTGGAACGCAAAGTGACTATCGCGCCTTTAAGAATGGTTTCGCTCAAAACTATCCGGGTTCTTGGGTGTTTAATTCTGTCGATGATTTCAAGTTCAACGTATTGGCTACAAAACAATACATGGCCGCTCATAACGGAAGTGTACAAGGATTTGATATCCGTGAGTTTAATCCGAAAGATTTTGGATTTGGTTCCAATGTGACAGGTATTACGAATTCTTCTTCTACGGGGTACCAGTACTATGCGCAAAGATATTCGATGACGGATGATTTTCCATTCGCCGAGATAAATGTATTCCAGTTAGGTTTGTATGCCCAAGATAAGTGGACGGTAAGTGATAAATTGAACTTGACGTTAGGTTTACGTATCGATGTTCCGTTCTTTATGACTGATTTGCAGTCGAATGATAAAGTCGCCGCCGAGACCTATCGGGATGGCATCAAGATCGATGTTTCTAAATATCCGAACGCCAAACCTCAGTTCTCTCCTCGATTCGGTTTTAACTACAAACCGTTTGACGATGAGAATGGAAGTTTGCAGATCCGTGGTGGTACGGGACTCTTCACGGGTACTCCTCCTTATGTATGGATCAGTAATCAAGCCGGCAACAATGGCGTTTTGTTTGGTGACTTGAATGTCCGGGCGGTAAAGGACAAGAATGACAATATCATTAGCGATGGCAGACCTTCGCTAGGTTTTACCGGAAATATGGATACTTATAAACCGGCTGAAGGTAGCGCTACCCGTTCGGATATAGCGATTACGGATCCGGACTTTAAATATCCGAGCTTATGGAAAAGTAATATCGCTGCCGATTATAAGTTTGGTGATGGCTGGGTAGCTACCATAGAGTTGCTGTACTCAAAAGACATTAACGCTATTTATCATGACAATATCGGATTGTATCGGACCGAGCAATTTGTAAATGACGGTGGAGCGGGTAACGCACGTCCATATTATAATGGCTATTATAGCGATAGGGAAGGAAATCAAAAGGCCGCGAATCATGTCGTGATGCTGCGTAATACCAGCAAAGGACATTCGCTTTATACGACCTTCCAGTTGCAGAAAAACTTTGTTGATGGAATCCTGAAGGGATTGTATTTGAATGGATCTTACTCTTTCGGGCAGTCTAGAGGTGTAACAGACGGAACATCGTCTGTGGCGACTTCCGCTTGGAAGTACCGTGCGGCCTTGGATGGAAATGCGGAAGAAGTAGGTTATACGGCAGGTTCTTTTGATGGTCGTTTGTTATTGTCCGCTTCTTATACGGCTAACTGGAGTAAATATGCGGCAACAAGTTTTGGTTTGATTTATCAGCGTTATCGTCCGTTCCGTTATTCTTATTGTTATAATGGTGATGCGAATGGCGATTCTCAGTTCTCCAATGACTTGATGTATATCCCTGCGAATTTTGACGAGGTAAAAGATCATTTGTTACCGGGCGATTTCGATAGCCAAGAAGATGCATGGAAAGCGATGAATGCCTTTATCGAGCAAGATCCTTATTTGAGCAAACATAGAGGTGAGTATGCCGAACGTAACGGTGCTGTCGCTCCATTTGCGAATCAATTGGATTTGAGCGTTTCTCATGATATAAAGATTTACCAGAAGAATGGTCGCTCACATACTTTGCGCTTTAGTTTCAATATCGCTAACTTCTTGAATTTGTTGAATCGTAATTGGGGTGTGGTACAAACAACCGTTTTGGGTAATCAGCAATATCAGTTCTTGACGATCCCGAAAGGACAAGGCCCGAGTGCGGCGAACAACTATACGTTGAAGTATACGATGGCGAAAGATTTGGATGAGACCTTCAAGGATAATTTGAACGATGTGTCTCGTTGGCAGATGCAATTCGGTATCAAGTATATCTTCTAAAAGAAAAATCTTTCATTAGATAAAATTTAATAATTAGAAGAGGTTCACTATCTTTGTGGACCTCTTTTTTAATTTAATGATATGTGGAATAATCGTATTGAGTTCTTACTCGTTAGTTTCTTTTGTATTTGTTCATTGGCTTTTACCGGTTGCCAAACGAAAAAACAATCGGATCGTTATGTCGTAGTTTTATCAATGGACGGTTTCCGCTCTGATTATCCGTCACGTGCTCATACTCCGACGTTGGATTCTTTGGCGAATGTAGGGGTTCGCTCCACGTTTCGCCCATGTTATCCCAGCGTGACTTTCCCGAATCATTATAGCATGGCTACCGGATTGCATCCGGATCACCATGGTTTGGTAAATAATTTCTTTTATGACGCGGAGCTTGATAGCTCATACCGGATGGGAAATCTTGATCCGCAATTTTATGGTGGAGAACCTATTTGGAATACGGCGGAACGCCAAGGGGTTCGTACCGCTTCCTTCTATTGGGTTGGTAGCGAGGTGCCTTTGGCGAGTGGCCAGCCTTCAATATGGAAGCCGTTTGATAAATCGGTTTCTTTTTCAGATCGTGCTGATTCCGTGATCTCTTGGCTGAAGTTGCCGGAAGATATACGTCCTCATTTGATTATGTGGTATATGGAAGAGCCGGATGCGATAGGTCATTCCGCTACCCCGGATTCCTCGGCAACCTTGGATGTGGTAGAGAACTTGGATAAAGTCTTGAATCATTTCTTCACGGAAGCCCGTCAGTTGGATATTTTCGATAAGATCGATTTTATCGTTCTTTCGGATCATGGAATGGCCACCTATTATCCCGAGAGATATGTGAACTTGAATGATTATCTACCCCGGGATAGTTTCGATTATGTCTTTGATGGCGTTCCTACATTATTATATCCGAAGAAAACCTATGTGGATACTGCCTATGCGATTTTACAGAAAGTGCCGAATATAACCGTATGGAAGAAAAACGAGAT
>ERZ825137.5049-NODE-5049-length-12602-cov-3.125767_pt1 | contig 12602 bp, 23 predicted proteins | sample MGYA00519873_ERZ825137 | MGnify/ENA primary metagenome ERZ825137 (study PRJEB31778, sample SAMEA3449190) | human gut metagenome | biome: human gut; feature: human-associated habitat; material: faeces | place: United Kingdom | collected 2010/2012 ... | reverse complement strand
CGCCGGACCATCACAATTCAAGTAGAATGAGTGTTCATCACAACAAGGAAATGAAAGTAATGAGCCATATCATTGCACAGTTGGCGTATGAGCTTGAAATGGTATCTACCGGACAAGCCAAGGATAAAAACGAGGCAAAGGAAATGTTTCGGAGAAGATACGGAAAAACATTCGTATAGTAGGCGATACGCTTATTATAAATAATTCTTTAGAAAGGAAGTGAAAACAGTGGCAGAGAAACTTACATTGGCATCCATGTGTGCCGGAGGCGTTCAGGAACGTATCGACAGAGCGTTAGCGAAAATCTCAGATAACATTCTGGATTTGAACACTGATGCAAAGAAGAAACGTGTCCTTGATGTAAAGATCACTCTTACTCCCAATGAGGATGATAGAGAGGATGTTTCCGTTGAGGTTCAGACTTCCGTTAAGTTGGCTCCTGAGATGGGACTGAAAACTCAGTTATTCATCAACAAGGACTTCCGTAGCGGCGTAACAACCCTCACAGAACACGCAAAGGGCGCAATCAAAGGTCAGCTTACTCTTGATGAGTGTGGTATGTGCATGGACCCGGAAAAGGATTCCACACCGACAGCAGAGGAACTTGGATGCGATCCTGAGACCGGAGAGGTATTGGAAGAAAAATCTGAACCTCCAAAAGAGAGCACGAAAGTAATCAGCATGAGAGACGCAGTAAACAGTTAGGAGGCATTATGGTTTTCAAGGAAGCATACGAAGCTCTCAAACAGGGAGCTATCGTTAAACTGCCGGAATGGTCTGGCTATTGGAAATGGGAGGATAATTCCATCAAAATGCACTGCAAGGACGGAAAAGTATTGGATATTCGTGAGACGGACAATGTGGACTACACACTCACTTTCATCCTCAGAGATGATTGGGAAATTGTAGCCGGTCCCGATGTAAAAGACTTGAATATCCAGACATTCACATTCGGAGAAGCAGTACGCAGATTAAAAGCAGGGCAGAAAGTAACCCGTAAGGGATGGAATGGAAAGGGAATGTTTGTTGTTTACCAGAAAGGTTATCCGCAGGGTATTCCGTGTAATAAACAGACAGCCGAAGCATGGGGACTCAATGAGGGAGATTTGTTTGTATGCAATCCGTATTTACAGATTCGTTGTGTTGACGGCTCACATTCCATGTGGGTTCCGAGTATCAATGATTGCCTTGCCGAAGATTGGTGCAGCGCACAGTAACAGGAGGAAAATATGTTAAAAGCAGCTATTGAGAAAATTCTTTCTCTCGATGCTCCCCATATTGAGGAAATTGAGGGAAGAACCTATGTAGACAAAGATATGACACAGATCGGCAAGGAACTCAGAGCAACCAGTATCACAATGAGTAATCTGAGCAGCCTTGTGGATTTCATCAAAAAGAGTAAAGCAGATTTCAAGACAGGTCATTACATCGCTCAGGTGGTATCTCCTACTGAGGTTCGTCTGTTTTCAAGTCTGGATGCAGACCGCCAGAGAGAAACACTGGCAGTTGTCAAAGCAGAGATCCCGGAGTTTTCGTTCGGTCAGTTCATTGGAAACGAAGAGTTTGTTATCGGTGTGCAGTCCAAGTTCTTAAACGAGGATGCTGAGGCAAATGATAAGCCGATCATCTTACAGTTTGCCGGAAATGTTAAGGCTGGCACTGTTGCGGAATACGGAGACACCGGAGTAGGACAGAAAGCAGCAATCAAGAAAGGCGTTGCCTCTCTGCAGGAAGTTGAAGTTCCGAGTCCTTGCCGCCTGATGCCGTACAGAACCTTTACAGAAGTTGCACAGCCTATGAGTAACTTTATTTTCAGAGTAAAGGACAATGATCGCTATGGCGTTACCTGTGCCTTATTTGAGGCAGACGGAGGTGCATGGAAGAATGAGGCGAAAGCCAACATCAAAGCGTATCTCGAAAAAGAACTTGCGGATGTATCAAACATTTTCGTGATTTCCTAAATAATCGTAACCCGTAAATATGTTTCTGCAATTATCTCCTAAGATTGGTCTCTGAGGAAAATATGTCACGAAAACCGCAGAACACACAAACGGTTTACCTCCTTTTAAGAAATTCGATTAGTTAAATGGTATAAACCCCTGACAAGGATCTTTTGTTAAATTACCCAGGAGCCGTCATTCCGGCGGCTCCACCCATAATGAAAGAAAGGAGGGGTATAGATGCACAAGGTTGTTATCAAAGGGAATTACTATGGCAGAACCAGAACCTTGCCGGATCTTAACGATTATTTGCATGAATGTGCAAGGCATCCACAGATGAGTGCAAAAATGAAAAGAGACTATCAGATGATCGTGTGCAATGCCATTAGAACGCAGTTGCCACGACTAACTATAAATAATCCCATCATTATTCATTATCGGTTCTATGAGCCGGATAAGCAGCGAGACAAGGGCAATATATTCGCCTTTGCTGACAAAGTATTTGAGGACGCATTGCAGAAATGCGGAGTAATCAAAAATGACGGTTGGGGCGAGATTGATAACTTTACACATGACTTCTTTGTGGATAAGAAAAACCCAAGGATTGAGATTTTCCTTGAAGAGATAGAGAAAGGACCGTTCGATGGCTGAGAAAAAGTATTATTGGCTTAAATTGCCCCGGAATTTCTTCGGAAAGCACTATATCAAAATACTCAGAGCCAAGGAAAACGGAGAATTGTTGGTGCTTTTCTATATGTGGATGCTCACAGAAGCCATAGACCATAAGGGGCGGCTTAGATATTCCGAAGATATTCCGTATGACGAGGAAATGTTGGCGGAGGCATCCGGCTTTGCGTTACATATCGTTACACAAGCGTTACAACAATTTACAAAACTGCAATTAGTAATTACAGAAAGTGACGGAACACTGTTTATGCCGAAATCAATCGAAATGGTTGGTTCTGAATCTGCAACAGCTCAGAGAGTTCGAGAGTACAGAGAACGGGAAAATAGCAAAGAGAAGAAGCCGGAAACTGTTGAAAACACTGAGAGTAACGACAATGTAACAAAATGTAACGCTGATGTTCAAAAAAGTAACATAGAGAAAGAGTTAGAGAAAGAGTTAGAGAAAGAAAATAAAAAAGGGGGAAAGAGGGAAACTACTCAATCAATTTTTGAAAGGCTTCTCCCTGAGTACACCATCTCTGATGTAATGGCAGATAAACTTCGCGAATGGTTCAAGTATAAGACGGAACGGAAAGACGGATATAAAGAGCAGGGTATGAAGTCGTTGTTGAAACAGGTTGCCAATAAGGTCTCTGTCTATGGAGATACTGCCGTATGCAATCTTATTGATGAATGTATGTCGAATGGTTGGAAAGGCATTATTTGGGATAAATTGCAATCATCTTCTGCATACAGAAATAGCGGAGATCGCATTGGAAACAGAGTAAAGGATGTGGATGGCTGGTAATGGAAAGAGAAGAATTTAAGATTTTGGTAAAAGCTATGAAAGCGGTCTACGCACAGCCGACATTCATACCAGATAAAGACGCTTTCAATGTGTGGTATGGATTGTTACAAGATCTTCCGCATGAGCAGGCAAATTTGGCGATACAAAAGTACATGACGAGTGAACGTTTTCCACCAACCATCGCAGATATTCGCACTAAAGCAACGGAGATAATTGCTCCGGCGGAAGAAAGCATGAGCGAACTGCAGGCATGGGCGTTGGTACAGAGGGCGTTAAGGAACTCCGGTTACAACTCAGAAGAGGAATTTGCAAAACTGCCGGAGGCGTGCCAAAGAGCTGTTGGAACGGCGGCAAACCTCAAAGAGTGGGCGTTGATGGACTCAGACCAAGTGGCAACCATTGAACAGTCGCACTTTATCAGGAACTATCGTACTTCGGTGCAGCGGATGAAAGAAGAGGCACGTCTGCCGGAGAATGTAAGGATGCTCATAGCCGATATGGGGAAGAAACACGCAGCACTTATGGAAAAAGCAGTAGACCCACAGATAGAAATGCAAAAAATTGAAGTGCCGGAGGAAAAGACCGAACCACCATCCGGTATGTCAAACGAAACCAGAAAGAGACTGGATGAAATGTATGAGAAGTTCGGTGTTAAAAAGTAACGGAGGAAAGGGCAGCGCGCATAAATCCTGGGAACCTCTGAAATGGATTGAGAAAATTATCATACAAAGAGATGAGGGAAAGAGGATTGTGTCCGAAGTGTGGTAAAGAAAACCCAACGCCGGAAAGATCCATGTGTCCTGACTGTGCGGCAAGAAATTCTGAATTACGCAAGCAGAACCGAAAATACCATGAAAGGATTGAGATATGCACTCATTGTGGGAAAAATCCAGCAGAACCTAACAAAAAGCTATGTTATGAGTGCTTGGGTCAATTTCAAGATAGTTATTCGGAAAAAGGGAAAACCGATGAACAGAAAGAGAAAGATCGGCTGAGGAAAAGGCAGTTAAAACAGACACGCATCGAAAACGGACTATGCCCCAGATGCGGAAAACATCAATCACAGAATGGTGGTTTATGCCAGAGATGCAGGGCGTATCTGAAAAATTACAGAGACAAAAACCGATGCGATTTGTCACGTTCAGAGAGACCGGACTACGGCATTTGCTATATATGTGGCAAAAATCCAACAATGAAAGGGAAAAAGGTGTGCGATAAGTGTTATGAAACACGGCTGAGTACCTTACCGGCAATGTGGGAAAATGCGAATAATGACTACTTCCGGCAGCTTAATTATGCGAGATTTTGCATGATAAAAAATCAAAGAAAGGAGAAAACGAGTGGATCAGATTTCAATGTTTGATTTAATGTACCCAGCATTTAAGACTGACAACCCAGTGCGATTGATAGAATTGTTTGCCGGGGTTGGTTCTCAGGCGATGGCACTTCGTAATCTTGGCGTACCGTTTGAACATTACCTTATGTCTGAATGGGAAATGCACGCCACGGCATCATACAAAGCTATTCACATGGCGGACGATGATACGGATTACAGTGCAGAAATGAGTTCTGAGGATGTTATACAGGCACTTACTCAGTTGGGAATATCCGTGGATGGAAAGAAACCTCTCACGGAAGAGCAGATAAGGAGTCATTCATACAGTGACGCATGGCGCAGAGAATGTTACAACAACATAAAAGCCACGCACAACCTTGTCAACATTTGCTCAATGAGGGGGGGTGATCTGGCAATAACGAATACTGACAGATACACCTACCTTATGACGTATTCGTTTCCATAAGACCTTGCCAGGATTTATCACTCGCCGGAAAGATGCGAGGAATGAAAAAAGGATCAGGAACACGTTCCGGGTTACTGTGGGAAGTTGAAAGGCTTCTGAATGAGACAGAAAATCTTCCCCAGATACTTCTCATGGAGAATGTGCCACAGGTTATCAGTGCGGACAACATAGATGATTTTCATAGCTGGTGCAGCTTCCTTGAAAGCAAGGGATATAAGTGTTATACGCAGATCCTCAATGCAAAGGACTACGGCGTGGCGCAGAACAGAGAGCGATGCTTCATGGTATCTATTCTGGGCGATTATAATTACAAATTTCCGCAGCCGGTTCCACTGGATAAGACAATGAAAGATTATTTGGAGGACGAGGTAGACGAAAAGTATTATATCAACTCCGAAAAGGCGCAGAAACTCATCAAGGACTTGCGAGAGAGCGGTCAGTTAGACGGCATCTCAAAAACCGTTAGGTGGGGGGGGCAGAGGCTCAGTAGACCGGCATCATTGGGATGCGGTGTTACAGAAGTAGATAGCTCAGACGAACCATGAGCCGGCCGTTGATTGTGGCTCATACGGGAACAGGCGGAGAAAGAGGACGCATAATGTCCCCGGATGGCATATCAGTGGCATTGTCGGCAACGGATTATAAAGATCCACCGAAAGTTTTAGTGGAGGAAAAAGTAAATGGCAGACAGAATAATCGTAGTCGGCTCACTGAACCCGGAAAAAGAAGTCCAGGACAGGGTCCGAGTTTTATCGGGGGGGGGGGATTTGCCAAGCAATAAGGGCAACAGACTACAAAGATCCTCCGAAAGTGCTTGTGGAATCTACGACCCATACAATAAAGCATTGTACAAAATGATATGTCCTACCCTATTGGCGAGCGACTACAAACATTTGAAATATGTAATTGAGGAACTATGAAATGGCAAATAAGGTACGCTGCATACAACTGGGGAATATCGCCGCAGGAAAGAGTTGGGATAATCCTCAGAGCGGAAGAATTTATTCCGTAGACGGAATTGCCCCGACCTTAAACACTTGTGGGGGGGGGGCAATTTAGAACCAAAGATATTAGAAATCAAGGAAAGGAAAGAAGATATTGCAGACCGGGATTAAGAGGTTAGGCAATATTCTCCCCACTTCCACGAGAGAGAACCCAAACCAAGGGCGAGTGTATGATACCGGAGGCATAGCTCCGGCGATTACGAGTGGGGGGGGGGAACTGTACCTTGCATAATAACAGAGACGGAGGCGGAAACGTGGTTGAAAGAATCATTGTTGCAAGCAGAGGGCGAAACCCAAACAATCCATCGGACAGAACCACAGGCGCACCTACGGAGCAGCGGTTAGAACCGAACTCAGAGGGGTTGTGCAACACACTTACTTCCGTCCAAAAAGACAATTATGTTTTGGAAATAAGGACGGTGGATGATGGATAGAGAGTATGTAGGCATCCGGCAGGCAACACAGAAAGGCTATATCGAATGTGAGATTGGAGGAGTTGCGGATTTCTCATACCCAACAAGTAAATTACGGCGCGGAAGAGTGCAAGGCGGCGGCCATGTATGCCCTACACTTACATCCCAAAGCATGGGGATTTGTCGTATTGAAAGAATTGTTCGGGGGGGGGCAGGACGGTATGCAGCATAGCGACAATCTCACGGAAAGGAGTACAGAAATGGCAAAGGTAGGGCAGATTTCCAACGAGGGAAGTCAATGCGGATCTGTTTATTCTGATAATGGCAATTCTCTAACGCTGACCGCCGGAACGCATGGAGATGCGAACTCAAAGGTTTACACAGAGTACCGCATAAGAAAGCTCACTCCAAAAGAGTGCTGGCGGCTGATGGATTTCTCAGATGCAGATTTCCATAAGGCGGAGAAAGTAAATAGTAACACACAGCTTTATAAGCAGGCCGGAAACAGTATCGTGGTAAATGTTCTGGTTGCAATCTTAGGGCAGTTATTCATCGGAAAAGAGGATGTATATAGAGACTGCAAGGTAAAGAAATAGGAGGCAATATGCAGAAATTAAAACAGATGGTAGTAATGAGAGAAAGCCACGAAAGAGACGAGGGAACAATGGGATTTCACGATTATGTGACAGTGAAAGAGGACTTCAATAAATTCGTGGATAGAGTAACAGAGGCTTGCGAAACAGTTAATGGCAAATTCTTGGGAGTTTCTTATCCTAACGAAGATACCGCCGTTATTCTGTATAGATGGTCTGACGGATTGCATTAAATTTTTTTGTAGAAAATGTTTAGTCAGACAAACAAAAATGTGAAAGAAAGGAGAAAAATCGGTATGTTAGGAAAAACCGCAAAGGAAAAACAGACAGACGATAAAGAGACTGAGTATGCTTCCTACGAGATTTGCCGGAAGAGCAAAGTCGGAGAGTACATTCAGGCAGGGCAGGAGTTTTTTGTGGCTGATATGAAAAAGAAAAAGATTTACAGCTCCAACGATCTGCGCCTGAGAGAGTTATCGGAAAAGGTAGACTCTGAGGACACATTCGTATTCAAAGAAGCAACTTATATGTAACACCAGAAAGGAGAAACAGAGAAGTGGGTAACAAACACGTTATATCCGACCTCTACCAGATGCAGTCCTTGTCGCTTAATGCAAAAGTCAGAATGACACAGCGGAGAATTAGGGAATGGGTAGATGAGTACGGCGAGGATGGTGTGTATATCTCTTTCTCAGGAGGAAAAGACAGTACGGTTCTTCTCAATATTGCAAGAAAATTGTACCCGAACATTAGAGCTGTATTTGTTGACACAGGGCTTGAATACCCGGAAATAAGAGCGTTCGTAAAGGGTTTCGACAATGTGGATTGGATACGTCCAAAGCTGACGTTTCGGGAAGTGATAGGAAAATATGGGTATCCATTTATCAGCAAGGAGGTTTCTGAAACTGTCTACTATGCAAGAAAATACATGAAATCACTTGACGCTATGAAAGAAGAAAATACAATCCCTGAGAGAGAGAGAGAGAGAGAGAGAGAGAGAGAGTTCCGTATTGCGCTCAGATGGCGGATCTAATCGGAGTAGACAGAAGAATAAACAAAGAGAATCCAAACTACAAAATGCTGAAAAAGGGGATTATCCCTAGCACGCCACCGGTTAGATTTCAAATTTTGCTTGGAACATTAAAGCACAAAGAAAAAGGCGTTCAGACAGAGGAAATATCTGAAATGTACAACAAGTCCAGATATAAATTCTTCTTAGATTCGCCGTTTGAAATTTCTGCGATGTGTTGCAAAGTGATGAAAAAATCTCCCATGCACACATACCAAAATACAACAGGCCGTAAACCAATGACGGCTCAAATGGCGAGTGAGAGCAGATTGAGAACGCAGCAGTGGCTTAAAAATGGATGCAATGGATTTAATATGAAATCTCCGATCAGCAACCCTATGAGTTTTTGGACGGAGCAGGATGTACTTCTTTACATACGGCAACTGCAAGATGAATACGACCAAAACTTAACGGTTTGCAACATGGAAGTCCGGCGCAGAGCAGACAAAATTCAGCGAAGAAAAGCCAGAAAATACATCAAAAAGAATCCGAAGAGATTTGAAATCTGTTCTGTATATGGAAAGGTTGTAACAGAGGATGAGGCACACGGTCAAATGACATTAGCTGATGTAAGCAACATGGAAATCTTTGACCTTGGCAGACCGGTTCTCAAAACGACCGGATGTGAGCGCACTGGTTGTATGTACTGCGGCTATGGATGCCATCTTGAAAAGTCCCCGGGAAGATTTGAAAAGATGAAACTCACTCATCCAAAACAGTATGAGTACATTATGAAACCTTGGAATGAGGGAGGGCTTGGATTCAAGGAAATTATTGATTGGATCAATGAACATGGAAATCTAAATATCAGATATTAGGAGGTAAACAGTATTGACACAGGAGCAGATGAGAAACCTCAACACCATCGTAGAAACGTATGGAAACGATGCACAGGAGGATATGGCTATTGAAGAGTGTTCGGAACTCGTCAAAGCCATTCTGAAATTCCGCCGTAGCGATGAGAAAACAGCGGAAATGAGAGATGCAGTGATTGATGAAATTGCAGATGTACAGATCATGCTCACACAGTTGGGAATTATTTTTAACTGCGTAGCAGAGGTAGAGGAACGAATTGATTTCAAAATCAATCGACAGATGGGGCGAATTGAGGAAAGAGAGGCAAAACGTGATGTTTGTTAAGTCTCAGGATGGAGCGGTAGTTCTGAACAACGACAAGGTAACAGAATACAGCACGGACAACAAATATGATGGGCGGTACAAAGTTGCTGCCCTCGTAGGAGAAAACAGAGTAGTGATTGGCAGATATTCTACGAAAGAAAAATGCAGAATGGCGATTTCAATGCTTATGGACTGCTACACCATGAATTTGCTGTTTGAAAGAGGACAGGATGAAAACCCCAGAGACTTAGTATGTGAATATGTGGCGGATCAACCACTTGGAGTGTTCGAGATGCCGCAGGAGGATGAAATCGAATAGGAGGACACTATGAGCAAAGAGTTTTATAGAGGGGAAATCTTCTATATCCGCAACGAGAGCGAATATAGCGGAAATGTACAGGGTGGGAGTAGACCTGCAGTAATCATAAGCAATGATATTGGTAACAATGCAGGACCTATATTGGAAGTGGTTTACCTTACCACCCAGGAAAAGAAACCGTTGCCGACACACGTTAAAATCAACAGTTCAAAATATCCGTCCACCGTGCTTTGTGAGCAGATTGATACGGTAAACAAGGATAAGGTTGGAGATTACATAGGACAGTGTTCTATGGCAGAAATGAAAAAGATCGATGCAGCGTTGGGGGTAAGCATCGGCATTGGAATTAACATCAAATCGAATGATCTGGTAAAGAAGTGGGCGGAAGCTGCAAATGAAGCAGTGAAGCCAGATGAGAAAGAACCTGAACCTATTGCAGAAAAGGTGGAGATGCCGGACGTTGAGACACAGTTGGAAATTGCAAAGATAACTGCTGAGAGGGACGTATACAAACGATTATACGAGGAAGCAATGGCACGGAGATAGGAGGAAACATGGCTCTAATAAAGAGAGACAGAGAAAACTTCTGGATATTAAATTGGCTTGATGAATACATGACCGGTCACAAAGGATTTATATGTGGAGGATGTTTCAAAAACATATTCAATAAAGAAAAGGTAAAGGATCTTGATATTTTCTTTGAGAATAAAAGTGATTTTGATGATGCGGTACAGCATTTTGACAGCCAGACACCGGGATATGACGGAGACGATGTAAGAGATGAGAAATATCATTTCCACTACGAAAACGACAACGTAAAGGCGTACAAACACATTGAAACAGGTGTTGTGATTGAACTTTGTTGCAAAATATTTGGAAAACCGGAAGAAATTCTGAATAAGTTCGATTTCACAATCACGAAGTTCGCATATTACAAAGAGAAAGTAGAGGATGAAACTGGTGCGGTAGCGAAAAGGCAAGAACTTCCGTTTGAAACTCTGGAAGATGAGCATTTCTTAGAGGAAATTGGAATACCGGAAACACACATTGAGTACAAAATCCTGATGGATGATGCGTTTTTTGAACATCTACATCTTAAACGGATTGTAATTGATAAAGATATTCCATTTCCAATGAGCACTTTTGAACGGATGCTGAGATATGCAAAGTACGGATATTTCCCATGCAAAGAAACAAAGATGAAGATAATCAATGCACTTAGGGATTTGACAGACGAACAGGTTGAATTATCTGAAAGCCTTTATGACGGCATGGATTACGGAGGAAAGATGAAAAAGACAGCGAGAGTAATTATCACATCAAAGTGCGACCGGAAGTGCCCGGGGTGCTGCAACAGCAAATTGGACTACACATCATTGGCGAAAGTGATTGGCGGTATCACGGCATTAAAGGACTATGAGGAAGTTGTGATTACCGGCGGAGAGCCTATGATAAATCCGGCACAACTCTACACAGTCATTAAAATGCTCAGAAAGCAGAATAAGAGACAGAAAATCTATCTTTATACGGCTTGTCTGACAATGGACGATCATCCGGTAATTTTAAAACACTTGGATGGTATCACAGTAACAGTCCATGCAGAAGCCACAGATGAGGATATTCGTAATCTGAAATACATGAGTTCCAATCTCTACGATGAGGACTTGGATATGCGCCTGTTTATCGACAAGAGGGTGTACGACAGGTACGACTTATCTAATATCTGCATGAAAACATGGGATGTAGTGAGAAAACTGGAATGGAAAGAAAAGTGCGATCCGGCAGAAAACGAAGAACTGTTTTTGTGGAATCTTTATTAAGGAGGCTGCCACGGAAACTTATAGAGTTGTATCAATTACAGACAGAAAAGGCAATCCGAGAATTGAGGGCAGATACCCTCTCAGAGTAGGGAGAATGTGCAAGAAACCCACTCCAAGAAACGGAGATGCCATGATGATTGAATGGTTGGCTCAGCCGGATGGAACACCGTATGTCGGCATGATTGTTACGAGTACAGTTATCGGATTCAAGACCGAGGATAGAGGAAAATACATTGAGGTAACAACCAGAAATTCAATCTACACATTTGAGAGAGCATGAGAGAAACAGAAACTTTTGAGTATATCCGCCGGAAGTACCAGGACAAGGAAGAAACATGGAGAAAAGTCACACGGCTTGTTAAGTTTGATGAGAATTTGGAAGTAAAGAGTGTGCATGACTTCAACATGGAGTGCTACATATCATCATTTGGCAGACTCATACGGAATGGGATCCTATGCAATATGGCATACGGAGATAAATACGATATTTCCAGTATGTTCACAGATACGGACGGAAACCAAGTACGGTTTAAGAGACACCAGATTGTTATGCAGACTTTCTTCATGGGAGACAGACGGCGGTATGACACCGTAGACCATATAAATAACATGGAAAGGTTTGATAACAGCATATACAACCTCAGATGGGCGGACAAGGGCGTACAGTGCGGAAACCGCAAGGACAAGCCAGGGAAACACAGAATGGTTATCTGCATAGGCGATGAGGAAGAAATATTTTTCTCATGCCGGGAGGCGGAACGACTGTACAACCTACCGCCGAACTCGGTCGGTAAGGTATGCCGCGGAGAACTAGAATCCATATATGGTTATAGATTTGGATATTTATAAGGAGATCAGAGATGGGAAAAGATTGGACTGGAAATGGCAAGAGTATTTTTACAACTCTTGGTGCATCCAACCACACAGAGAAAGAAAGAGAGATTAACGACTACTATGCGACAGACCCTATCGCAGTAGACGCATTGTTACAGGGGGGGCAGAACTGAATCATAAGATTTGGGAGTGCTCTGCAGGACAAGGACACTTAT
>ERZ825137.5047-NODE-5047-length-12611-cov-4.632526_pt1 | contig 12611 bp, 10 predicted proteins | sample MGYA00519873_ERZ825137 | MGnify/ENA primary metagenome ERZ825137 (study PRJEB31778, sample SAMEA3449190) | human gut metagenome | biome: human gut; feature: human-associated habitat; material: faeces | place: United Kingdom | collected 2010/2012 ... | reverse complement strand
ACTGTGCGGCCCAGCTCTCCGCCGTGCCGGTGCCGAGCTCGTTGATGCCGAGCATGATGTAGACCTTGCCGAAGGTCTTTTGGCTCAAAAGCTGCGGCAGCGTGACCGTGCCGACATTTTTCACCGAGATGGACTTCGTCTGCGCGACGTAGACATTGAGGCCGACGTCGGCAAAATAGGTCGCATTTTTCAGGTTGCCGTATTCGGCGATGCCGACGGTGCGCGAGTCGCCGATGAAGAGCGCGTCGTCAAAATAGGACGCGTCCACGGTCGTGAAGTGCAGCGGCGTCGGCTCGGGCGTGGGCGTGGGCTCGGCCGTGACCTCCGGCGTGGGGGTGACGGCGGCGACCGGCTCCTTGCCGGTGCTGCTGCGGTCGATCAGGCCGCGGATGAGAAACGGCGCCGCCGCAAGCGCGGCCACCAGCAGCAGGATGAGGAAATGTTGCGGTTTGATGCGTTTCATGCGTCTACGCTCCTTAGAATCGGAAGTACATAAAGGGGTCGTTCATGCCCTTGCTCAGGCAGAACAGGCACAGCCAGAACAGCACGGCCAGAATGATCGCGCCGAGCCACGTGCCCTTGAGCCGCCGGTACAGATACGCCGGCAGCGACGTCGAGCACAGCAGACCGAGGATGAGGAACACGCCGTAGGTCTTGCCGTACTTGAGGAAATCGAGCGGATACGCCGCCGCGGTGCGCGAAAACAGCGGGAACAGGCGGCCGAAATACGCACCCAGCTGCCCGAAGTCCGACACGGAGAACACCGCCCACGACACCGGGATGAGCACGAGCATATACAGATGACCGAGCACCGGCCAGCGGTCAAGATATTTCTTGAGCCAGAGCTTTTCCACGACCAGCACCGCAAACAGACCCAGACCCCAGAGCAGGAAGTTCAGGTGCGCGCCGTGCCAGAGACCGGTCAGCAGCCAGACGACCAGAATATTGCGCAGCCACTTTGTTTTGCTCACGCGGTTGCCGCCGAGCGGGATATAGACATAGTCGCGGAAGAAGCTGCCGAGCGACATATGCCAGCGGCGCCAGAACTCCGTGATGGACGTGGAGATGTACGGCAAGTCAAAGTTCTCGCAGTAGCGGAAGCCGAAGATGCGGCCAAGGCCAATGGCCATATCGGAATAGCCGGAGAAATCGAAATAGATCTGGAACATGAACATCAGCGCAGCGAGCCATGCGCCGACGAACGTGCCGTTTCCGCCGCCGGTGCTCAGCGACGCAACGACCTTGCCCGCATAATCGGCAAGCAGGACCTTCTTGGCAAGGCCAATGATAAAGCGCTGTGCGCCCTCGAAGGCCGCGCGCGGCGTGGTGCGGCGGTCCATGAGCTGCCGGGCAACCTGCTCATAGCGCACAATGGGGCCCTGCATCATCTTCGGGAACATAGAGAGGTAGAGCAGCAGATTGAAGAACGAACGCTCCGCCTTGACCTTACCGCGATAGACATCCGCCACATAGGAGATAACCTGGAAGGCATAGAACGACAGGCCGAGGGGCAGTGCGCTCGTCGGCGACCGGAAGGCAAAGCCAATGGAATTCAGGCCGTTCGTAATGCCGCGCAGCGCGGCAAGCATCACGCCGCCGTCCGCGACGGTGATGCCGAAGATGCCGAGGAAGAAGTCCAGATATTTGAACAGGCCCAGCACCGCCAGATTGACGACAACCGGCAGGAAGAGCGTATTGCGCTTCCCCGGACGGATCCGCCGGGCCATGGCGAAGTTCGCATAGGAAAGGCCGACGAGCAGCAGCACATAGACCGGCTGCCCCATGGCATAGAACAGCAGGCTGGCCGCCAGCAGGACGATATTCTTCAGCCGCAGGCCGGGCACCAGAAAATAGACCAGCAGCGTCAGCGGCAGGAACAGATAGAGAAAATACAGGCTTGAAAATTCCATAGGCAGTCCACCTCTTTCGACAGTTTTTTCTCTCTCATTCTATCAGAATTCCGGCGGATTGCAAGCACTAATTTACATAATTACGTTTTTCCGCAGGACGCCTGCTCCCTTCGACGACCTGTCTCCAGAGCAGCAGCAGGGCCGTGAGATTCGGCAGGGCCATGCACGCATTGAGGATATCTGCCAGTTCCCACGCCGCCTTCACGGACAAAAGCGGCGCGGCGCACAGCGCGGCAAGATAGCACCATCGGTACAGGCGCTGCGCCCGCTGCGAGCCGCCCGTCAGGTAGCGCAGGCACTGCTCGCCATAAAAATTCCAACCGATGATCGTGGAGAATGCAAAGAAGACCAGACAGGCCAGCAGCAGGAACGACGACAGCCCCGCAGGCCATGGCAGCGCCGCGCGCCACGCCTGCTCCGTGATGCGGAAGCCTGCAAGCCCCGGCACACACCACGCGCCCGTCACGACCAAGCACAGGCCGGTCAAGGAGCAGATGACGATGGTGTCGAGGAACGTTCCCGTCATGGTCACAAGCCCCTGCCGGACCGGATCCTCGTTGCTGGAGCAGGCCGCTGCAATCGGCGTGGAGCCGAGGCCAGCCTCATTCGTAAAAACGCCGCGGCCGATCCCCATGCGCAGGATGCGCCGCATTGTCAGCCCGCCCGCTGCGCCGGCGGCAGCGCGCGGAGAAAATGCTGAGACCGCGATCAGACGCAGCGCCGCCGGGATCTGCGCCCGGCAGCGCACAAGGATGAGCACGGAGCAGAGGACATACACGGCGGACATCAGCGGAACGACGAGCGAGCACACACGCGAAATGCGGTCCGCTCCGCCGAGCAGCACCATGGCGGAGAACAGGACCGTCAGACCGCCCGCGATGACAGCCGCCCAGGTCACGGCGTTCCCGCCGGCCGTCATGGCGACGCTGCGCTTCAGCGGGTCGAAAAAGCCCTCGACCGCCGTCGTGATGCTGTTGACCTGTGCCACCGTGCCCACGCCGAGCAGGCCGACCGCCGCTCCGACAGCTGCGAACGTCACGGCGAGCCAGCGCCAGCCCAGCCCCTGCTCGATGTAGCAGAATGGCCCGCCGAGCCATTTCCCGCCCTGCCGCCTGCGGTAGCGCACCGCAAGATAGCCCTCGGCATACTGCGTAGCCATGCCGAACAGCGCCGCGACCATCATCCACAGCAGCGCGCCCGGCCCGCCCGCGGCCAGCGCCGTGGCCACGCCGACGATATTGCCCGTGCCGATCGTGGCGGCAAGGGCCGTGCACAGCGCGGCATAGGGCGAGATGCCGTCCGCGCTCTCCCCGCCGCGGAAGATCGCGCGCAGTGCCTGCCCGAGCCGCCGCAGCGGCAGGCCGCGCAGGCGGAGCATGTACCAGATGCCCGTCCCCAGAAACAGTGCCATCATCGGCCAGCCCCACACGGCCTCGCCTACGCGCGCCAGAAGCGAATCCTGCATAATTTCTCCCCCGATTCTGAACAATCCGTGAATTTTGGCCGCGCGGTTTGCCTTTTCCCCGGGCGGCCGGTATAATAATATGATGTATTCTATGGGAAGGGTATCATAATTTATGCTGGAACTCCAAGCAATCACAAAGGATTACCGCAGCGTCACAGAGTGCGTACACGCACTCCGCGGCGTGAGCCTGCGCTTCCGCGACAATGAATTTGTCTCCATTCTCGGTCCGTCCGGCTGCGGCAAGACGACGCTGCTGAACATCATCGGCGGTCTGGACCGCTATACGGCAGGCGACCTGCTCATCAACGGTGTCTCCACAAAGCAGTACCGCGACCGGGACTGGGACGCCTACCGCAACCACACCATCGGCTTTGTCTTTCAGAGCTACAATCTCATCCCGCACCAGAGCGTGCTGGCAAACGTCGAGCTGGCCCTGACGCTCTCCGGCGTTTCCCGCAAGGAGCGCCGTGCCCGCGCCATTGCCGTGCTGGAGAAGGTCGGCCTCGGCGATCAGCTGCACAAGCGGCCAAACCAGATGTCCGGCGGCCAGATGCAGCGCGTCGCCATCGCCCGCGCCCTCATCAACGACCCGGACATTCTGCTGGCGGACGAGCCGACCGGCGCGCTGGACTCCGAGACGAGCGTGCAGGTCATGGAAATTCTCAAGGAGGTCGCGCGCGACCGCCTCGTCATCATGGTCACGCACAATCCGGAGCTGGCCGAGCGCTATTCCACCCGCATCATCCGCCTGCTGGACGGCAGCGTCGTGGATGACACGCAGCCCTGCACAGCAGACGAACCGCAGGCCCCGCGCCCGGCCAGCACGGGCAGGACGTCCATGTCGTTCCTGACGGCGCTGTCGCTGAGCCTTCACAACCTGATGACGAAGAAGGCCCGCACGATCCTCATCGCCTTTGCAGGCTCCATCGGCATCATCGGCATCGCGCTCATTCTGTCGCTCTCGAGCGGCGTGCAGTCGCTCATCGACCGCATGGAGCGCGAGACGCTCTCGTCCTATCCCCTGACGATCCAGAAAAACACCGTGGACTTTTCGTCCATGATGAACATGCAGGCCGATGTTGAGCAGAGCATCGACGGGCAGGACCCCGACCGGCTCTATTCCGTCAGCGTCATGGGCAGCATGATGGACTCCATGATCCAGGGTTCCAAGACGAACAACCTGGCCGACTTCAAGGCATGGCTCGACTCCGGCGAGAGCGGCATGGAGGAGCTGACGACGGACATCACCTATACCTACTCCACGCCCCTGACGATCTACCGCACGGACAACGGCCTGCAGAAGGTCAATCCCAGCACGCTGTTCTCCGATCTCGGCGTCATGCCCGCCGATACCTCCGGCACACTGCTTGGCCAGAGCATGCAGATGGACGTCTGGACGCAGCTCACGGGCAACGAAGACCTGCTGAAGGCGCAGTATGACGTCGTCGCGGGCCGCCTGCCGGAGCAGTACAACGAGGTCGTGCTCCTTGTGAACGAGGACAACCGCATCACGGACTACACGCTCTATACGCTCGGCCTGCTCGATGCGCAGGCCCTGCAGGACGCCGTGGAGGCCGCGGCCCGCGGTGAGGACGTCAGCATCGACACCGAGGTGCACAGCTATTCCTATGACGACATTCTGTCGCTGCGCTTCCGTCTGCTGACAAACACGGACTGCTTCGTCCGGCAGGACGGACAGTGGGTGGATAAGTCGGACGACGAAGCCTATCTTCTGAACGTGCTGAACAGCTCAGACGAAATCGCCGTTGTCGGCATTCTCCGCCCTGCCGAGGGCGCAACGACCGGCAGCGGCCAGAGCGGCGTGATCGGCTACCGCGCCGACCTGATGACACATCTGCTGGACAAGGTCACCAGCGCGGAGATTGTCCGCGAGCAGCAGGCGGACCCCACAGTGGACGTCTTCACCGGTCTGCCCTTTGAGCAGGAGGAGCTGAAGGACGCCTACACCATGGAGGAGCTGCAGGCCTATGCCGCGCAGCTGCCCGCAGAGGCACAGCAGGAGCTCATGGGCTATGTCAGCTCCATGCAGGCCGCCGGGATGGACGACGGCACGATCGCCACGCAGCTCATGCGCGCCGCGCTCTCGCAGTCCGACGGCGCGACCTACACCGGCAACCTCAAGCGCCTCGGCGTCTCCGACCCGGACGATCCAGAGGCCATCAACCTCTTCCCGAAGGATTTCGAGGCAAAGGACCGGATTGCCGACCGCATCGCGGAATACAACAAATCTCTGCCCGAGGACGCGCAGCTGGCCTACACGGACTATATCGGCCTGATGATCTCGTCCATCACGACGATCATCAACGCCATCAGCTACATTCTCATCGCCTTTGTCGCCGTTTCGCTCGTCGTCTCGTCGATCATGATCGGCATCATCACCTATATCTCCGTGCTGGAGCGGACGCGCGAGATCGGCGTTCTGCGCTCCATCGGCGCTTCCCGCCGTGACATCTCCCGCGTCTTCAACGCCGAGACGCTGACCATCGGCTTTGCGGCAGGCGCCATCGGCATCGGCATCACACTGCTGCTCATTCTGCCGCTCAATGCGATCATCCACCATCTGAGCGGTCTGAGCGGCGTGGCCGCCCTTCCGGCCGGGGCCGCTGTTATCCTCGTGGCGATCAGTATGCTGCTGACATTCCTCGCGGGCCTCATCCCGTCGCGTATCGCCGCGAAAAAGGACCCCGTCATCGCCCTGCGGAGCGAATAATCGAAAAACGCAAAGCAGGCTGCGCGGCATAAACCACGCAGCCTGCTGTTTGGATTTGATCAAAAACAGGAGGAGCCGCAAGCACTCTCTATCGGGCTTAATCGGCGGCATTCAATAATCCGTAAGCCGCAGCGGGGCAAGATGTTGGAATCTATATCGATCGTCATGCGCCGCTTTTCGAAATATAATTTATAGAATAGCCATCCCACCCGTTGATGCAATGAATTAAAGTTGCATTTGATGTAATTGCAATCTGACAAAGTTCCGGCGCCCCCATTAATCCTTAGGAGTTTTTCGCGCTCATAGCGATACGCTTTCTTCAGCTTCAGTTGCTATCGGCATGTTCTCCACAGATAGCTACGTCAATCCGTTGGCAATACAGGCGGAAGCGAATGTGATTTGTTAAAGTATTCGTTCACAAACGCATCTTTTGCTGTTGGTGCATGCTCGATATACGCCAAAATAAATCACATAAGCATTGGTCGACGGATTCCCAAGTCTCTTGAATCACGGCTTCCGTCCCTTCCCTTGGAATTGTATAGGCTTTCCCGCATTCCACATCAACAAACAGATCAAACTCTCCGATAACGCTCTGCTCTTGCAGTGTGATATAAGAACCGAACTTCAGAAAGTTTGCCGGTGTACCCGGCAGCCTGCTCAAGTCTTCAACGCTAATGTTGAATGGTTCCGGGCGATTTATCGTTGGAAGGGCAAATGGCACTCCATAGACGGATAGCTGGACATTGCATAGATAGTATTGTTTTCCCTTACAGATAAATGACTGATTCTGCTGAAAGAGATTCATCCCGTTTGCAACTTGATATATTTTTAGAAGTTCGTTTGGAAAGGTGGGGATGTAGGATTGAATCAAATACTCCATAGCTTTTTCAGTCATCGGTGCAAAAACAATATGCTTTGCTATGGGGGCGGCTTTGTCTTGAGGTTGTCGAGGTGCAAGAAAAATCGTTCCATTTTCAGCTACAGTGCAATTGTTTTCGTACTGCACTGTAAGCCATCTGATGATATTACAGAATTCCATCACCCAAGATATCTCCCATATGTAATATTACGCAAGTTATTTTGCATGCGTTAAAAAAATGCTCCGTACGGGTTAAAAACTGGATGTTGCTCGGAGCTCCCGCCAAATCCGGAAAACCTTTAACGCTTTTCATATGGTGCCCCACAAAGCCGCGAACCTTGCCAGTCTCCAGCAATTCGGTTTTTTGCGCTGCTGTCCAAGAACGAGTGCCGCTTCCTGTCTCGCGAACTAGTTCTTGCTCATTCTGCCATGCTTTTCTTACGGCATTTCCACGACAGGTATTATGCACCAACACACCATTGTCGGATACATAATAGGTATGATAGTCCTCGACCTAGAAGTTATAGACCTTGACAGGGCTTTCGAGCAGCTCGTGCTGGATTTTTTCGACGACAACATATTCGCCGTTGACCAGAACGAGAATATCCCCCGCCCGGAGTTCGCAGGCCTCTGTCCAGCCCTTGACAGGAGAATCGAACGGATGTCCCGGCGTTGCAACGATTTCTTCGCCGTTTGCCCAGATATGAACCAGTTGGTCCGCCTCGTTGACGTAGGTTTCGACAACCTTTCGTTCTGTCTCCGCAGGGGAAAATCCCCTGCGGAGACATGTTCCTTAATAATACTGCTCCACGGTACGTTCTTCACCGGTGTCTACATCCCGGAAGCGCAGCTCTACCAGTTCTCCGTCCCGGCGCTGACCAAGATACTCCATGGGAGAGTTCTTGCCCATAGGCCAGTCAGCCCCCTGTGCCCAGCGAGGAAATTTCCGATCCTTGATGTGAAAGGCTTTCCAGAGAGCTTCTTTACCGGCTTTAGTGCGTTCTGCCACTTTCATCGTTGGGGGAAATTTGTCGAGGATTTGGCACATAAGCTCATCAACCTCTTTCCCACCAATGGAATTGCCCGCAGCGTCCAAATAATAATCGGCATTTTGCTTATAGATCCTGGTCGGCTTAAGAGTTGGGTATGCCATAAGTACCGGAGTAGCTACCCCAGAAAACCATCCGCATTGTGTGGCAGCTAAATCAAAACCCTTCAGCTTACTGTTGTATACTATTTGGGCAAGATAATCCGATATTTTTTCGCCTTTTTTTCGGACAATATTGTACACGCTGCGGAAAGAAATATTCCGCTCAATGACAGGAGGGTATGGTTCATTAAAGTTGGTAAGTTGGTTTAGCCATGCGCTGACAGAGGGGTTGCTTTGATAGAATTCGTAGAATTCATCAAATGGCATCTTTCCAGATATGAAATCAAAAACAGCTTGCATAAATCCTCCTACATTATATTTAAAGTTCGAATATTGGGGAAGTTTTTGTATCCATAGGCCTTGTGGAAATTCCTGTGCACAGTTGCACTCATTTCAACAAAATCATACATATTATTTGCTTTTCCTTGTACATGATGCAGATTAATAGCCTCTCCATCAAAGCCAATGGGAGCCTTTCCCCTCTGCATTCTTTCTCTATTCTTTGAAGTCAGTTCATACCACATACTGCCAGAGGGATTATCAGCTTGATTTTTCCAATATCGGCTTCTTACCGTATCCCACGAGGGTGTCTTTCCTGCGCTGGTGAGATTGGAAATATCGTCTCCGACTTTCCAGCCTTTCTTCGCCGATTGGCCAGCATCAACAACGTTGTCTACCGCCTTTGCCGTATCGTAGACATCATCAATAACATTTGCAGCATCTGCAACAGCACCTGCGGCCTTTGTGATCTCTCCGACACCGGTAACAAACGGAACGAGGTCAACAACATCGCCGACCAGTCCGGCCTAGGCCCAGGGGTCAGACGGATTCTGGATGACATCCGCAATACTGAAGCCCAGAGAAACGATATCAAAAACCGTATCCCAGAACTCGCCATCGGCATCGGTGCGGTTTACAGGATCATTTCCGCAGTAGGCAAAGGTGTTGTAGCCAAGGTAGCTCTGGCCGGTAGAGGCGTAGCTGTCCGCATTGATGAAGCGGCAGATCTCCGGGTCGTAATACCGGGACTGGAGATAGTAGAATCCTGTCTCGGAATCGTGGTAATAGCCGCGATACTGCAAGGGATTGACCGCCGCCATTTCGCCGGTTGCGGCTCAGGCTTCATCCGGGATCATCATAGCATAGTCCATCGAGCAAGTCAAATGCATTGGACGCACCGAGCTTACAAAACTGTCCATGTACAGCAAAAATCCCGCCGATCGTGATCGATCAGCAGGATTTTTTGGTCCGAGTGTAATTATAGGATCTGGAAAAATCCAGTCATATCAATGGTTTTAGCGCATCAAGCAAGAGGTTTTTATCCTAATTTCTTTTCAATGCGGCTGGAGAGTTATGATAAAAGGTTTTTCCAAATGATGTAACAATTATATCGTTCTGTTTTTCTGGATCATCTACAAAATCAAGCCAGACATTACCGCCAAGTCGATTTTGATTTTGTAATAGTCCTAATGAGATTAACCGATCCACTTGATATAATTCTCTATTTTGAATTTTCAGGCCGTCATTGATGGCGGCTTCAAATAAAATTTGATAGTCACTAATAAACATACGACGATTGGCTTCTGATAGCTCACAAAATTTTTCCCAAGAAATAGCACCCTTAACATAGGCGGCATAGAAGCTGCCCAAAACCTGAGATTGGATTTGTTCGACCTGGTTACCTAAAATAATTAGAACTCGCCCAAGCTCCTTTTCTGCTTCTTTTGGATTTGCTTCAAGTTTTTCTCGATGCTCATTCAACTTTCCTTGTGATATGCTACCCGAATTAAATTCTGTGATAAAGGCAAGGGTCTGTTTTATGAGGTTGCGCTCATGCAGATTATACCCGATTTTACAAATAGATGAAAGTGTGCTAACAACGGGTATTCCTTTTAGAACTTCGTTATCCAAAAGGGCATCAATTCCAATCTCGGCATATTCAGCAACTATTTCATAGGTTGGAGAAAATAAAGTGTCTTTAAGGGCGGGGACTAACTCGCTCATATTTGCACCATCTTTCAGTCAAATTATAAATATATAATTATCACAAAGTCATTCGTTAAAAACAAAGTCAACTTTTTCCCAATCAAAAATGTATCTTCCAGTTTTTATTGTTTTTAAGCAACGGCTGCAAGTACATTTGTTGCTAATAAATTTCAACATCTTTTTATCAGTCATTTTCATCTTCAGACCGCATCGTGGACAGACTATTGACACATTGCCACTTGAATAAAGCTTTTTTGCATCGTCAAAAGAAATTGTTTCAAGCATTTCAAATGAACGCAGTGTACGGTTTAGCTTATTCATAAGAACGGTGTACTTATTGAGCGGTGCAAATTCTTCAAACATTTCACAAATCAAATTTACTGCATACGACATAATAGCCGGAACAGTAATATAGTAATAATCCGAAAAACTTCTAAGAATGGCTTCATCCGCAAAAACAAAGTTAAGATTACCCGGCTCGGTTTTGGAGAGTTTATATTTAGTGGTTATCAAATGATTGGCGTTGTTCCATATATGCTCTAAACTTGTTTCACTCGCCTTGTTGTAGCGAAAATCGAAAAAACTGCTCATCTTGCAGTTTCCTTCAATCAGTGAAGTGTGTTCAAGGGCTTTCTCTTTTGTGATAACCAAGTCCTCTGGTTTTCCGCTTGCAAGCAAATCAAGCATACCATTTCTATCAACACGCAGCCATTCAATATAGCCGAGTGTATCTTTGAGGGGCTTTCGTAATAACGCATAGGAAACAGCAACTTTCATTTTTGCGGCACAGTTTATCGACTCAAGCATATAGCTACAAAAATCCGCAACAAGTGAAAAGAAAGTGTGCCTATAATATACTTCGTACATTTCTTCACGGTGCCCATGTGTTATGAGCCACTCTTGCCATTTTTCATCTTGTTCAAATTCTATATTTTCACCATTACCAAGATCAATACTGACGCTTGCCATTTTTTCTTCATCTGCATATTTTAACATACTTACCAAAACATCATTACAGTATGTCAAATAGTTGTGCTTAAAATAATGTTTGGGTTCAATTTGAAAAGTAAATTCCGAATGAAGCTCTTTATTTTTCATACGGTTAGCTCCCCAATTCAGTTTTGCATATTTTGCATCCACAAGGTCGTTTGGAGAAAATCCACAAAAAATCGACTGAGTATATCAAAATACCACAATATAATTGTAGCAATCATTAAGGAAAAATCAAGCAATCTTTTCGCGTTACGCCGCCCAACAGGACAATGGGCGGCGTTTTCATATATAAAACCATGAAGGGAGGTCACTTCCACCCGGCCAGTCTGCGGACTGGCTTTTTTCATGCCATGAAAAGGAGGTTTGCAAATGGCAGATGATAAGAAAAACATTCCCGAAGCAGCCCCGCCCGCCGAGGCTCCCGCTCCTGCGGTAGAAAATGCCGCCGTGCCGGAGCAGTCTGCTCCCGAGCCTGTGTTGACTGACGCAGAGGCGGTCATGCTGGAGCATGAGGGGCAGGCGGCGCTCTTTGAAATGGGCGAGGCCGTGCCTGATCCCGCCGACGCTGTTCCTCCAGCGCCTTGTGCCGGTCACCCACAGTCTTGATGGCGTTGGGCAAATCCAAATTGCTGCGGTACTCCACCATGATCTCGGCGGCGTTGTCCATGCCCTCAATTGCGGCCACGTCGGCCACAATGCCGTCCACGAATGCCTTTGCCTGCTTTTTCAAAGAGGTCAGGCTGTCGCTCATGTTGACTTTCGGGCGGTAGGTCAGATTATCCAGCCAATCAATGTCGGCGGCTTCCACCAGTTCGCCGTAGTAGTCCATGAGCGCTTCCGTCTTCTGAGCCACAATGCCAGAGGTCACATCCGCGATTTTCTGCTTCAGTTCGGCATCTGCCTGCTGGAACGGTGCCGTCACGCACTCCCGGTAGACCTGCTCAAAGGCATTGTAGGGTTCAAGGATTTTGCTCTTGATGGCCGTGCGCTGGGCTTCGTACTCCTTGAATTCCTTGGTAAGCTGGGCGCGGGCATCTTTGACGCTCTTATAGGTTTCTTCGGTGCAGATCAGCGAGGTGGCTTCGGCGGTGCGCCGCTCAATTTCGGCCTTTACGCTGTGAAGCCGCTCGACAATGATAGGCAACTGCTGAAGTTCAATGACCTGCAATGCGGTATCCTGTGCCATATCGCACTCTCCTTTCAATTTTTGAATACTTCATAATGGCCGGTGGTCTTGTTCATCAGAACCCAGCCGCCGGCATCCGGGCTGTCCTGAATGAAAAGGTACTGCCGGGAATCCCAGCCATGTGCAGAAAGGGCTTCTTTCTGCTTGCGGGTCAGCCTTTTGGGCCGGGCATTCATGTGTCTGCCACTCATACGATGCTCACCTCCTCATTCCAGCGCTTCAGCAACGAGGGCTGCATGGTGATGATCTTGTAGCCGGTGGCTTCCAGCTCAGTGCTGCGGTCGTAGCTCTGCACGTCCTGCGCGTGCCGTGTGACAGCGTTTGCCAGACC
>ERZ825137.5040-NODE-5040-length-12624-cov-3.520646_pt1 | contig 12624 bp, 9 predicted proteins | sample MGYA00519873_ERZ825137 | MGnify/ENA primary metagenome ERZ825137 (study PRJEB31778, sample SAMEA3449190) | human gut metagenome | biome: human gut; feature: human-associated habitat; material: faeces | place: United Kingdom | collected 2010/2012 ... | reverse complement strand
TATCTCTCTCCTCTGCCATCTTCTTGATCGTCTTGGAAATATTGGCTCCCTGGCAGATGACCAGACAGCTTGCATCCATCTCGATCGCGCACAGCTGTGACTCATAACGGTTTCCAAGAATGACAAGATCATCCTTCTCAATAAAATTCTCCATCAGATCCGGACTGGATGCGGCAATGACAACTTTTCCATTCAGGAAATAGCCATGCTCATTCCCGGAGATCAGTGTTCCGTCCAGTGTTTTGACGATATTGCGGTACTGGGTTCTCGCTGTTGCAAGGATATTATTATCGTACACTTCCATATATGACGTAGCAATATCTCCGATAGTGATCAGCCCTTCCAGCTTCTCACCTCTTGTTACCGGCAGTGTCTTAATATTCTCATCTTTCATTCTTGCCCATGCGTCTTTAATGGACATGTGACCAGATACACCCTCAATATGACGGATATCCATATCTTTTACCTGAAGGTGTACATTGTCCAGAAGAGACGGCACACTTACCTGGAATTTATCCAGAACATATGCTGTCTCACCATTTACCTCGCCCGCTCTTTTCGCTATGTATTTTTCTCCTGTGATTTTATTTTTCAGATTTGCATATGCAATTGCCGAACAGATAGAATCTGTATCTGGATTTTTATGTCCGATCACATATACTTTCTTTGGTTTTTTCTGATCCATTTTATATTACTCCATTACTATCTCTTGTTCCTTTACTTTTCAGAATGCCATTTTTTTTACTGTTCGTCAACCCTTGTTCGGATAAAAGACCACTTACAGTGAATTTTAAACAATATCTCTACCAGTGTCTTCGGTCTGCCACCCGCTGCCGCTGTCTTCTTTGCATACACTTTTCCATAACCGGCTTCCATGATCTTATTCATGATCCGGCGCGCACTTCTGACCGTAATTCCCAGACACTCCGCCAACTGATGTGCATCGAAAATATAACTTTTTCTTACATCTGCAATGGCAATGATCTTCAGAATTCCGCGTCATTCATCGTGCCTCCGGTTCCGATCCCTACATTCAGGCTGATTTTATTTTCTTCTTCCTGATGCAAAAATTGCACCTTGAATCCCTTCTGTATATTTGATGATTTCTTTTTCAATATCTGCTTTTGCAAGCATACTTGCGGATACCGGTGGCATACATCCGTATACAACTGAGATAACAAGTGCCGGTCTAAAACATGTAATGATACCTAATAACATGGTGATTTTTCCCCATTTGACAATACCATGAAACAGGTGCTCCCATTGATACAATCAGGGAGATCATTGTTACCAGGATTACGAATCCATACTTTTTATCTATACAAAAATGTGTTATACTAATAAACATATTGAGCATACGTTCAGAAAAATAAACTAACAGAGGTGTTAAGATGGAAAACGAAAAATTACAGGAACAGACAGAAAGCATGGCAGACTACGAAGCACATTTCGATGATGCCAATCCATGGAATGTGGTCGCACGTTATCAGGAAGAAGGAACCAATCTTCACGTAAAAGTAGAAGGAATCGTAAATGGTGGTGTCATCGCCATGGTCGAAGGACTTCGAGGATTCATCCCGGCATCCCGCCTTTCTCTTTCTTATATCGAAGATCTGGAGACTTATCTTCTAAAAGAAATTGATGTCCGCGTGATCGAAGCAAACCAGGCAGAAGGACGCCTGATCTTATCTGCACGTGAGATTTTAAGAGAACAGAAAAAAGCAGAAGATGCAAAAAAACTTGCATCTGTACAGGTTGGAAGTGTTGTAAAAGGTACCGTTGAATCGCTTCAGTCCTACGGTGCTTTTGTACGTCTCGAGAACGGTCTTTCCGGTCTGGTTCACATTTCCCAGATCAGTACTCAGAGAATCAAATCAGCAGACCAGGTACTTCACGTTGGGGACGAAGTAGATGTCAAAGTCATCGGTATCAAAGACGGTAAGATCAGCCTCAGTATCAAGGCTCTCGCCGAAGATGCTGAAAAAGAACAGGAGGAAGAGCTGGAACACGTAGAAATTCCGAAAGTAGAAGCAATCGGAACCAGCCTTGGGGATCTGTTTAAAAATATCAAGCTTTAAAAATTATAATTTAAAAAAGGGAAGCCTGCACTTTCGCAGACTTCCCTTTATCATTGCCTGATAAGTATCACTGACACTTTATGCGAGAATGTACCCCCTGTACATTCTTTTCTATTTCTTCAGTGCTTCCAGATCCTGCATCCAGACTGCCGCACACGCATCGCTCGGCATTCTCCAGTCTCCTCTCGGAGAAAGTGCCACCGTACCGATCTTCGGTCCGTCCGGCAGGCAGGAGCGCTTAAACTGCTGTGCAAAAAATCTTCGGTAAAAGGTCTTCAGCCATTTCATGATCGTCTCACTGTCATAAGTTCCTTCAAATGCAAGCTTTGCGAGCCGATAGATCTTTGACGGTTCAAAACCAAATCTCAGAACATAATACAGATAAAAATCATGCAGTTCATACGGACCTACAAGGTCTTCTGTCTTCTGGGCGATCTCGCCATCCTTCGGTGGAAGAAGCTCCGGACTTACCGGTGTGTCAAGAACATCCAGAAGTACCTCTTTCAGCTCCTGATCCTCACAGGTATCCGCATAATACTGAACCAGATGGCGTACCAGTGTCTTCGGAACAGATGCATTGACTCCGTACATAGACATATGATCTCCATTATAAGTCGCCCACCCAAGAGCCAGCTCCGACATATCTCCGGTTCCGATGACCATGCCCCATTCCTGGTTAGCAATATCCATCAGCACCTGGGTACGCTCTCTTGCCTGTGAATTCTCATAGGTCACATCATGTACCTCTTCATCATGTCCGATATCACGGAAATGCACATGGACCGCATCCGCGATCGGCACCTCTTTCAAAGTGGCTCCCAGCTTCTTCGACATCAGGCAGGCATTCTGATAGGTTCTGTCTGTCGTACCAAAGCAAGGCATCGTCACTGCAATGATATCCTTGCGGTCTTTTCCTGCCATGTCAAACGCTTTTGCCGTCACAAGCAGTGCCAGCGTTGAATCCAAACCGCCGGAAATTCCAACGACTGCTGTTCTCGAGTGAGTATGCACCAGACGCTTCTTCAGTCCCATTGCCTGGATCATCAGAATCTCCTCACAGCGCTTTTCCCTCTCTGCCATATTCTGTGGAACAAAAGGGGTCTGTGCAAAGCTTCTGGTAAGTGCTGTCTCTTCCACACTTATGTGGAACAGTACTTTTGGAAGATGACGTTCTTCCGTTGTCTGGAAAGTTGTATTTTTTCTCCGTTCACTTAAAAGACGGAAAATGTCAATCTCACTGACGATCATCTCGTTGGCAAACCGCTTTGCTTCTTTCAGAATCGTCCCATTCTCTGCGATAATATTGTGTCCACCAAATACCACATCCGTTGTAGACTCTCCGTCCCCGGCATTTGCATAGACATAACCTGCAATCAGTCTTGCAGACTGTCCCTTGATCAGTTCCTCCCGGTAACTATCCTTTCCGATCGTCTCATCACTTGCTGAACAGTTGACCAGGATGATCGCGCCTTCTCTTGCCGCCTCAATACTCGGCGGGATTGGTGACCAGACATCCTCACAGATCTCTGCCGATACGACCAGATCATCCATCTCTGCCGCCTGATACAGGATCTGCGGCCCAAACAGGATTTCTTCCCCTTCATAAGAAATCACTCTTGCTTTTTTCGGTCCTTGACGGAATTGACGCATCTCATAAAATTCCCCATAATTCGGAAGAAATGTCTTGGTTGTAAAGCCAAGGATCTTTCCGTCATTTAATGCGGCCGCAACATTATAAAGCTCTCCATCAATTGCAAGTGGAAGCCCAACAAATACAAGTGCTTCTGTATGCCTGGTCTCTTCTGCAACTTTTGCAAGTGCTCTGCGCACCTCTTTTAACAGTATATCCTGTGTAAAAAGATCGCTGCAAGTATACCCGGTCAGGCAAAGCTCCGGAAAAACAATGATCTTTGCACCAGCCTTTTCAGCTTCTTTCATACGTTTGCAGATTTCCTTACAGTTGTGCCAGACATCCGCCACACGAATATCAACTGTGACCGCTGCAACTTTGATAAATCCCTGTTTCATGTGTTTACCTCTTTATCTTTTTGCCTGTTTTAAAATCTGTTTCAGCTCTTCTACACTAAATGTATACGCCGTATTGCAGAAATGGCATTTTACTTCTACTTCTTTTCCGTCATCGATCATTTCCTGGATATCTTTCTTTCCGATGCTGATGATGGCTTTCTCGATTCTCTCATGCGAACAATTACATTTAAACTGTGTATCCATTGTATCTGTAAATTCCACATTCAGGCCATCCAGTACCTGCTCCAGCATCTGCTCCGGTGTATGTCCGTTATCCAGCATACTGGTAACAGAAGAAATCTTCTTGATATTCTCTTCCAGTTTATCCAGCACCTCATCCGATATAAACGGCATTACCTGCACAATAAATCCACCTGCACAGTGTACAGTGTTGTCCTTGTTCATCAATACTCCAAGGCCCACAGACGACGGAACCTGTTCGCTGGTTGCAAAATAATACGTCAGATCTTCTGCGATCTCACTTGTCTGCAGAATAGTCTGTCCAACATATGGTTCTTTCAGTCCCATATCTTTAATAACATTTAAAAGACCGATTCCAACAGCTCCTCCAACATCCAGCTTGCCATTCTTAGGCGGCATCATTGCTTCCGGATGATCGACGTATCCTTTCACGTCACCTTTTGCATCTGCAGTCACCGTAATTCCGCCAAGTGGTCCATCACCTTTGATCTGAAGCGTCAGCACATCTGTCTCATTCTTCATCATGCCTCCCATCATTGCTCCTGCTGTCAGAAGTCTTCCAAGTGCCGCTGTCGCTACCGGACTTGTGTCATGTCTCTTTCTTGCCTCTTCCACCAGATTTCCGGTTGTTGCGGCAAATGCACGGATCTGTCCGTCTCCCGCAGTTGCTCTTACAATATAATCTTTCATATAACAATTCTCTCCTGTTCTATTTTCCCTGTTCTCTTGCGATCACATAAATGCGCTCGCTTGTGTCCGTCGGCGCACTCTTTGAAAACGCATCGTATGCTGTCACAAATTCCAGCCCAGACTCCCGGATCAGTTCCTTCATCTCCTCCAGCGTATACGCTCTCTGATAATGCGTCTCCTCATATTTGCGATAAAGCCCACTGTCCTTATCTGTCTCAATAAAAAGACTTAGATCATATTCATTGATCTTCTCATCTTCGTAATAATAGTTGTCCCAGATAAAACTGCATTCCTCCCGGTTCTCCGCAATTGTGCGATCCCCAAGAATCTCTTCATACTTGTAACGTGTATTAAAATCAAAAATAAAAACACCTTTCGGATCCAGATAATTGTTGACCAGGCGGAATACTTCCTGAAGTTCTTCCGGCTCTGTAATATAATTGACCGAATCGCAGACACTGATGACAGCTCTTACCGTACCATACAGTTCGAACTCTCTCATATCCTGCAGAAGATACAGAATATCATGACCGGATTTGTCTCGTTTCTCCATTGCGATCTCCAGCATCTCTTCCGCATTGTCCGCACCAATCATATCATATCCTGCCTTTGCAAGCAATTCTGTCATGTTCCCGGTACCGCACCCCAGATCCAGTACCAGTCCATCCCTGACACCATATTCTCTCATAAGACCGGTGAGATATTCACACCATTCTTCGTAGGGAATATTATCCATGAAGGTATCATATACACGTGCAAAGCTTGTATACGCTTCCATACTCTGTTGTTCCTCTCTTTCGATTCGCCATCAATGCCCATAAGCAGCACTGACCGATGTCCACGGACCACTCCGCTGCGCATCCTGACATCCAGATTATTTTATAGTATAACACAGGATTTTCCTCTAGGAAAGTCATATTCTGATGAGAACTTTTCCCTTTTGGAATTTTCTTTACTGTTCACAATACCTGTGACCAGTAACGCATTTTCTTTTTCAGACGCAAAAAGAACCAGGGGAAATTCCCTGATTCTTTTCGCATTTTTTAGAATCCCAGTTCTTCATTCACCAGAATCACTTTTATTCTGTTTGGAACATGGCTGAATCTTGTAATCAGTGTCTGACAGCAGATACTTTTCGGAGATTTACAGTTGGAACAGACACCTGTCTTCGCACACGGAAGCCCTTCAAAACGCTGTCCGTTAATCGGAGCTGCCACATACTTTGCACGGGCATATGCATCCTCTGCACTTCTTACAATTTTGTTCATGCCAACGATCATCAGAACATTTTCCGGTCCGTAAGAAATAGCTGCCACACGGTTTGCATTTCCATCTATATTAACCAGTATCCCATCTTCCGAGATTGCATTACAGCTTGCCAGAAAATAATCGCAGTTAAGTGCCTGATGCATCATCTCTGCTTTTTCCTCCGGTGTCGCACACAGATCTCTGTCCAGCACTTTATAATTTCCTTTATGAAGTGCTTCAGGAAGACCAATTGCCTTAATGCTCATAGACCCTCCCCAACTGATGCTGCTTCCTTCCGGAATCAGCTCCAGTGCAAGGGCAAGTGCCTCTTCTTTGGTCTGTACATAATGTCCCTCCATCTGACGGGACTTCAAATTCTTTATCACCTGCTCAGCGAGCAGATCATTTCGCTTTGTAACGAATTTATCCATTATTCAACCACCTGGATCCATCCTTCCGGTGCTTCGATGTGTCCCATCTGAATTCCGGTAAGTGTTTCATATAATTTCTTGATAACAGGTCCCATCTCATCCATTCCGCTTGGGAAGCAGATTTCTTTACCATGATCTACAATCTTTCCAACCGGTGAAATAACTGCTGCTGTTCCGCAAAGTCCGCATTCTGCAAAGTCTTTTACTTCATCAAGATATACTTCTCTTTCTTCTGTCTCAAGTCCAAGATAATGTTCTGCCACATAAAGAATAGAACGTCTTGTAATAGATGGAAGGATACTGTTTGACTTCGGAGTAACTACTTTACCATCTTTTGTGACGAAGATGAAGTTTGCTCCACCTGTCTCTTCTACTTTTGTTCTTGTTGCTGCATCCAGATACATATTCTCTGCATAGCCTTCTTCATGTGCTGTTACAATTGCATGTAAGCTCATTGCATAGTTAAGACCAGCTTTGATATGTCCTGTTCCATGCGGTGCTGCACGGTCAAAGTCTGAGACTTTAATTGTGATCGGCTTTGCGCCGCCCTTGAAATATGGTCCTACTGGTGTTACAAATGCACGGAACTGATATTCGTCAGCAGGTTTAACTCCGATAACCGGATTGCTTCCGAACATATATGGACGGATATAAAGGGACGCCCCTGATCCGTAAGGTGGTACATAAGCCTCATTGGCTTTTACTACCTGTACGATCGCATCTACAAAACGGTCTTCCGGAAATACCGGCATCTCAAGTCTTCTTGCGGAATCAGCAAATCTCTTTGCGTTCATATCCGGGCGGAATACAACGATGCGTCCGTCTTCTGTTGTGTATGCCTTCATACCTTCAAATACTGACTGGGAATACTGCAGAACACCTGCACACTCATTCAATACAATGTTGGCATCTTCTGTCAGGCATCCATCATCCCACTTTCCATCTTTGTAATTTGAAACATATCTCTTTTCGGTCGGGATATAACCAAATCCTATGCTTGACCAGTCAATCTGTTTCTTTTCCATTGTAATTCCTCCATTCCCTTGTTGCTTCTTACAGTAACATATATCTAAATTATAATTTTTGCTTCCCGTATTTTAAATCCTACGGATTACATATCGCTATTATATTACTTCTGTTTTTCAAATTCAAGAGTGCGCTCTGTTTTTTTTGATTTTTTTATCTTTTTGGCATTGTGATCGCTTCAATCCCCACACTTCCGCCTCTTACAACTTCAATTGAATTGAATTCAGAACGTAAAAACTGGATGATCGCTGTATTTTTATGTGCCGTGTGTACAAATTCAAGAAGCACACTGTCTTTTCCATAATCACGTACCTTTGCCTGATAGGTCTGCGCGATCTGGAAAAGCTCTGTCTTATCTTCCGGTGTACAGTTTTTTACCTTGATAAACATCAGCTCCTGCATAACAACAGATACTTCTGTAAAATCAATGACTTTGATGACTTCGACCATACGGTTCAGCTGTTTTTTGATCTGCTCATAAGTCTCTTCATCACTGTTCGTCTCAATCGTCATTCTGGAGATAGTCGGATCTTCTGTTCTACCTACCGTCAGACTCTCCAGATTATAGGATTTACCGGAAAAGAGTCCGGAAATCTTTGAAAGTACACCAACCTGATTTTCCACATATAAGGAAATCCATCTTTTTTTCATTGTATTATCCATCTTCACCTCTCCTCTCCATTAATCCATCAAAAGATCTTCCAGGGTTCCGCCCGGACGTACCATCGGATAAACCTGCACTTCCGGATCCAGCATGAATTCGATCAGAGTCGGCACCTTCAGTGCACGGTTTGCTTTTGCCTGTTCAAATGCTGCTTTCATCTCGGATTTTTCGGTTACACGGATTCCCTTTGCCCCATAGCTTTCTGCAAGTTTTACAAAGTCCGGCGTATATTTCGGTGGATGCTCTTCTCCACGTCTTGTCGCTGCGCCTGCACGAAGATCCGTCATAGAATAGCGTTTTCCATAGAAAAGTTTCTGCCACTGGCGAACCATTCCAAGATAGGTATTGTTAAATACACAGAGGATCAAAGGAAGTTCTTCCAGCACTGCTGTTGCAAATTCCTGAATATTCATCTGCATACCGCCATCACCGGAAATTGCAATCACCGTACTGTCCGGATTACCAATCTGCGCTCCGACTGCTCCCGGGAATCCATATCCCATGGTTCCAAGTCCGCCGGACATATAAAGTCTGGTCTTTTCATTCACTTCCAGATACTGGGATGTGAACATCTGATGCTGTCCTACATCTGTCACAACAATCTTGTCATCCTCTTTAAACACTTCATTGATCGTCTCCAGAATATCCTGAGCCTGCATCTGGTCTCCCTTTGGTTTCATCCTAAGCGGATGCTCCTCTTTCCAGCCTTCGATCTGTTCCACCCAGCTTTCTTTTTTCTCCATTGGTTCTACATATTCCAATAATTTTTCAATTGCTTCTTTTGCATCCGCAACGATCGGAATATCTACCTGAATGTTACGTGAGATGGAGGAAGTATCAATGTCGATATGTACGATCGTAGCCTTCGGTGCAAATGCATGCAGTTTTCCGGTGATACGATCGTTAAATCTGGTCCCGATCGAGAACAGCAGATCACATTCTTCCACTGCCATATTGGATGCATATGCACCGTGCATCCCCAAATTACCGATAAAAAGCGGATGCGTTGTCGGAATCGCACCACGTCCCATGATCGTTGTCACAACCGGGATCTGGGTACGTTCTACAAGTTCGGTAAACGCCTTATTCGCTCCTGCAATATTTACCCCACCACCGGCAAGGAACAACGGTTTCTTTGCCTTTCCAAGCATCTTGACTGCTCTCTTAAGCTGTCCGATGTGAACACCGGTACTCGGCTTATATCCGCGGATATTGACTGTCTCCGGATAATTCGGGCTTCCAAGCTCTGCCATTACATCTTTCGGGAGATCCACAAGAACCGGACCCGGACGTCCGCTGCGCGCAATATAGAATGCCTCTTTGATGATTCTTCCAAGATCTTCTCTCTTTCTTACTGTCACACCGTATTTTGTGATACTTCTTGTAATACCTACAATATCAACTTCCTGGAATGCATCATTTCCGATCAATGGTCTTGCTACCTGACCTGTAAAACATACGAGAGGTACACTGTCATAATTCGCTGTTGCAAGCCCTGTAACAAGGTTTGTAGCTCCCGGTCCGCTTGTAACAAGACAGACACCTACCTTACCCGTTGTTCTGGCATAAGCATCCGCCTCATGAACCAGTGCCTGCTCATGTCTTGGCAGAATGATCCGAATATCATCCTGCTTGTACAATTCATCACTGATATCAATCGTACATGCTCCCGGATAGCCGAAAATGGTATCCACGCCTTCTTCCTTCAGCGCTCTTACAAGTAATTTGTTTCCTGAAATCTGTTTCAATCTATATACCTCCCTTTTCAAAAAAGAAAGCCCCAAGCATGACCTTCATGCCCAGGGCGAATATCCAGTATTTACTGTTCACAGTACCTGTGTCAACAGCCAGATCTATCCATGTCATCACCTGAATTCAGAGATAAGCCTCTGTACATCCACAAGCTGTGTACTACTCCCTGTCTTCGTATTTGCGTAAAGCGTAAACTAATTATAAGTGTTAAAAAATATCTTGTCAACGTCGAGTTCTTGATCTTATTTAATCTATCGCATATGATTTTTCACAGCTCCGACTACTGTATACAGAACCATCATTACAAGATTGGCAAGAACAACACTGGCTCCCGCCGGGGTTGCCGCAACATATGAAAGAGTTACTCCTGCAATCAGACACACCACAGAGATTACTGCTGCGTTTATTATGACACTTTTAAATGTCCTGCACACTCTCATTGATGTCAATGCCGGGAAAATGATCAGGCTCGAGATCAATAATGCTCCCATCATACGCATTCCAAGCACGATCGTTACTGCTGTAAGTACAGCGATCAACGTATTGTAAACTCCTGCTTTTACACCTGTTGCACGGGCAAATGTCTCATCAAATGTAATCGCAAATATCTTGTGATAAAAAACAATAAACAGGATGAGTACAAAAACGGAAAGTACAAGGCTTAACTTCACATCCTCCGCACTCATCGCAAGAATGCTTCCAAACATATAATTATATACATCCGTATTCATTCCTGTTGTCAATGAGATCACCATCACGCCAACTGCTAGTGACGTTGTAGAAATCAGTGCAATTGCCGCGTCTCCTTTGATCTTTGCATTCCCGCTGATTCGAAGAAGCAGAATCGCTGCTACAATAACAACCGGGATTGCTACTGTAAGCGGAGCGGCATTCATCGCAGCCGCAATCGCCATGGCACCAAATCCCACATGAGAAAGTCCATCCCCAATAAACGAAAAGCGTTTCAACACCAGCGTCACGCCCAAAAGCGACGAGCAAAAAGCAATCAGCACGCCGGCAATGAGCGCATAATGAACAAAGGGATATTCCCAATAGAGGATCAGTTTTTGTAAAATTGCTGTCATTGCAGATCACCGCCTTTCTTCTTTGTTGCAAACGGGACGGCTGTAAGCCGAGAATTGTTTTCATAAGGGTACTCTTGCCGGAACCGTTTTCTCCTACGATGCAGAGATAATCACCTGCAAAGACTTCAAAACTGAGTTCTTGCAGAACGGCCTTCCCGTCATAGCCGACACAGAGATTTTGACAAGTGAGCTGAGCCATGATCTTACCTCCTTAAGCCAGAGCTTCTTTCAGCACTGCAAGATTTTTTTCCATCACAGAGAAATAGGTCGTGCCGCTTGCCACATCCTTTGAAGTCGTGGACTGCATGGAATCCATCGTTAGAATCCTTTGGCTTTTTTGGGCGGTGTTTTTCACGATCGTTTCCGCGATCTTGTGATTCTTACCCTCAATGGTCAGCACACAAGGCAGCTTTAATTCGTCTGCCTTCTTTGCAAGGAACGAAATCGTTTCAAAGCTGGCTTCCGTTTCGGCGGAGCAGCCAACGAAAGCGGCATAGTAGTTCAGAGCGTAGTCATCCGCCAGATAGCGGAACGGGAAGCGATCCGCCACAACGATCTCGCCACCGTTCGCAAACAGCGCGGCGTATTCGGCATCCAGTGCCCGCAGGCGCTCGGCATATGCCGCCGCATTTGCGGTGTATGCCTCGGCATTTTGCGGGTCGGCGTTGCACATGGCGTCACGGATCTGCTCCAAGATCAGGACGGCGTTTTTAGGGGAGGTCCACACATGCTCGTCCAATTCCGGCTCGCTCCCGTCCCCGTCGTGCCCGTGCCCGGTCTGCATGCCGTCCACCGTTTCCTCCTCCAGGGCGGTCACACAGTCGGTCATGCGCACCACGGTCAGGCGGTTCGAGGTCAGCGAGGACAGCACCGATTCCGTCCACGCCTCGGATTCGCCGCCCACGCACAAAAACAGGTCGGCGTTTTCCATGGCGATGATGTCCTTCGGCGACGGCTCATAGGTGTGAACCTCCTCACCGGGCGAAAGCAGCATGGTCAGCTCGATACGGTCGCCGCCGATCTGCCGCGCGAAATCGTAGGGCGGGAACACGGTGGTCACTATTTTCAGCTTGTCCGAGGCTTCCCGCGCCGCACAGCCCGTCAAAAGGGGCAGAAAAAGGCAGAAAACCTCAACGGCGGCAAGCAGTGCGGTGCATTTGCGTTTCATATTCTTCGGGTTCTTTCTGTTCTTGAAATTGATAATCGTTATCAAATAGCAGTATACCAAATAATTGCGCGCTTGTCAAGAGGAAAACGCATGATCGATCGGTTTTCTGCGTTTTTCACGTTTGGCGGTATCCGTGCATAGGATAATGTTAGCAAAACGCCTTTTTGTCGCAGACTTCGTCTGCGGCGGGAGAGGCGGGCATATGTTAATTTGGGAGGAAAGTACCATGGATACATCTCAGCAGGAATACGGC
>ERZ825137.5039-NODE-5039-length-12624-cov-3.579123_pt1 | contig 12624 bp, 10 predicted proteins | sample MGYA00519873_ERZ825137 | MGnify/ENA primary metagenome ERZ825137 (study PRJEB31778, sample SAMEA3449190) | human gut metagenome | biome: human gut; feature: human-associated habitat; material: faeces | place: United Kingdom | collected 2010/2012 ... | reverse complement strand
GAGCACCTCCTTGCCAAGGAGGGGGTCGCGAGTTCGAATCTCGTTTTCCGCTCCACCTTTTAAGGCGACATAGCCAAGCGGTAAGGCAGAGGTCTGCAAAACCTTTATCCCCAGTTCGATTCTGGGTGTCGCCTCCATTTTTATTTCTTAAAAGGTGTTAAGTAGTTATGTCTGCCGCGGTGGCGGAACTGGCAGACGCAAGGGACTTAAAATCCCTCGGGTAGTGATACCCGTACCGGTTCGATTCCGGTCCGCGGCACCAACATAAATTTTGTTTATGTTGGAACAATATATAGAATGAAAATGCTGATTGAACTTGCAGAAGTCAATCAGTTTTTTTGTGTTTAAATTTAAAATAATGATATAGCAAACTTTCATGTTTATGCTATAATTAAAGTAGCATAAGCATGAAAGGAGCGTGCACCGGATGAGCAGAAAATTACCGTTACCGGTTGGGACGACAAATTATAAAAAGATTTGCGAAGACAGCTATTATGTGGATAAAACCTTGCTGATCAAGGAAATCTTAGATGAAAAAGTAAATGTTGCTTTATTTACACGTCCAAGACGCTTTGGCAAGACGCTTAACATGGACATGCTACGCACTTTTTTCGAGAAGACTGCAGAGGACACCGGCAGATATTTCCAAGATAAAAAAATTTGGCAGCAGGGAGAAAAATATACGAGCCATCAGGGACAATATCCTGTGATTTTTCTCTCCTTGAAGGATATTAAGGCGAGAAAATGGCAATACGCTTTTGATGCATTGAAGTATATCATCAGCGTCGAGTATATGCGGCATTCTGAATTGAAAAGAAGCAGCGAGCTTGAGGAAGCGGATATAGAGTTATATAATCGTATTGTCAAAAATCAGGCTGGCTATATGGAATATGTCTTCAGCCTGCAGGCACTTAGCAGAATGCTGCATCAGCATCACAAGCAAGCTCCTGTTATTATTATTGATGAATACGATACGCCGATTCAGGAGGGTTTTGTAAATGGCTATTATGATGATGCTGTAGAGTTTATCAGGAGCTTTTTCTCGGCTGCTTTGAAGGATAATCCGCACGCCAGACAGATTGTAATGACTGGTATTTTGCGTATTGCTAAGGAAAGTATTTTTAGCGGACTCAATAATATTCGAGTTTTTTCTGTGCTGGATAAAAAGTTCAGTGAGTTCTTTGGCTTTATGACAAGCGAGGTACAGCAGATGGCTGCTTATTATGAGCAGACGGATAAACTGCCTGAGCTTAAGGCCTGGTATGACGGCTATAAATTTGGCGACACGGAGATTTTTAATCCCTGGTCGGTAATCAATTACTTTAGTAATAATTGCCAGGCTATGCCGTATTGGGTGCAGACTTCTGCCAATACGATAATCCAGGAGATTTTGAAAACCTATAATGATGATACATACAGAAATCTGCACGCTTTACTGGGGAAGACGGAGGTGCAGTCGATTGTTAGGACTAATATCATTTATCCGAAGCTGAAGGAGCCGCAAACTAATATTCTGGGCTTTCTTTTAATGACAGGTTATTTGAAGTCAACCGGTACCGAACTTGATGCAAGAGGCGATTATATTTGCAGGCTCAGCATACCCAACAAGGAAATTAAAACTATTTATTATAATGAGATCTTATCGCTGCTGACGGAGGACATTGGCGAAAACACTGTGATGAATTTAGCTAATGCTTTGTATGATAAGGATGCTGCAAAGATAAAGGAAGCACTCAATAAGTTCATGCTGAAAACAATCAGTTATTATGATAACTTGAAGGAAAACTACTATCATGGGCTTATGCTTGGACTTCTTGCTATAGGCGAAAGCAATTATGATATTCGTTCCAATAGGGAAAGCGGTTTAGGCAGATACGACATTCAGCTTATTCCTAAAAAATCTGCATTGCCGGGGATTATTATCGAGGTTAAAGCTGCTGATAAGGATGCCGGCGTTGAGCTGTCAAAGCTTGCGCAGACTGCACTAAAGCAGATAGATGAGAAAAAATACGATACCGAGCTGTGCGCGCAGGGCGTAAATGATATTATCAAATATGGCGTGGCGTTTAAGGGTAAGACGGTCGAGATTGTTACAAATTGATTCTAATGAAAAGCAGGAGCTGGTGTACGATATGTACTCAGTTTTATAGACACCGGTAAAAATTTGAATAATTATATTTGCATCATGGATGCTTCTCTTAACTTAGAGGGAGGCATCCATTTTTATTTTAATTTACACGGAATCGTGCACGGTTAACTAAAACCCAAAAAATATAAAAATGGTTATATATAACCATTGACAATAAAAGGCGGTTATGCTACAATAAGCATGTAAACAAAAACAGACGGGAGGCCATTGAAGTGGATAAAATCTTTACTAATAATGTTCAGCAAGCTGAATGGGAAATCAGAAATGTAATGAAAGAATATGCTTTTAGCAATGAATATATTTATACGATGCTTGTGACCTACTTGCTGTATAAGGCTAGTCGTTCTATTAAGCATGACCTTAGTTACAAGGATGTTTTAGAAACTATGAGTGAAGAAGAAAGCATGTTGATTCGTGACAGCTTTTCTTTTTCTCAGGAAAAATCGGAGAGATTTTGGCAACATATTCGCGGTTTAGCTTTTAATTATGCTCCTGCAGTATTTGCCCATATCTTAATGCAGCCGGTTAATGTATATGAGCCTCGTGCTGAAAGACCGGAATCTGTAAATAGATTGTTGGAAAATATTTTAGATTTACATGCTGGTGAAAAGGTTTTGGAAACCTGTAGCGGAGTAGGCGACACTTTGCTGGCGTTGGCCGAAAAGCATAATTGCAGTTTTTATGGTATGGAGCTTGTTTCGCAGGAAAAGGGCGTTTCGATAATCAGAACTGGTTTTGTGCCGAAAGATATCAATATTGTGCAAGGCAACTTCGTGAATAAGGCTTTGGAGAACGATGGAGTCGAATATGATAAGATATATTCATTTCACCCCTTGGTAAAGCTTGTTCATTATGTAAGTGATGATACCATGGATGCATTGAATGCTGAGTTTAAATGTCATCCCTTTAAAAGGATGTCTGCACTTGATTGGGCTATGGCTTTATCAGCTGTTAAATGCCTTAAGTTTGGTGGAATAGCTGTGGTGTTTGTCGCTGATGGTTCTCTTTCCAGCAATGTGGATGAAGCTATCAGAAGAGTATTCATCGAAAAAGGACTTTTGAAAGCAGTAATTAGTTTGCCTACAAAATTGTTTGCTTCCAGAAATGTTAATATGTCTATGCTGGTCTTAAGCAAAGGCAATCAGTTTGCTCGTTTGGTTAATGCGCGTAATATTTGTCAGGAAGGACGCAGACAGAATACATTGAGCGATGAAGATATTACTAAAATCGTTAATCTCTATAACAATGGTGGTAAATATACTGTTGATGTAGCTCCTGGTGATATTCAACCATATGGATATTCGCTTTCTCCTGAACGTTATATGACGCTCGATAATATCGAATTGAAAAATCCTGTTGAATTTGGCAGAGTTGTTAATGAAATTGGTCGCTCTGCGCCTTTAGCAGCAAGACAGTTAGATGAGTTGGTTTCCGAAGAACCTACGGATATCCGCTATGTACGTTTGGCTGACATTCAAGATGGCATTATCAATGATGAACTTCCGTACCTTAAAACTATTGAAAGCAGGCATGAAAGATACTTGCTTAGAGATGGGGATCTGTTGCTGTCTAAGATGGGAGCACCTTTTAAAACTGCTATCGTAAAAATTGAAGGGAACGAAAAAATTCTGCCGGTTGGTAATATGTATGTAATCAGAGTCAATAATGACAAAATTGATGTGCATTATTTGAAAGCCTTTTTGGAGAGCTCAAAAGGCATAGCGTTGCTTAATTCTATTACTAGCGGAACAACTATACCTATTATCAATGTTGACAGCTTGCAAAAAATGCCGATAGAGTGCCCGGATATTACAAAGCAGGAAAAGATAGCCAACAAATATCAGGCTACTTGTGATGAGATTGCTATGCTGAAGCTTAAACTTGCAGCTGCTACAGAAAGACTCAGTAATATTATCGATGAAGAGGAGGTAGAATAATTTTGCTGAATGTTGAACAATTACTGGAATTAGAAGAGCGTGTACGTAATACTTTAAGTGAAAAATTAGAGCAAATACTTTCCAACCTCAATCGCTCCGGTAAACTTGAAGAAGCGTTAGAGCTGTTAGGGTTGAGTAATTTGCTGCAACAGGATTATTCCTACAAGCCTTATAGAACCGGTAAAATATTTATCGTTGGGCAAAGTGACGTAAGGAAAAACCAGTTGTTAGGCGTTATTAAAGAACTGGGGTTTGATAAAAACCGCTTTGAGTTTTGTCTGGAATATGATGAGGTGAAAAGGTTTAATTTCAGTAAGCTTTTTTATAAGCCTGAAAACACGCTTGTCTTAGTTGGCCCTATGCCTCATAAAACTGTAGGGTCCGGTGATTACAGCAGTGCAATTGCCGCTATTGAACAGAAGGAAGGCTCACCGAATGTTATACGTTGCGGTAGCAATTCCTTGAAAATCACCAAGCAGAGTATCAGAGACGCTTTACAGAAAGCTTTGGCGTTAGGCATTGTGATAGCTTGAAACAATCATATAGAACGGAACAAGCTAAATAGTATAAAGTTTGTTTTTTATGCTATCGGTTGGAGAAAAGGCTAAAATAATCGATTGTGAATAGAATACTGACGGTTTTTCATAGTCGATTTATAAATAATTGATAGACAGAAAAAACGTTTTGCCATAAAATGAAATTAAAAATACTTTATTAAAATATTATGCCAATTTCTGTCTATGCTAAGTTGTATACTGGTTGTAACTAAAATTCTATGTTGGAGGTTTTATTGTGACTGATATTAAGAAAATTGATGTGCTTTGGGATGATAATCCCGTTGATATAAGCGCAGAGGCGAATTTTATCTGGAGTATTGCCAATAAGCTGCGTGGTACGTATATGCCGGATAAGTATGGTGATGTTATTATTCCTATGACGATTATCCGTCGTTTTGAGTGCGCTTTGGTAAAGACTAAAGCTGCTGTCGTAGCAAAATACAACGAGAACCCTAATTACCCTGCTAAGGCTATGTATAGGCTTTCCGGCTATCAGTTCTATAATGTCAGCGAGTTTACTTTGCAGGAGTTGTGCAACGATGCCGACCATATTGCGGAAAACTTTAAGGCTTATATTCAGGGCTTTTCCGATAACATTAAGGATATTTTGAATAACCTCGATATGGAAACCCATATCAAGAAGATGGATGAAGGCGGTTGCCTGTTCAACACGGTCAAAGCCTTTTCCGAACTGGATTTGTCTGTTGAAAGCTTTGACAGCATTAAGATGGGTTATATCTTCGAGAATCTTATCGGCAGATTCTTCCAGAACGTAGATGCCGGTCAGTTTTACACCGGTCGTGATATTGTTAAGCTGGGCGTATCTTTGCTTGTTTCCGAAGGCTGCGACGATATTTTTGATGACCACAAGCTGATTACCATTTGTGACCAGGCAGCAGGAACCGGCGGTATGCTGAGCACGGCGTACAGCTATTTTAAGCATTATAATCCTACTGCTGATGTTAAGCTGTTCGGCGTAGAGTTTATGGGTGTTTCCTGGGCTGTGGGCATGGCAGAAATGCTGATTAAAGGTCAGGATGCGACGAATTTTGTGCGTGCGGATTCCTTTAAAGAGGATCCTTCCGCTGATACTAAGATGCGTTTCGTGCTGATGAACCCTCCGTTTGGTACTCCCTGGAGTGGTAAAGACGCAAAGGCAGGACAGGAAGAAGCCGTAAACAAGGAATACGCCAAGGAAAATAGCCGTTGGGGGGCGGGGCTGCCCGGTGGTGGTGATTCGCAGATGCTGTTTTTGCAGTCTGCAGTTGCCAAGCTGGATGAAAAGCTTGGCCGTGCTGCGATTATCGAAAACGGTTCGCCGCTTTTTACCGGTGGTACAGCGTCCGGCGAAAGCCAAATTCGCCGCTGGCTGCTGGAGAACGATTTGCTGGAAGCGATTATTGCTATGCCAACGGATTTATTTTACAACACTGGCATTGCCAGCTACTGGTGGATTATATCCAAAAACAAGCGTCCGGAGCGTAAGGGTTATGTGCAGCTCATAGATGCGACTAATATTTATCACAAGCTGCGTAAGCCTGTGGGCAACAAGAAAAACGAGTTCTCCCCCGAGGACAGAGCGCAGATTGCTAAGCTGTATACCGATTTTGACAAGGCCGACAGCGAGTACAGCAAGATTTTTAAGAACGAAGATTTTATGTACCGTGAGTATGCTGTTATGCAGCCTTTGCAGCGCAGCTATTCTATCACCGAGGCAAGCATTGAGCGTATGCTGCAGAAGGGTGCGCTGAAGGGCTTGTGGGATGAAGCTAAGGTTGCGGAATACGAGGAACAGGGCAATGCTTTGAGCGGCAAGGACCAGAACAAGCTGCAGGCCTTTTATGCTACGAAGCCTGCTTACGACGCAATTTTGGCAAAGCTGCAGGAGCATATTGCTGATGAAAAATGGCTGTCGCCTAAAGCATTTACACCGGTGCTGCAAGCTGTTCTTGGCGATTTGGCTGATAAAAAACTCTTTGAGAAAATCATGGACGGACTTTCCGTTATGGATAAGACTGCGGAAATTCAGCGCGATAAAAAGGGCAACATTATCTACGACAAGGAAACCAAGGATACAGAGCTTGTGAAGTACACTGAGGACATTGAAACCTACATGGCGCGTGAGGTACTGCCGCATATTCCTGATGCCAAGTGGTTTTGGGAAGAGGATTTGACGAAGAAGAAGCCTGTAATCAAAACCGGTGCGGAAATTCCTTTTACCCGTTACTTCTATAAATATCAGGCACCCAGACCGAGTGCAGAGCTGCTGGCGGAGTTTTTGGCAATCGACAAGGCTGTGAATGAGCGTATTGCTCGCCTTATGAAATGAGGTGATGGGAATGCGTGAAATGAAGGATAGCGGGATTGAGTGGATTGGGGAGATTCCGAAGGATTGGGAAGTCCATCCTGTACATGCTTATTTTGAAGAAGGAAAAACTAAGAATTATCGTATGCAAGAGCAAAATTTGTTGTCTTTAAGTTATGGAAGAATCATAAGAAAAGATATTAATACTAATGGTGGATTGCTTCCTGCAAGTTTTAATACTTATAATGTTATTGAAGCTGGAGATATAATTATTAGACCGACAGATTTGCAAAACGATAAACGTAGTCTTCGTACTGGACTTGTAAAAGAACAAGGAATTATCACATCTGCATATATTGATTTAAGACCTAAAGATAATGTGAATAGCAAATATTATCATTATCTTCTTCATAGCTATGATATTATTAAGGTGTTTTATAATATGGGCAATGGTGTAAGGCAAGGGTTGAATTTTAGTGAGTTTGCAAAACTCTTGTTGTTAGAGCCGACAACCGTAGAACAACAACAAATTGCCAACTTCCTCGACACCAAATGCTCCGAAATCGACGCGACCGCTGAAGATATCAAAAAGGAAATTTCTCTTTTGGAGGACTATAAGACATCTGTTATCACCGAAGCGGTTACCAAAGGTCTGAATCCTGATGTAGAGATGAAGGATAGCGGGATTGAATATATTGGAATAACGCCAATTCATTGGAACAAATACAGATTAAAATATATTTTACTTGAACGTAATATTAGAACAACAACTGGTGAAGAAATGCTTTTATCTGTAAGTCAATATAAAGGAGTTGTTCCATCAAAAGACATTAATAATAGGACTATGCAAGCTAATAGTCTTATTGGCTATAAAATTGTAAAAAAGGATGATTTGGTTTTTAATAAATTAAATCCTGGCTTAGCAAGATTCGGAAATTCTGAATTTGATGGTATTACAAGTCCTGATTTTTCAGTATATATTGTTGATGATAAAAAATGTACTGCTAAATTCTTGCAACATTTATTAAAAACTTATAAGTATGTTGCTAAAATTAAAGGAGATTGTACTGGCGTTGGTGATGGATTCGCAAGATTGTATTCTGAACAATTATATAGATTTGTTGTATCTTTGCCGCCTATTGAAGAATTACATAGTATTGTTGCCTATATAGATTCCAAATCCTCCGAAATCGACGCTCTTATCGCTGACAAAAAGCGTCAGCTCGATATCCTTGCCGACTACAAAAAATCCCTCATCTACGAGTACGTCACCGGCAAGAAGGAGGTTCCTGTAAAAGATTTTTGACACTAATTCTTGCCTGTGCTAAACTTTGAGTAAGAAGGAGCTTATTCAGCATGGTTAGTGAATCGAGGTGTTTACTTATGAAAAATACATTAAACACAGCTTTTTTAAGCAATAATGGAGAATATACTTTTTTTAAGTTTCGTGATCGAGTGATAACTTTCCTTACAGGGAAACGATTAGAAAAATATAAGAAAATTTTAGAATGGGATAATGGCTATATAGTTGTCCTCTGCAAGAATAAAAATGAGGATAATTTAGAAGAGGATTACATAGATTTATTGCCGATTTTGGATAATCTGTATATTGAACCTGAGGAGTTTCTTGCGCCAATAAAGGAGGTCGAAGTTCGTTATGACTGAAGCAAAAAAAATTGCTATAGCAGACGCCGCTGAAATGATTGTGGGCGGATATGCGTTTTTACGCAAAGACGATAACATAACTATTGTTAACTTAAACCGAGATGACGAGCATGTTATGGTCATTACTAAAGACGGGAAAATACTTGAAAGCAGTATGGAGCCTATTGAACAAGTTATAGCTTTGAAAAAATGGAAACAAAATGCTCAATTTATGGAGGATGAAATTGCCTAAATATTTTCTTGATAAAATTGCAGGATATTACCTTTATTATACAAAGCACTGTGTTATTGAATGTATGCATGCTCATGCTAGTGACAGAAAACTTACCGAAGGCGGTTCGGCAAAGTTTTTTGTTTTGGAAGATGGTTCCACAATTATACAAAACAGAGGAGTTCTCAATGATAGAGAAATTCTCAAGATTCAAAAGTTCATTAAATTGCACTATCTGGAAATGTATGAGAAGTGGGCAAAGGACAGTGAAAAAGGGTTTTATGGTGAAAACAAATAAATGCCACAGACATAAGGGTGTATTGCTTTATGCAGCCTGAAGTTACTGATACAAAGGAGATCCTTACGCATGAATAACATCCTTTCGGAAAAAGAATATCAGCGGTATATCATCGACCAGCTTGTAAAGCCGGAATGCGGTTACGTGGAAGCTCCGGCAGCGGAGTTCGACCGCCTTTTTGCGATGAACCGCAAGGCTCTGTTCGCTTTTCTTGAAGCAACTCAGCCGGAAAAGCTGCAGGCTTTACGCAAAATCTATAAGGAAAAAACTGAAGACACCCTTGTTGCCTTCATCAATCAGCAGGAAACAAGGGCTAACGGCAGTCGTCTTGATGTGCTTAAGCATGGCGTAGAGCTGGCCAACATTCATCTGGATTTGATGTATACGAAGCCTGCAACGACCTTCAACAAGGAACTCAACGCTTTGTATCATAAGAACATTTTTACCGTTTCCGAAGAGGTTTGGGCGAGCGATGATGAACGCATTGACCTGGTAATCTTTCTCAATGGCCTTGCAATCATCACCTTCGAGCTGAAATGTAATGCCGCAGGACAGTCCTATCAGGATGCCATTTATCAGTATCGCATGCAGCGTAATCCAAAAGACCGTCTCTTTTTGTGGAAGGCCGGTTCCTTGGTAAACTTCGCTATGGATCTGGAGCAGGCTTATATGTGCACCAGGCTCAGCGGCAGCAGTACCTTCTTCCTGCCCTTCAATATGGGCTGTGGTGAAGGTATTCAGGTCGGCGCCGGCAACCCTGTTTTGGAAGATGAATACAGCGTACATTATATGTGGGACGATATCCTGCAAAAGGACAGCCTGCTGGAAATTCTTGGCAAGTTCATGTTTATCGAGGTCAGCGAAAAAGAAGATGCTAACGGCAAGGTGAAGAAGAACGAAACAGTTATCTTCCCCCGCTATCATCAGCTTGATGTGCTGCGTAAGGTGCTTGCTGATGTTAAGGAGCATGGCAGCAGCCTGAACTATCTTCTGCAGCACAGTGCAGGCTCCGGCAAAACGAACGAGATTGCCTGGCTTGCACATCGTCTGGCGTCTTTGCATAGTGCAGATAATAAGATTATCTTTGATAACATCATCATCTGTACTGATCGCGTAGTAGTCGACAGACAGCTGCAGCAGGCAGTGCTTGGTATTGAGCATAAGGAAGGCCTTATCCGTGTTATGGACGACCAGTGCAATTCTACCGACCTTGCAAATGCGCTTGGCGGTAACACGAAGATTGTTGCTACGACTATTCAGAAGTTCCCGTACATCGTGGATAGCGTCAAAGGCTTGAAAAATAAGCACTTTGCCGTAATCATCGACGAAGCGCATTCTTCTACCTCCGGTAAGAACATGGCAGCGATTACGAAATCGCTTGGCTCCGGTGAAGTGGAACCCGATGTTGATGTTGAAGATGTCATCGTTGATGAAATCAATCGCAACGGCAAGCAGCCTAATGTGTCGATGTTTGCCTTTACCGCTACGCCGAAGCCGACTACTCTGCAGCTTTTCGGCAGGGTAAACGCACAGGGACAGTATGAAGCCTTTCATATTTACTCTATGAAGCAGGCTATTGAAGAAGGCTTTATTCTTGATGTACTGCAGAACTATATCACCTACGATACCTTCTATCGCCTCAACAAATCTATAGAAGACGATCCGGAAATGAAAACGAATGATGCCAAGCGTCAGATTGCTCGCTTCGTGCAGCTGCATGAAACTAATATTTCGCAACGCATCGAGGTTATCATCGAGCATTTCCGCCAGAATGTCATGCAGGAGCTTAATGGCCAGGCTAAGGCTATGGTCATTACGGAATCTCGTGCCGGTGCGGTAAAATATCGTCAGGCCTTTGAAGACTATATCAGTCGCAAGGGTTATACCGGCCTGAAGGCATTGGTTGCTTTTTCCGGCAAGGTCACCATCGACGGCAAGGAATATACGGAAGTAGGCATTAACGGCATTGCTGAAAAGAACCTGCCTAAAGAGTTTGATAAGGACGAATATCAGGTGCTGCTAGTAGCAGATAAATATCAGAAAGGCTTTGACCAGAAGAAGCTGTGCGCTATGTATGTGCTCAAAAAGCTGCGTGGCGTAAATGCAGTGCAGACCTTATCGCGCCTGAACCGTATTTGCCCGCCCTTTGATAAGAAAACCTTTGTCCTTGATTTCGCCAATGATTATGCGGATATTGAGAAGGCTTTCAGCAAATACTACACTGTGACTTTGCTGTCCAACAGCATTAACCCGCGTTCTATTTATGATATCAGCGCGAAAATCGACGGCTATTTCTTCCTTGATCCCGGTGATGTAGAGGACTTTAATACATTGCTGTACAAGGAAAAGGTTACCGCTGCGGACAAAAAGAAAATGACTTTCTTCCTGCAGAAGGCCAAAAACGTCATCGAAAAGAACAATGACGAGCAGACGCAAAAGGAAATCCATATGGCAATCCGCCATTTCATCCGCTGTTATGAGTTTTTGGTACAGGCAACCTGCTTTGAAGATGTTGATATTCATAAGAAATACAAGTTTCTATCCTACTTGCAGACGTATCTGAAAGTACGCCATTCCGGTGGCGGTTTTGACCTGACCGGCAAAATTAAGGCAGATAATTTCGTGCAGAAAAAGAGCGGAGAATTTGTTAACACCAAGAATAAGGCAGACCCGATTGTTACGCTGCCTACATCCGAGCTGTTGAGCCTTACGCCGGCAAAAATTGAGCGTCTGTCGCAGATTATTGCGGAAATCAACAGCAGAACAGGTAAAAACTACGACAATGACGTTGCAGTCAAGGCCATGCTGCAGATTAAAGACATCATGCTGAAATCCGAAAAACTGCGTGCCAGCGCTCAAAACAACACCGAAAGAGATTTTGAGTTTGCTTATTTCGACAATATTGATGATGCTCTGGTAGAAGGTCTGGAGCAGAATCAGGACTTCTTCAGCTTGCTTTTGGATAATGATGAGATTAAGCGTCAGGTGCTGGGAATTTTCGCCGCAGACGTATATAATGAGCTGAAGGGAAACAGGCAAACTAAGGTGCTGTATCCGGAGCTTGGTAAGCAGGATGAACTGCAGGCGGCAGAATCTGGCGCTGCGTATGGCAAGTAGGGCGATGAATAAAGGTTAGTTATAAGGCGTAAAGATTAGGACGATTGGAGGTCTTGCATATGCCTAAAGCAGAAATCTCTTTTGAAATTGTTGAACACATCGGTGTTCTGAGCACCGGTTCTAAAGGTTGGACTAAAGAGCTTAACCTGATATCCTGGAACGGACGCGAGCCGAAGTACGACCTTCGCGAATGGTCTCCTGAGCATGACAAGATGGGCAAAGGCTTGACGCTCAGCAAAGATGAGTTGGATGCACTAAAAGGTATCTTGGAAAAACTGTGAGTTAAATAAGTGTTGTGTTATGAAAAAAACCGGCGGAATTTGGTTCCGTCGTGATATGTACCCCCAATACTGGACACCCAGTATTGGGGGTATTTTAATGAAAT
>ERZ825137.5035-NODE-5035-length-12640-cov-4.759873_pt1 | contig 12640 bp, 8 predicted proteins | sample MGYA00519873_ERZ825137 | MGnify/ENA primary metagenome ERZ825137 (study PRJEB31778, sample SAMEA3449190) | human gut metagenome | biome: human gut; feature: human-associated habitat; material: faeces | place: United Kingdom | collected 2010/2012 ... | reverse complement strand
TCGCCGTTCTGCCGTCCGCGCTGAGATCCGCCTTACCGGAGCCGATGATGGTGATTTCCGGCTTCTGTACTGTCGGGACGTAGCTGCCGAAGGAACCGCCGCCGGAAGCCTTGGTGAAGGTTGCCGTTGCGATCGCGCTATCATGCATGTCTGCCTTGACCGCGATAGCCTTGACCGTCGTGGTGGATGTCAGAGTGAGAGCGGTTGTGTAAGGCGTACTGGAAGCCGTCGGCGTTGTGCCGTCCGTGGTGTAGTAAATCTTTGCATCTGCCGTCGTGCAGGCGATGGTGACGCTCTGCGTACCGCTGAAGCTGCTCGCACCGTTAGGCGTAAAGGTTGGAGTCGCAACGGTCAGCTTCGGTGCAGTCTGCGTATCGCTGGTCGCTGTGCTGGCTTTGTGAGTGGAAGTCGCTGCGATCCTCACATATCCGGTGTAGCTGATATTCGCGGCGCAATCCGCCTTAGTGTTCGCTTCCGAATAAGTCGTACCGTCGAAGCTGTACTCTCCGCCCGCAACAGTAGGAATGGTCGCCGTAAAGGTCGTACCGTCGCTGTTGAGCGTAAAGCCAAGGGTGAATGCAGCAGGAGCCGCAGGGCCGTCAGCTTTTTCGATGTTTCCTGTCGCCGAGCTGGTGATCTCGCCGGTCTGAACACTGCTGGTGATCTTCACCGTGATGGTCTTGCCAATGTCATCCGCACGCAGCGTGTACTTGCCGGTGTTGTTGGCCGCAATCTGCGTCGTACCATTCTGATACCACTTATAGTCCAAATTGCCGGTGTTATTGGTGCCGGTGAGAGAAGCGGTCAGCTCCTGGCCATACTTCAAGGTGCCGGTGATGCTTGCCGTGCCGGTGAGGGCAGCTGGCTTGAAGATTGCCTTGACTCTCACATTCTCACTAGGCATGGTAAACTTGCCGTCCGTGCCGATAACCAAGCTGGTAGGAGTCTTGTCATCCCATTTGTCAAAGACATAGCCACTGTTGGGGTTGGCCGTCAGGGTGACGGTTTCGCCCGCCGCAATATCGGCGGTCTTGTCGGCGATGGCCATGCCATTGGCATCGCTTGTCACGGTGACGGTGTACTTTGTCGCGCTGTAAGCAGGAACGACCAACGCGGCGGACACAGTGCCCGCATTGTGGTTGGCATCTGCCTTGAGGCGCACATAGTAGGTGCCGGGGGCAACCTCGGTTGCCGTAGCGGAGCAGGCCGTCCAGCCGGAGGTTGCGGTGGCATCGGTGTTATACTCCATCTTGTCGGTAGTGCCGGTGATCTTGCCCTTGCCGCCGCTGGCAGTAGGAGCTGCCACGCCGAGACCGGTAGGCGCGCTCTGATTAGCCGGAGCGATGTTGATTGCGCTGCTGCCTACCTGCGTTTCAGGAACCGCATTATAATTGTCATTCTCGTCGATCTTGAAATACACGGTATAGTTGCCTGCATTGATCGCAGTAGGAATAGTTGTGCCGTAAGCGTCGCTATTCAGCTTATACTGCATCTCGCCGCCCTTGCTCACGCTGCCGGCGTTGATCAGATCAAGCGCGGAGCCGGTATAGGCAAGGCCGGTCTTGACAGTAGGCGGGGTATAAACGGGATCGGCTTTGCCAATCTTAAACTCCTTGGTGAAGCTGCCCGTGTAGCTGCCCTTGCCGGTGACCGTCACAACATAGGTGCCTGCATCTTTCGGCTTGCCGCCGTCAAACGCACCACCGGTGCCGCCGGACTTGACCGCATAGGAAACCGTATAATCGGTATCACGGATAAGGCTGCCGCCGAAGGTCGGCTCCTGCGCGGACCCATTGTACTTCTTGCCGGTCAGATCGTCCACAGTAACAAGCGCATCTGTGATAGGAGTTGTGATCGCAAACACCGCGTTTGCGTTGCTCGTCACGGTTAAGTCAGTATTGCTCACGAGGCTTGCCGCGGGGATCGTGATGGCAAGCGCATCGGAGCTGGTTGCCGTGGGAGTGCCGCTGATCTCGATGGTCGCCGTGGTGTCGTTGTCGTTCACCGCCGTTTTGATCTTGGCTTCAAGACCGGCAGGCCGGTTGGTAAACCAGCTGCTGACATCGGTATTCGCCGCGATGGCATTGAACTTGTCGTTCGTCAGCGTGATCTTCACTTCTTTGTTGCTGATTAGGCTGTCTTTTACGCCGTCGATAGTCACATCGGCCACGGTTGCCGTCGGCGCAGTGGCCTCATGCACGAACTTGAGGACGGTTTTGCCGCTGGCTGTGTCGTATGCGCCGTTATAGCTGTTGCCGTTAGGCGTGCCCTTTTCGTATTTCGTGTTGGTGCCGAGAGTTACCTTGCCACTGATCATGGCATATTCCTGCTCGCCCGACGCGGTGAGCGTCACCGAGCCGCGGGTGGAAAGGTCGATCGTATTCGCCGCGCTGCTGTTACCTGTCCTAATAACTTCATAATTGTTAGCTGTTAATGTTAGCTCGACCGTTGAATCCTTGATCGACACATTTCCTTTGAGCCCTGCCGCAACACCATTTGCACTTACCTTAACGGTGCTGTCTTCAATGTTCAGATTGCCGCCAGTATCTGTACAGATACCTCTGTTGTTTGAAATATCGGACGAGATGTCCACATCAGGGCTGCTCTTGATGACAACATTTCCGCTTTTATTGAAGATGCCGTAATAATAACTGCTGGGGATCTTCACTGTTGCACTATTCAGCGTGATGACACCGCTTTCCGAGCTAATACCTCTATTGTAGTTACCGCTGCTCAGGTTCACGGTCAGCTTCCCGCTGATGGCGATGTTTCCGTTGCCGGCTGCGGACGACGATGTTTGTGCTTCGTTGTAAACACCGTAGGCATTCTCCGCTCCGCCTGTTGCGGTAACGGTCATATCGTTGCCGGACAGAGAGATCGCACCGCTCTGCGCATAAATGCCGTGCACCGAACCGTTCTCTGTTACATTATTTTTCCCGACCGTCACAGCCAGCGGTGCGGAGATTGTGACGCCCTTTTTGCGGAAATGCCATAGACATTACCACTACCATTCGCAGTCACAGTCAGCTTGCCGGAGCCGGAGATGTTCAGCTTGCCGCCGTCGGCCCGTATGCCGTACAGATTACCGGTAGCTGTCGTGCTTGTGGTAAAGCTGCTGTCACTCTCAACCTCAATGTTCAGGTCGCCGTCCGCAAAAATCATGTCATGTGTCGCAGTGCCGTGGTAGTCCCTAAGGTACAGCTTACCGCTGGACTGGTCGTAGCGGGCGACATAGGTTTGCGAGCCGTCATAGCCGGTGCTTGCGTTGGAAGCATTATTTGCGGCAAGGTATTGCCCGTCGCTGAGGCTGGTAATAGTGCCGCTTTCGTTGAAGACCCTGACGTGATCCGGATAGGCTGCCGCCAGCGCCGTGGTGGGGAGCAGCGAGAACAGCATCACAATACTGAGCAGGATGCTTAATCTTCTTTTTTTCATATTCGTTTCCTCCTTTTCGAAAGAAATTTTGGTTCTATTCCGCGTTTTGTGTTTCCCGGCACGCGGAGATGCCGTTTCACGCAGCATGGATCTCTTGCCCTTGCCATGAGGACGCAAAAAGGCGCGTCCCGCCCGAAGAAGCTTCGGTCAGACCGCGCCTGTAAATCGACTGTGGTAATAGATACAGCACAAAAGAGCAGACTACGAAACAGCCCTAATCTGTCTGTCTGTCTGTCTGTCTGTCTGTCTGTCGCAAGAATTATGCCATAAATAAACTATACTGTACCCTATAAAGTGGACACACCTGTTTCATAATTTTCTCCTTTTCGGACACCGTTTTTTTATCGGTATCCCCATAAACTGGACATATTTTTTATTCAAAACCCTATTTCTCGGACACACTTTTGCTTGTGTTTCGAGTATAATAGGATTACACACGGAGGTTATACAAATGACAAACTATCATTGCCCTACTCGTTTTACCCCTGAGCAGATGAAGGTTCTCTCTGCCAATCCTTTTACCTACAAAGTCTCAGCCATATACATCCACTATACCCTTGAATTTAAGAACCTCTTTCTGGCTCACTATGAAGCCGGAGAACCTGTCAAGGATATTTTCGCTGCCTTTGGCTATGACCCTGCTATCTTAGGCGACAATCGAATGTACGCCTTTGCAAGACGCATATCCAAACAAGCCAAGGAGGGGAAAGTCCCAACGGAAGATTCGTCTTCCGTTAAAATCCAAAAGCCTGCCAAAGTAGACTACAACACCCTGCCCGCACAGCAATCGGTCTCCGCCATGCAACGTGAAATCGCTTACCTTCGCCAGCAGATTGAATTTCTAAAAAAAATTACCGAGCTGGACAACGACAGAAAGCCGAGGACTTAATCATGGATCGACCAAGTGCCAAATATGAAATCATTCACTCCATCGTCTCACAAAAGGACAATCTGCAGAATGTCAAAGAACTCTGCAATATCGCCGGAGTGTCCAGATCCGGTTATTACAACTGGCTTGCTTCCGAGGACAAACGCCTTGAACGCGAAGCTAAAGATAAACACGATTTTGAATTAATTCTGAATGCCTACTCCTTCCGAGGTTATGGTAAAGGTATTCGTGGCATCCATATGCGCCTTTTGCATATGGATCCGCCCGTTTTAATGAACATCAAGAAGATACAGCGTCTCATGCGTAAATACGGGCTTTCCTGCCCGATCCGCAAAGCAAATCCCTATCGCAGGATGGCAAAAGCTTTGAAAACGGATGCGGTTTCGGAGAATCTTTTGAATCGTCAGTTCAAAGAGCACGGCCCCAGAAAGGTTCTCCTTACGGATATTACCTACATCCCTTGCTGCGGTGTGTTCTTCTATCTGTCCGCCATCAAGGATGCTTACACGATGCAAATCCTTGCTTATGTGTTAAGTGAATCCCTTGAAATTGATTTTGTGCTTGAAACGGTAAATCTGTTAATTTCCAATTACGGTCAGACGCTTGATTGTGAAACACTCATTCACTCTGATCAAGGCTGTCATTACACCAGCAAGAAGTTCCGCCAAATCGTCAAAGACGCGGAGCTTCGTCAGTCCATGTCAAGACGCGGAAACTGTTGGGATAATGCGCCGCAGGAAAGCTTCTTCGGGCACATGAAAGATGAAATCGGCGGTAAAATCGCAGCTTGTGATTCCTTTGCGGAAGCAAAAGCTGTCATTGACGATTACATGGATTACTACAACAACGATCGTGGTCAATGGGAACTTTTAAAACTGACGCCCAATGAGTACTACGAATATTGCATTACCGGAATCTATCCGCTCATTTCATACAACCAATCGGAAAAAGGAAATTGTCCGCAGGAAAAGTAACAGTTACTGTTTGTCTGTTACTTAAAAATGTCCTTGACAAAGGGTACACTTTACTTTTCGATGATCCCGGATCTGGCGACATGTCTTCCAGTCAGGATAAATACCTTTTGGAATTGCATCTCGTCCTTCAGCATCGTGCCGAGCTGCTCGTGCATGCCAATCCCATATCGGATTCCGGCCGGCATTGTAAACGTAAAATCATGCATCCTTGTTATCCTCCTGCTCTGATGTGTACATATAAAACTGTAGAATTGCATTTTTTTAATACATTTTCATTTAATAAGCAAGAATCGTGCCAACTTTTTCATTCTTGCAAACTCTCTGTTATTCGCCACTTTTTTGTTTGATTGGCAAATTTTTTTCGATATTTTTTCCTAAATGCATATTTTTGTGCATTGCAATGCATTTTTGCATTATTATTTCTTTTTTTTACAGCAAAAAACACACAGCCTATTGAAACAAACCTTTCGGTGGTTTCTCTTGTTGTGTGCCTCTTGGTATCCTCTAATTCAGTTTTTCGTTTTCTGTTACGGTCTCTGTCCCATTCCGCCTTCCAGCGTCAGCGTCTCGCCTGACATATATTTAAAATCCGGGGAAGCAAGCTGCACACAGACACGTCCGATTTCCAGTTCTGCGTCTCCGTAGTGCCCCATCGGCGGCATTTTGACATTCGCTTCAAATGCTTCCGGATATTTCTGCTGAAACTCTTCCAGTTTTGCGGTCCATGCCAACGGACAGATCAGGTTTGCATTGATTCCGTCCTTTCCCCATTCCGTCGCGGCAACTCGCGTCATGCCGCGAATCCCCTCTTTGGCTGCCGCGTAAGCGCTCTGTCCGTAATTTCCGAACAGACCCGCGCCGGACGCAAAATTGATCACACTGCCGTGTGACTCCGCCAGATACGGATAACATGCTTTCATATAATAGAACGCCGCGTAAAGGCCGGAATAAATCGCCAGATCAAACTGTTCTGTCGTGTGTTCTGCCAAAGGAACCCCTGAGGCTGAAGCCTGCGCGCAGTTGATCAGCACTTGAATGCCGCCGAATGTCTCGATCGCCTGCTTGACAACCCCCTCGGCAGCTGTCTGGTTATCCGCTCCGGCATAAATATCCGCCGCCGCCGGCAGTACCCGAATCCCAAACTGTCCTTCCAGTGCTTCTTTTGCAGCTTCAAGCTTTTTTAGGTTTCTCCCGGTGATGACCAAATTTGCACCTTCTTTGGCATAGGCCGTCGCAATGCCGTAACCGATGGATCCGCAGCGTCCGTCACTTAGGACAGCGTAGCCGGCTCCGGTAATGATTGCGGTTTTGTTTGCTAAAAAACTCATGATAAAACCTCCGCTTTTCATAAAATACTGACTGTTACATCTTTTTTAGTTTTCACAGATCTTTTGATTTGATGCTCTCACATCTGCTTTCTTTTTTCAATATTGTACTAATTTTGGCACAATATTTTTCTTTTTCAATCCGTTATTGCGATGTATACACTGTATTTTCAGAAAAGTTTTGTAGTTTTTCACATGTTTATGCTGTAATGTCCGGAAATATCCTTTTTGCGTTTTCATAATTCGACTGGTCAAAAAGCACGATATAGACCTGCATCTCCTGCGCGCCGTTCTGACTTCCCCTGTCATCCACGCTGCTCGCGCCGCCCTGCCCCGCCAGACACGAACGGATCGTATCGACTGCTACCTGCAGCGCCTGGTCTTTCGGATAGCCGTATACGCCCGCCGAGATCAGCGGGAAGGCCACCGATTTGCAGTCATATTCCGCCGCAAGCGCAAGCGACCGGCGATAGCAGGAGACCAGCTTGTCCTTTTCCCCATGCGCCCCATTGCACCAGATTGGTCCAACCGTATGGATCACATACTTGCAAGGCAGCTTGTAGCCATGCGTGATCTTGGCATCCCCGGTCTCGCAGCCGCCCAAAAGCGCGCATTCCTGCACCAGCTCCGGCCCCGCCGCGCGGTGAATACAGCCGTCCACACCGCCACCGCCGAGCAGCGAGTTGTTCGCTGCATTGACAATCGCGTCCACATGCATTTTGGTGATATCACCCTTGATAATTTGTAATGACATAACTGTACCTCATTTTTTAAATCAGCATCATTTCAAGAAGCCTCTGTTTCAATTCTTGTACGAAGTTCTTTTAGACATCTTATCTATGCCGTATCGGTCAATACCAAGCTTATGATCTCCTGTTCCAGCTTACAGTTGTGCGCAAGCATGTAAGTGACCACAGCTTCGTAAGCTTCCTTTCCTGCAAGTGACTTCAATCTTAGCGTATCGGTTTGTGTCAGAGGTTTCCTTGCGTTTACATATCGCTTATCCAGCAGTTCCGGAACTCCCATGCAGTACAAACGGAAAGGTATCCCTGTTGTCTCACAAAGATTCTGATGGATCAAAAAACCGCCGGCATCAATATCCCCAAAATGCAGATATTCCAATCCCATGTTATCTGCCATCACTTTTTTCAAAAAGGTGATCTGATGACGATTGGCATACCCGCCAAGATAAAGATAGGAACACTCCTTGTCAATCATGCGCTGAAACGAGGTCTTGTTCTCAATCGTCATAACTTTCTCGGTCCCCACCTCTATCTGTTTGATCAAAGGGATATCCGCCGAAGAAATTGCAATGCCGCCGCGAAGCCGACTTGTATCCAGAACAAAATCCTTCCAGCGGATCTTCCAGCACCCTTTCAGCAGGATTTCCTGCTCCTTTGTAATGATATGAAAGCGTTCCAGTATCGCATCCGGTGGCTCAAGATCCGCTTGTGGGACTGCAAGAAAGGTCCGCAGCAAACTGCAGATCTCTTCGTAGTTATTTTCTTGAAACCACTTGGAATCACCGTATACCAAAATCGACGCTTCCCTGACATAGAGTGCCTTCCTGTTTTTTTCAAGAAAATCGATCATTTTCAGGTTTGCTTCTATCCGTGAAAATGCAATCTCGTCTGCTGTTTCATTCAGATGCTGCCGCAGCGATGCACAGTAAGCATGCACGAGGACACCGCCATGTTCGTAGCCCTCGAAAAGCCGGAAAACTTCTTCTTTGATCTGATCTCGAGGGGTGATCCCGCATTGGTCTCGCAAAAAATCCTGCGCACTGCTTACAGAATCTTCCGACATGTATATTTTTTCAATTTCATCGCTGTATTTCAGCCTCTTAACGGTCACAAGCTGCTTGGATTCCAATTGGTGAACGGCTTCGTTGATCGTTTCTTTTTGCCGTATGTCCGCATTGTTCGCAGCGTAAGCTTTATAGATCTCGGATGGACGCAAAGTGATCCTCCGTTTGGTGTCCACCTGCTTTGCGCTGCGTTGGTCATACTTTTTGAGCAGCTTCTGCAGGATTTCACCGCAAAGTTTTTTGGTCTCACTGTTCATGGAACTTTACCTTTCCGATCCGCATATCCTCTTTTTTCAGCTTCAACAACGGAATGATGACGCTGCATTCGCTTCCGATGGATTCCAGCCGATTCGGCGGAGCACAGAAGATAACCTGAAAGTTTTGTGCTTGGAAGAAATCCAACATCAGTTTGATATTATGGTCACTCATTTTTTCGAATGGCTCATCGATGAAGAGCAGACGGACGGAATTGACTCTGGCATTGTACAGCATGGAGAGTGCCGCAGATAGGATCAGCGTATACGGGATCTGCGTTCCTGCGCCAGAATTGTAGCCGACTGTTTTGGAGAGTTTCCCCTCTTTGATCGTATCATCGGTCACCAGGATCTCATAGCTCATGTAGTTTCGATAGTCTGCGAAACGCTTAATTTCTGACAGATCATTTTTATCGATCATTTTGTTGATGATATTTTTAATCTCCTTTTCCCGTTTTTCAATCTCTTCCCTCTCGTATTTCCCATGTCCGGCGCTGTCAAACGAGATTTGATCATCGAACAGATCATTTGCACTTTGGAGATATTCCGCATAATTTAATACTTTCGCATAATCAGAATGATCCCGGAGCATTTTGACCTCGAACTGATATTGCGTAGAAAATTTCAATTTATGTAATTCCTTATTGATTTCCCGAATATCAGCAAGTGCCGTTCTAGCGTGCTCATAGATGCTCAGCACAAATTCGTGTTTAAAAATATCTTCATATTTTCTGGTCTGTTCCCGCATTTTTTCTTGGATCCCCTGCAGATCGTCGATCCAGATCTTTGTTTTCCGCTTCTGATAGCTCCCCTCTGCATCTGTACCGAGCGGCAGTCTTTCTTCTTGCGGTTTGCGATTGTTATAGAGCATCTGCCGGCTCTGAATCGTCGTTTGCAATGCTGTAATGCTGCTCTGCACTCTCTCCCTGGAATTTTGCTTCATTAAGCCGCCGATTTTTGCTTCCCCTTTACGAAATCGATCATACTCCTCGATCGCTTTTTCATAAACCGATGCATGCATCATCCGTTCCTCATCGAGAATGCCTGAAGCTTCCTGCAAGTTTCTTTTGTATTTGACAGAAGCATCCTGTTGGTTTTCTGTATCAATTTCGAGTCTGGCCTTTTGACGCTCCATCTCATTCTGTCCGTTTCTCTGGCTATCCAGTTCTCCTGCCAAACGGCTGATCTGCTCCGAAAGCGCCATAAACTCGACATTGTTCCGCTGGGCTTCCAAAAGTTCCTTGTAATGTTTGTTTTCTTCGCGCAGCTGTGCTTCCGTTTGTGCGGCCTCTCGATGGGCGTTAAGATTAAATTCACGGAAGCTGTCGATTGCATGACGAAGCGAATCCGTTTTTTCCTGCTGCTCCTTTTGGCTTTTCAAAGCCGCAGCTTCCTCTTTTTCCAAAGCGTTGAGCCGTTTCTGCGCTGCCGCTCGGTTCAGCTCGATCGCCTCTTCACCGAGGCAGTAACTTTTAATTTTTTTGAAGTTCAGATATGTTACTGCCATATTCCTGCTGAGCTTTCCCTCTTTGGACATGGCATTATCGTAGTTCGGAACTTCCTCTATTGGAACTGCATGGATCCTTCCTAGCCAGAATTTAAAATATGCCGCAGCATGCGGATTCTGAATATCCAAAAGATGGAATACCGCATCCTCTTCACAGACGAGTTCTTTTCGCATGAGCCTTTTTGTATTGACCAATTCAAGATACCGATGGCCGGATTTATCCAACATACGGTTGGCAATATCAAAAGCAGTCGGCGAAACGATCACTGCATAGCGGTGCACTCCAAGGAATGCTTCGATCGCATTTCTCCATTCCTCGTCCTTTATGCCTATGACATATTCACAAGCCATTTTTGCTCGCTCCGGGATGCCAAGCTGTTCCAATTCGAGATTGACCTCTTTGATGAATGCTAGCTGTTCCCCCGCAAAAGTAAAGTCTGCTTTCTTCTTTTTACAGGTTTCCAGAATTTCATTATGCAGAACGCATTCCTTTTGGATCTTTTTCAATTCGTCATCGATCGCATATTTCTGCTGCAATACCGCGTCTCTGGCTGCCTGCAAAGCTCGTTTCAGGCTCTCAAGAAAAAGCTGCTTTTCCACCGCATCTATTTTCGGGTCCATAAGTTTTTCCGGCATTTCATCGTCAAGTAGCCGCTCCGCCTCACGTATTTCTGTGTGTTCAACCGCTACTCTGATCTCCCGCAGGAAATTTTCCAATGCAGACACTTCTCGGCGCAGTTTTTGAAGGCGTTCCTCATAGCCCTCGATAGCCCTTTGGGAGGCAGTGATTGCCTGTGACGCATCCATCGTTTGCAGCGCATCCTTTACTTTGTCATATTGCTCCTGTGTATTTCGTATTTCTTTCTTCCTAGCTTCGATCTTCGTCTCCAGTTCTCTGCACTGCAGACGATTCTCTTCTATACGCTGTTCTGCACCCTGCAGGTTTTTCTGACATTCTAGAACGTTCTGATATTTTCGTTTGATATCATCTGTAAGCAAACGGTTTTGTTGTTTGTCCAATTCCCCGAAATTATCCAGTATTTCATCCAAATCCTGAATTTCCTGATTGATCTGCTCCAGACTATTGTTGATGCGTTCGATGTTCTGCTTGGCGTCTTTTAGCTTCTCAAATCGAACCGGATGTTCCTCCAATACCGATTCTTTGATAAACTCCTGGATTTTGGCCGCAGGGTTATATGCCATGATATTGCGGAGTTTTCGCTGATACGTGCTCACCTCTTGATATGGCAGCTTCAGTCCGGTCATCTGCATGAACAAAATGATGCCTTCTTTTTTCGTTTTCAGCTTCAATCCGTTTTTTCTCTGGAAATCGGATGCATCGTAAGGTTTTTCTACGCCGTTGTCTTCATAGGTAAAGCAAAGGTCGCGCAGCGTTTTTTTCTCAGCAGCATACCAGCCGTTCGTAAGATTATCTGTGGAGGAAGTTTCCAGCACGACTCCAAGCACAAAGGCGCTTTGATTGATCTCGTCATAATACTCTAATGCAATGTGCGTGAAGACATTCGGCATCTTATCTGCAGGTCTTGCATAAATGCCCGCACTGGGATCCAATAAGCATCTGGTGTAGGAAACAAGATTGCGTTTGCCGATTCCTGTATTATTCTTACTTGTAGCCTCATTGAATTTGGTATCCCCGGTATACGCATATTTGATGGCATCTAAAATCGTTGATTTCCCGCTTTCGTTCTCGCCGGTGATCAAGGTCATATGGTCCGACAGCGGAATCGTTTCATTGACAAAGCCATACCAGTTGATCAACTTCACTTCGCGCAAACTGATTTTACTCATACTCTTCTTCCTCGCTTTCCGTGAATAGATCCGCGTTTTGTTCCGCTCCCTCGTCCGTATCGGCAGATGTATCATCACCCGCAGTCAGATTCTGTGTCCCTGTGTATTCCTCGATGACACGTTTTAACTGTCCGATGTCCATACAGAACTGTAGGGACGGATACAGACGGACAATGCCATCCTCTTGACTGATATCATCTCCAAAATCGATGAGACTGAAACGCTTAAAAACCTGATATGCGTTTTTAAAATCGGTCGGTGTCAGGCTGATCTGATAAATTCCGCACTTATCGATGATATCCCCGACTGTGACAAAGACAGGCTCCTTGTATCCCATTCGTTCTAAATAGAGCATCCACAGCACCAAGAGCAACCTAATCTGCTTCGAGTCAAAACGATAAAGGTTTGCTCGTTTCAAGCCTACCGTTTCCAAATCTTCATCATGCTGCTGCAGCATAGCAACTTTCAGTCTGTCATCCACCATCACCTGATAACCAATGAGGGAAAGATAGGCATTTACATCATAGTGATTGGACTCTGCAGCAATGAAGTCATATAATTTTTCGTCTTTATCCGCAACGAGAAATGTGGCATCCAACAGTTTTCGAATGCAGCGTTTGAACAGATATGCATCTTCCTC
>ERZ825137.5023-NODE-5023-length-12671-cov-10.719008_pt1 | contig 12671 bp, 8 predicted proteins | sample MGYA00519873_ERZ825137 | MGnify/ENA primary metagenome ERZ825137 (study PRJEB31778, sample SAMEA3449190) | human gut metagenome | biome: human gut; feature: human-associated habitat; material: faeces | place: United Kingdom | collected 2010/2012 ... | reverse complement strand
CGCAGGAGCTGAACGTCCATTCCCTCCGGCACACCGCCGCCAGTCTGATGATCGCGGGCGGCACGGATGTCGCCACGGTGGCGGGCATCCTCGGCCACAGCCAGCCCTCCACCACGCTGGACATCTACACCCACGCCTTCGACAAGAACAAAAAGGCCGCCAGCGCGAAGCTGCAAGAAGGACTGGATATTTGATTTTAACGAAAAGTGAGAGTACATATTAAGTACCCTCACCTTTTGTTTTCATGATTTATTTCCAGTCATTCGAAAATGATTACTGCCGAAATATTCCGCAGATTTTCAGCAGTCAGTCCCGCAAGGCCGCGATCAACTCTGCACTGCCCGCTCCCTGTACAGTCTCTGATAGACTTGCAAGTGACGACAGCAGAATCGGAACTACGACTACCGTAGAAAATAACTCAAAAAATCTTGCACACGAATCTTCACTACCAAGATACACAAATAGAACCATGTCCAACAAGAGGAGCTCTATTACCATCCACGGCAGAAAGGTAGAAGTTAAGCTGCCCTGCGTATTCCGGCTTGAACTCGCCGGTCTTCAACTCGATCACCACATAGCAGCGGAGGTTCAAGTTATAGAACAGCAGGTCGATGTAGAAGTCATCGCCGCCTACGTTGAGGTGGTACTGGTTGCCGAGGAACGCAAAGCCGGTTCCCAGCTCCAGCAGGAGCTTTGTCACATCCTTGACCAGAGCCTGCTCAATGTCACGCTCTACCATATCCTCTTTGAACGGAATAAAATCAAAGATATACGGTTCTTTCATCGTCTGGGCCGCGAGTTCACTCTGCGGAGACGGTAGACGGCTTTCAAAGTTAGATACCTTCTCCGCCAGCACCTGCCGCTGATACAGCCCGCTTTCGATCTGGTGGACCAGCACATTGCGGGACCAGCCGTTCTCTGCGATTTTCTCTGCGTACCAAAGGCGTTCTTTGTTATCAGAGAGCTTGTCCAGCAGAGTAATATTGTGTCCCCACGGAATTTGTGCAACAGGCTGTTGCACAAATTCATCGTTTTCATCGTTCGGATAGGCCGCCGCGAACTTTGCCATATATTTCAGGTTTCTCACGGAGTAGCCAGTGGTGTCCGGGAAAGAAATTTTAATGTCAGCGGCAAGGTTTTCAACAAATTTGTTGCCCCATGTCTTGTGCTCGTTGATGGCCTCGCCGATGGAGTGGTAGAGAACCAGCAGCTCACGATTGACGCTGACCGTTGCACGGTATTGCGCCGTGCGGATATCCTGCTTGATCGACTCGACGATATTGAGGTATTCGTTGGAATTCATCAGCATTTTTCGTTTCCCTCCATGAGTTCATGCAGCAGTCCCTGGCAGCCCGCCAGCACATCCTGCCAGGTTGCCTCGAAATCGCCGGTGTACCACGGGTCGGCAACATCGCCGGGGCGGTCGGTGTAGTCCATTAGAAGGCGGAGCTTGCCGTCCGGGTCGTCACCGCAGATGCGGTGCATATTCCGCAGATTCGCGCTGTCCATGCCGATCAGCAGGTCGTATTTCTCGTAATCGGCATTGGTAAGCTGCCGTGCGGCGTGACCGCCGCAGGATATTCCGTGCTCGGATAGCTTGCGCCGCGCAGGGGGATAGACCGGATTGCCGATCTCCTCCCGGCTGGTAGCCGCCGATTCGATATGGAACTGTGACGTCAGTCCAGCCTTCTTGACCAAGTCCTTCATCACAAACTCGGCCATTGGGCTGCGGCAGATATTGCCCAGACACACAAAAAGTATCTTCTTCATCGCACTCGCTCTCCTGAGATATTTCTTTTTTCTCAGTATAGCAGGAAACTGCCTGCGCGTCGAGAGAAGAATGCAGCCACGGCTTTCGCCGCGCATGGCACCGCCATCTGCCGTGTGGGTGCCCCCCAATGGCGGCGTCCCTGCCGAAGTTGTGATCTGTCGTGCGACGATGCTGTAGAGCAGTTCTCAAAAGTGAGAACTGCTCTACATACACTTCACTCCGTATAATACTGCGCCTGTGCGTTCCAGAGCGCGTAGTATTTGCCGCCCCGATCGGCGAGCAATTCGGCGTGACTGCCCTGCTGGATGACCGCGCCCTCGTGGAACACGGCGATCTCGTCGCAGAATTTGCAGGAGGACAGGCGGTGGGAGATATAGATGGCAGTCTTATTGCCTGCGATCTCATCGAACTTACTGTAGATCTCCGCCTCGGCGATGGGGTCCAGCGCCGCTGTTGGCTCGTCGAGGATGATGAAGGGCGCGTCCTTATAGAGCGCGCGGGCAATGGCGATCTTCTGCGCCTCGCCGCCGGAAACCTCGACACCGTCCTCGGAGAGATTTTTGTAAAGCATGGTGTCCAGACCCTTTTCCATCGCTGCAAGACGGTCTGCGAAGCCTGCATCGATCAGAGCTTTCCTTGCCCGGTCACGGTCATATTCCATGCTGCCCGCCACATTCGCGCCCAAAGGCTGGCAGATGAGCTGGAAATCCTGAAATACCACGGAAAATATGCCCATGTAATCATCATAGCGGTACTTGCGGATGTCGATGCCGTTGAGCAAAATCTGCCCCTCCTGCGGGTCGTACAGGCGGCACAGGAGCTTTATGAAGGTGGTCTTGCCGCTGCCGTTTTCGCCCACGATGGCAAGCCTTTTTCCGACCTTGAACCTCATATTCACATGGCGCAGCGCCCAGATGTCCGAGCCGGGATAACGGAAGGATACATCCCGAAACTCCACGTCATACTGACGATCCGACCTCTTTTCGGTGGTGAGGCTCCCCTGATACATGGAATTGGGAATGTCGAGAAACGTATAGATGGTCTTGAGGAACTCAGCATTGGCCCGCATATGACTGACGGTGCTCAGTAGCAGGGCGGCGTTGCCGGAAAATGTGGTCACGGCGCTGACATACTGGGTCACGCTGCCGATGCCGAAGGCACCGCCCAGCGCCTTCAAGCAGACGAACACATACACAACGCCGGAGAGAACAGCGGATAGAGAGGCAGCCAGCGCCTTGCTCAGTCCCACAGTGGTTTGGGACGCCTTTGCTACGGGAGAGCCCACGCCGAAGATATTCACCGTGCGGACATAGTGCTCCGCAAGCTCATTTTGGCGGTACATTCTGCGATCCATGTCTTTTTCCTTGTCCCCCGGCTGCATGAAAGCGAAGTGACTGAACACTCGATTGCCGAAGCATACCTGCTCTGCCAGCGTGTTCCAGGCAGAATAGGCTCTGCCGACCAGCGCCGGACCAAGGCAGGTAACGGCGGCAATCAGCAGAAGGATGCCCACAAGGAAAAGCGGGTGATTGAGAGCGGTCAATTTTCCCGCCGAGGTCGGGACTTGCCGGGTGAACAGGCTCACCGTCAAGGCGGCAGCCCCTAAAATGCCGGTGATGCCTTGGACTGCCTGCGTATAGTACAGCTTGAGATGGGCAAAGCCCCAACCGGACCAGTTGGCATTCTGCCGGATCTGAGAGAACAGATCACGTGTTTCCTGCCTGTCACAGTCGGCATAATCCATCCGCAGAAATTTCTCGGTATACAGAACTTCTTTCTGTCTGTCAAGCAGTTCGCTCCGGACATTTTTCCACCTCTCCAGCACGGCCTTGAGCAGCTCTGCCGCAGCACTGACCGCTACGATCCAAAGGACCCATTTGGCCAGAATCTCCGGTCTGCGAAGGGTGGATAGTTCATCGACAAGCCGGGCGGAGAGCCAGATGACCGCATAGGGCGATGCTGCCTCCACAACAGCACAGAGGATAAACGGCGTAAAGCAGCCCGGTGCGATCCGGCGCATATCTCGTGCCGCCCGGCGGTGGATGGCAAAGGTCTCCCGCAGGCTCATGCCCTCAGCTTTCTTCTTCATCCTGCACACCTCCTTCCTGATAATAGCGGCTCTGTACGGCAAATAGCTCCGCATAAGCACCGCCCTTTGCCAGTAACTCCTTGTGGGTACCCTCCTCGGCGATGCCGCCGTCTGCTATAAAGAGGATGCGGTCACAGAAGCGGGTAGACGCCAGCCGGTGGGAGATGAACACGGAGGTCTTACCCGCCGTCATATCGCTGTACTTTTGGTAAATATCGTTTTCCGCAATGGGATCCAGCGCCGCCGTAGGCTCGTCCAGAACGAGGATGGGCCCGTCCTTATAAAGCGCTCTCGCCAGCATCAGCCGCTGGGTCTGGCCGCCGGAGAGCTGTACGCCGTCCAGATACACCTCCCGGCCAAAGTGGGTATCCACCCCTTGGGGGAATTTGGCAATAGCCTCTGTCAAGCCGGCCTGTGCAAGGCAGTGATCGACTTTTACTCTGTCGATATGCTCGGTGGTCTGGGCAACACATTCCGCAATGGTGGTATCCAAAATGGAAAACCCCTGAAATACAGCGGAAAACAGGCGGTAATACGCGCTGCGGTCAAATTCACGAATATCCTGCCCGTTTAGCAGCACGCGCCCCTCGGTGGGGTCGTAGAAGCCGCAAAGCAGCATCACCATGGTGGTCTTGCCCGCACCGTTCAAGCCCACCACCGCCAGCTTTTCGCCGGGATGGATGGTCAGGTCTATGTGCCTGAGAATATCCCTCTCCGTGCCCGGATAGTGGAAGGACACGTTCTCCAGCCGCAGCTCATACCCGTCGGCTGCGGGCGGCTGCGCTCCGCCCTCAAACTGAAACGGCTCCGGAATGTTCAAATATTCCTGTATTTTGGACAGGTCGATGCTCTCCTTATGCAGTTGGCTGCACTGGGTCAGGATGCCGGTCACCCACGATGCAGCGCCGCTGACGGCGGTAAAGTAGAGCAAAAATGTCGATGCAGGCCAGCCATGTACCAGAGTTTGCCGAATCAGATACGCATACGCGATGCCGTTGCGAAGAAGCGTCAGCGCCATGTCAGCCACATTAGCCCAGAGATAAGTCCTTTCCCGGCGGGCGATGAAGGCGGAGAGTGCCTTCATGGATTTTTCCCGCAATTCCCGCAGCCAAGGGGCTAAACCAAAGACGCGGATGTCCTTGGCAAGCTGTATCTGCCGAGGCTGCGTCAGAAAATAGTGCAGTTCCTTGTCATACTGTTCCCGTTCATCCCGGTGGCGGTACTCCCACTCACTGATGTAGTGGGAAACGAAGAAGTCTGCTGCGGCGGTCAGCACCACCAGCAGGATCAAAAAGCGGCTCAAGCGGGAGAACAGCAGCAGATATACGGCAAAGCCGCCGAGATTTGCCAGCAGCTCCGTCAGCGTTCGCCAAATATGCTCCGCCGCATCATCGTTGCCGCTGGTGGCCCGCTGCGCCTGCTCCTCCAGCTTCAGAATTTTGGAGTCGTGGACATTTGGGTAGGAGGTCTCGCCGCTTTTCCGGGAGATCATGCGGATGATGGCACAGCGAACATCGATCTCACCGGGCATCCGGATGGCATCGCAATACGCCGCAGCCCCCTGTAAGAGAAGAAGTGCCGCTGTGAAAAATCCGATAGTTGTCAGCAACTCCCCCACGGGAACGCCCTGCTCCACCCTCGTAAGAATTTCCGGTGTGACATAGAGCTGCGCCAAATCCAACGCCACTTTGATGGCCGCGACCACAACGCAAAGGAGCAGCACTCTCCTGCGCTTCTCCCAAGCGGTCCGCACCATAAAGCAGACATTTTGCCGGACGCTGTACTTCGGTTTTTCTCTGTGTTTCATGTCGTTTCACCTCACGCGCATAGCATAGCAGAAAAAAATCGTCCCCGGTTGATTCCGGGGACGAATCGCTTTTTCCGGGGGATGAATTGCAGCTCTCACTCCTGCGGAAGCAGTATTTCAGTGGTGAATGCACCGTCCTCGCTGTTGCGGCTGATGTATCCGTCCAGCCGCTCCACGATGGCGTCGATGCGAACAAGGCCAAAGCCATGCCCCTCGCCCTTGGTGCTGCGGAACAGCCCTCCCTCCTTCTGCATTTTCTTCCCGGCGGTAAAATTGGTGAAGGAGATGTAGAGCTGGGTGTTTTTCATATCCATATAGACCCGGATGAGGCGCTTGTCCTCCGGCAGCTTCATGCTGGCCTCAATGGCGTTGTCGAAGAGATTGCCGAGGATGCAGCAGAGATCGATCTCCGAGGACTTCAGCCGGACGGGGATGTGGGCATCCGCCACTACCTCGATGCCCTTTGCCTTTGCAAGGGAGATTTTGGAGTTCAAGATGGCGTCGGTCATGGGATTGCCGGTCTTGATGACCGTGTCCACGGTTTGCAGATCGGTGTCCAGCAGGTCGAGGTAGTTTTGGATGGCGTCCCAATCTCCCGCGGCAGCGTAAGCCTTCATGGTCTGAATATGGTTGCGGTAGTCATGCCGCCAGCCGCGGATCTGGCGGTACATATTGTCTACCTCCCGGTAATGCGTTTCGATCAGCTCCTGCTGATAGGAGGCGAGCTGCTTTTCGATTTTCTTTGCAAACAATTCCATACGCCTTACCTCATGTTGATAATGGCACGGTTGACGCCCTCATACGCGCCCCGCGGCAGCGGGATGGCGGTTCCGTCGCTCAGCCGGATCTCCGTCTTGGTGACGCGGCTGATCTGCGTCAGATTCACGAGCGCAGAGCGCCCCACGCGGTAGAAGCACTCGTCGAGCTGCTTTTCAAGCTCGCCCAATGTCATTTTCACCGTCACATCCGTTCGCGCGTGAACGGTCACATAGTTGCCGAGCACATCTGCATATCGAATCTGATAAATCGGCACACGCACCATTTCTCCGCCGGCCTCGAAATGCAAAACCCGTTCGTTTTTCGTTAGCTTTTCCACGGCGCGGTCCAGCACCGACCGGAGCTTTTCTTCCTTCACGGGCTTCATCAGATAGTGGAGCGCTGCCACCTCGTAGCCCTCTGAAATATAATCGGAGTAGCCGGTGATGAAAATGATCTGCACCGTGTCGTTGCTCTTGCGAAGCTCTTTTGCCATCGTGACGCCGTCCATCGCGCCCATTTCGATGTCCAGCAGGAGAATGTCGTAGTCGCTTTCTTCGGCGTAGCGGAACAGGAAACTCTCGGCGGAGGGGAAGTCGTCAATATGCACCGTGTGACCGGCGGACGAAGCCCAAGCGCGCACCATATTCAAAACATATTGCCTGTCCGCACCGGAGTCGTCGCAGATCGCAATTTTGTAATTCATACCCTCACCGTTCCTTTAATGATTAAGACATCCGCCTTAAATCATTCCAAAGTGACGCAGTGCCTCCGTAATCGCCTTTTCCTTCTCCGGTGGGCATTGGGGCTGCCTGGTATCCTCGGATTTCGGTTTATTGTAGTTCTCACGCTCAATGATGCCGTATTTCTGCTTCACCTGTGCGATATAGAGGTGGCTGACTTTCAGTCCGGTATGTTCCAAGACATATTCCCGGATTTCCTCGTAGGTTGCTTTACTCTCAGCCGAAGTCAAATCCATCTCGTCCATCTTTACTTCGATCTCGATATGTTCCTTACTTTGAAGTTTGGACAACAAGCATACCGTCTCGATATGGGCCGTGCCAGGGAAAAGATCCACGGCGCAGGCCCGGACGGGGCGGTAGCCCAGGGGGGCGAAGCGGGCCGCATCCCGGGCCAGGGTGGCCGGGTCGCAGGAGACATAGACGATGCGCTCCGGCTCCATGGAGGCCGCTGCCTCCACCACGTCGGGGGCCAGGCCCTTCCGGGGCGGGTCCACGCAGATCACGTCGGGCCGCAGGCCCTTGGCGGCGAAGTCCGCCGCCACCGCCGATGCGTCGCCGCAGAAGAACGCCACGTTCGCTATGTTGTTGCGCTTTGCGTTCTCCTTGGCGTCCTCAATGGCCTCCGGCACGATCTCCGCGCCGATGACCTGCCCCGCGTGCCGCGCCATCACCTGCGTGATGGTACCTGCGCCGCAGTACAGATCCAGCACCGTCTCCCCACCGGTCAGCCCGGCGAACTCCACAGCCTTATCGTACAGCACCTCCGCCATCTCCCGGTTCACCTGATAGAATGACGGCACGCTCAGCCGGAATGTCAGGCCGCACAGGGTATCCGTCAGCACATCCGCGCCCCACAGCGTCCTGTATTCCGTCCCCAGCACAGCGCCGGTGGGCTGGGTGTTCACTCCCAGCACCACGCCTACGGCGTCCGGCACCGCCTGCCGCAGCAGCTCCACCAGCTCCTGCTCGTGGGGCAGCTTTCTCCCGTTGACCAGCACGCACAGCAGCGACTGCCCCGCGCCGTTGGTGCGGATGTACAGATACCGCACCAGACCCCGCCGGGTCTTCTCGTCATAGCAGCTGACACCGTACGTCCGGATGTAATCCCGCAGCGCCTGTGCCGCCTTGTCCGCCTGTGGCTTCTGGATCAGGCACCGCTCCACCGGCACCACCTGATGGCTCCGCGCCCGGTAAAAGCCCACGCTGCCGTCGGCCGCCACGGGATACTGGCTCTTATTGCGGTAGTGCAGCGGCTCCCCGCCGTCGATGCTCTCCACCGTAACGGCACTGCCGCCGATACGGCGCAGGGCGTCCTGCACCCGCTGCCGCTTGGCATCCAGCTCCTCGGCGCGGTCCATGTGCCGGAAGTCGCAGCCGCCGCACCGCCCGTAGTACGGGCAGTCCGGCTCCGTCCGGTGGGGCGACGGCGTATAGACCTTCACCGCCTTGCCGAAGGCGGCGTTTTTCAGCACCTTCAGGAGCAGGATGTCGCAATCCTCGCCCCGCAGCGCCCGATGCACGAACACCGCCTGCCCGTCGATACGGGCCACGCCCAGCCCCTCGGAGGTGTATCCCTCCACGCGGGCGCGATATACCTTGTTCTTCTCCAGCACGGCTCAGAACTCGAACTTGTTGATGATCTTGCTGATAGCCTCGGCAAACGCCGCCAGCGACTTGTTGTCCCGCCCCTTGCTGCGGCGGATGAGGCCGATGAGCATATCGCCCATCTGCACCAGCTTCTGATAGGCGGGCGTGGCCTTGGGCGCGCCCTCGTAGGCACGGGTCTTGCGCTCCGGCAGATAGCCCACCGCCAGCTTCTTGTCGGCGATGAGGTCGTACTCCTCGGTATACTGGGGCGCGTGAGCCGCGAAGCCCAGCTTGGACACGGTCTCAGCAAACACCGGCGCCACCTCGCGGTCGCCGTGTACGATGAACACATGGGTGGTCTTTGCCGGATCAAAGTGCTTGATCCAGTCCACCAGATGATCGTGGTCGGCGTGGGAGCTGAGGCCCTGGAAGTTCACGATCTTGGCCCGCACGGCGATGTCCTCGCCAAACAGCTTCACGCTGGGCGCGCCGTCCAGCAGGTGCCGGCCCAGTGTACCCGGGGACTGGAAGCCCACGAACACCACGGCGCTGTCGCCCCGCCAGAGGTTGTACTTCAGGTGGTGGCGGATACGTCCGGCATCGCACATGCCGCTGGCGGAGATGATGACCTTGGGGGTCTTGTCCATGTTCAGCAGCTTGGACTCCTCCACCGTCTCCGTCAGGTGCAGGCCCGGGAAGTTGAACATATGCGTGCCGTCCTGCACCAGGGCCAGAGCCTCCTTGTCCAGATAACCCCGCAGGTCGCCGCAGAAGATGGTGGTGGCCTTCTTGGCCAGCGGGCTGTCCACGTACACGGGAAAATCCTTCACGGAGGTCACCAGCCCGCGGTCCTTGATCTCGCGGATGAAGTACAGCATCTCCTGCGTACGGCCGACGGCGAAGGACGGGATAACTATGTTGCCGCCGCGGTCGAGCACGAGCTGGATGCGCTTTGCAAAAAGGCAAATCTCCCTTATTGGACATCGTTCGGCTCGTTGATAGGCGCACTGTCACGAAACGGGTTCATCCCTTGGGATGACGATATCGATATCTGTATGATGAGGGAAGATGTCGACAAGCTCAAAGAGATTTGCGCGAACAATCCGGATTTTCAGCTAACTCTCGTATACGACGGCTATGTATTTTGCCGTCAAGTAAGGTTCAGCAGCCGCAACCAGCACATCCCCTGCTTCGTTGACATCTGTATATGGGACTGGGCCCCCTCCTCTAGCAAAAGCAAGGATGACGCCCTTCGTTCTCTACGAGTTGAGCTCATGGATGCTTTCGTGGCGAAAATGAATGAATTTCCCTACTGGGGCGAACGCGGGCTCCTATATTCCCCGGACAGCGGCTCTGTTGCGCAATGTATCCAAATTGAGAGAGACGACCAAGACGACAAAAAAGCCGCTCTGGAAATCGAAAACATTGAAACGCTTTTCTCTACCTATCAGGGGAAAGCACGGGCAGCAGGCCTGCTCTGCTCCAAAGATAAAGCAACCGCCGTTGCTTACGGCCTGGATAACCTCTTCAATGCGCCCTGGAGAAAAATCCTGTACCCAGCGTCCATGATGTTCCCAGTAAAGACGCACGCCTTCGAAGGGGGATTCATCGATATACCAAACGATGCTTATTCAGTGGCAGACGAGTGCAACCCCGGCTGGCCCTATTTACCGGACGACATCTTGGGTCATAACCACTTCACTGAAGGAGTTTTTGACCAGCCGGAAACCAAGGAAGCCCTTTTACGCTTCATCGAAAGCTAATCGCACTTCAATGCTTTTGCTAAAAGGCTCTTGTCTAAATCGTTGAAGCGAGATTTGTCCCCGATGAATTCAAGTTTGCCACTTTGCTTTTTCAGATAGTTGATTCCATGGGCAACGCTGTCGAGGTTTTGTGGGTCTTCCAGAACAATCAGGCCCCTGTTTTTCGAAGCGTATGCTGCAACAGCAACGGCATCCTGGGGATACCAGATAGAAACAACCAGCAAGCGCTCAGCCTTGGCATGTTGGCTTATCCAATTGTCGATTTTCTCATTCGCATCGTAGGGGCCCTCGCCAACAAAGCGGGTAACTTGCCCAGCGCTCTTCGCGATTGGTTCCAAAGCCTCTTCGGTGAAAGATTTATAACCACCTACCACTAAAACTTCCTTGGCAGAAAGCGCGGCATCAAGCATCCATTCCGGAATCTCGGAGGAAGCCTCTTTGACCAGAACAGGGCACTTGTTAGAAAATAGGTAGGGCGAAAGCGACACCAAATCGCCCAAACAGCCATCGTAGGTAAGGGCAACGTCGGAACCCCATAGGCCCTTTTCTTCGCCGTACTGAAAAATCGACCACGAAAGGCTGCAAACGTTTTCGCCTTCCAGCCCTTCTACCGAAGCGGAAGGGACGGAAGAAGTTGCTTCCTTGGTTATCGCATCCACATCCAGCGTACCTCCATTCAGCACGTACACCGTCTGGGGATTGAGCCTGTTCAGCTCCTGTGCCGTAATATCGGGCACGCTTTCGTTCTGAGTAAGAAGGATAGGCGCATCAAGCGCACCGGCAAGGCCATTCGCAATCAGCGGCACCATTTCATGCTCACCCGATGCAAGAATTACGGCCTTTGCGCCATCGGGGTAGCAACGGCTCGAAAGCTTAGCCGCAATGCCATAGCGCGTGTCTGCTTCGATGGATTCGATGCCGCTCATGTCGGGCTTCTTCGGATCCTGCAAGGTTTCGAACACAATCTGCTCTGATTCCTTGCTGCCCACATGGCCGCCCAGCACGCGATACGTCTGGCACACTTCCTTCGCCGTACCCGCCATGCGCAGATGGCCCTTTTCAATCCATACCGCCTTGTTGCACAAGCGCTCGATCTGGTCGTTGTTGTGCGAAACGATAAGCACCGTCACGCCATGTTCTTTGATCAGCTTCGTAATGCGGTCTTCGCACTTCTTCTGGAACATGAAGTCGCCCACGGAAAGCACTTCGTCCACGATCAGAATCTCGGGCACAATAACCGTAGCAATTGCAAAAGCGATGCGCGCCACCATGCCGGAAGAGTAGTTCTTCATGGGCATGTCCAGGAACTTTTCTACCTCGGCAAATTCAACGATATCGTCAAAATTTTCTTCAATGAACTGCTTCGAATAGCCCAGGAGCGCACCGTTCAAGTAGATGTTTTCGCGCGCAGTAAGCTCCATGTCGAAGCCCGCACCAAGTTCGATGAGCGGAGCGATGTTGCCATTAACCGTGCACGACCCTTTGCTGGGCTCCAGCACGCCGGCGATGATCTTCAGAATGGTGGATTTGCCGGAACCGTTCGTGCCTAGAATACCGAACACGTCGCCCTGCTTCACTTCGAAGGAAACGTCGTCGAGTGCGCGGAATTCCTTGAAGCGCAGCTCGCGCTTCAAGGCGGCAATCGCGTATTCCTTGATGCTGTTCAGCTGCTCACTTGCCATGTTGAAGATCATGGACACATGGTCCACCTTGATCATGGTTTTATTCGACGAGTCGTCGGCGAGCTCGGATTCGATTTCTAGAACGCTGGTGTTCACGTTTTCGGGCATGGTTGTTCCTTAAACGTAGAGAATGAACTTCTTTTCGGTCTTCTTGAAAATAAGCAGGCCGACAGCAAATGCAGCCACCGCCATGCCCAAGCACAGCAGGTTTTCCTGCAAGCCGGGCACCGTGCCGCTCAGGATAAGGTCACGGAAGTAAGTTACGTAGTGGTACATGGGGTTGTACTGCATAAGCGGCGCCGCCCAATCGGGCAAGATTTCTACGGGGTAGAAAAGCGGCGTGGCGTACGTCCATGCGGTGATAACGACGCCCCACAGGTGGCACACGTCGCGGAAGAACACCGAAAGGGCGGAAAGCGCCATGCCCACGCCCGCGCTGAACAGCACCACGTACAGGAGCAGCAGCGGCAGGG
>ERZ825137.5021-NODE-5021-length-12675-cov-3.166799_pt1 | contig 12675 bp, 10 predicted proteins | sample MGYA00519873_ERZ825137 | MGnify/ENA primary metagenome ERZ825137 (study PRJEB31778, sample SAMEA3449190) | human gut metagenome | biome: human gut; feature: human-associated habitat; material: faeces | place: United Kingdom | collected 2010/2012 ... | reverse complement strand
TTTAAATATAGAAGTTCTTTTATTTGAAATGGATGATTGATTGTTTTTGTGATATTATGTGTCTACATGAGAAACAGGTAATTTCGATAATTACCAAAGAAAAGGGAAACTGTTGTCGCAGTTTCCTTTTAAATGCCTTTTTATAAAGAATCTAAATTAAATGAAAAATATGTTTGTCTGCTTTCTTTGATTCTAATGATATAGTTTGCTTTTTCTAAAAGATTGATTCTATGAGAAATAGTTGATTTAGATAAATGTGTCATATCAACAAGTTCTTTTATAGAAATACTTTTTAGATGGAATAGAGTACAATCAACAATGATTTTTAAGATTAAACTACTTGTATCATCCAAAGTTAAATTAAGTAATTTATTTTCATAGTAGATGTATTGATTTACTTTATCAGTAAGTTCTTCTAAATAATCTTCTAAACCTTCTTTAGCGATTTCATAGATTCCTAGATTCATCATATTATTAACTAATAATCTTCCCATTAAAAATTCCATTGAGAAATAATGCATTTGTTTTTGTTCATTATTTTGAACAACAGCTTTACTAGCTGCCCAGTTTACTGATGCATAATCTCTTACCATTGTTTCAAGAACCATGAATTTTTCAGTAATATGAGCTTCTTCAACAGTACGCCCATAAGACTCAATAATTCTTCTTGAAAATTCAAATTTAAATTCTTCTTTGTTTTTAAACATTTTCCCGTCTCCTCAATATTACTCTTACGTGACCATCATACTTTATTTTTAGTAGATTGTCACTCATAAAAATATTTTTACATTGATAAAATCTTACTTTTTCCAAATAAAATAGAGTATCTAAACTACGGATGCTCTATTTTATGAACAACTTATTTTGTTTTCTTAATTACTCTTTTTGTTTTCTTTGGTGTTTTCTTTGTTGTTTTCTTTGTTGTTCCTTTTTTAGGTTTCACTTCAAAGATACATGCACTAAATGGTGCTAATTTTACTTCAATATAATGATCTTTATTTAACAATTTTGTTTTTTCATTTAGTTTTGTTTTCTTAGAGCGAATTGCTCTTGGATTAACGATATTCTTTCCAGAATATACAGCTTGATCCGTATTTAAAATTTCTTTATAACTTCCTTCAATATTAACTGGTACTTTGTATTTTTCATGCGTATTACCAACAAAATTCATCACTGCGATAATCGCATTTCCTGCTTTATCTTTTCTTTCAATTGCGAAAACACATTGATCATGATCATCAACAACAAGCCATTCAAAGCCTTTTAAATCATAATCCATTTCATATAAAGCTGGATATTTCAAATAAATTTCATTGAGTTTTTGAGTGAAATGATGGAATGCATCATGATCAGGATATTTTAAAATATCCCATCCTAAAGATTTAGATTCATCCCATTCTTTATATTCAGCAAGTTCATTTCCCATAAAGTTCAATTTCTTACCAGGATGTAACATCATATAAACATACAATGCTTTTACTTGTGCCAATTTATCTCCATGTAATCCCCACATTTTATTAATAATCGTCGCTTTACCATGAACAACTTCATCATGCGAAAACTCAAGTAAGAATCTTTCAGAATAGAAATAAGCCATTGAGAATGTAATAAAATGACTATCATATTGACGATAAACAGGATCTTCTTGGAAATATTTCAATGTATCATTCATCCAGCCTAAATCCCATTTATAATCAAATCCTAAACCATGTTCACCCACTGGTTTAGTAACACCTGGATAATCTGTTGAATCTTCTGCAATCATCATCACAGTTGGATGATACCCAGACATATGTCCATTTAAACGTTTCATCCATTCCATAGCACCAATATTTTCACCTAAGTTTTTATTGCCTTCATAATAAATAAGATTACTTACAGCATCAAATCTAAAACCATCAATATGATAATATGTTGCAAAGAATTCTACAGAAGATAATAAGAAACTTCTTACTTCATTTTTACCTAAATCAAAATAAACACTATCCCATGGACTATAACGACGATTATAATCATTATAATCATAAACAAATCCACCATCATACATATGTAATCCATGTGAATCTTTAACGAAATGTGCTGGCACAAAGTCCATAATAACACCAATGCCTTCTTGGTGGCAGGCATCAATAAATTTCATTAATTGTTTAGGTTGACCATATCTCGATGTTGCACTATAAAAACCAGTTGCTTGATATCCCCAAGAACCATCAAATGGGAATTCAGTAAGTGGCATAACTTCTAAATGTGTATAGCCCATCTTTTTTACATAGGGAATAATTTCATCTATTAATTCTTCATAAGAATAATATTCACCATCGTCCCCTTCACCTTCACTTTCTCGCTTCATTTTCCATGAACCAAGAGAAGCTTCATATATATTAAGTGGGCAATCATAATTTTTAGTTCTATTTTTTACCCATTTGCTATCATGCCAACGATAACCTTCCATGTTATAAACTTTTGAAGCAGTTCCTGGTCTTAACTCACTAAAATAAGCATATGGATCTGCTTTATCAATAATATCTCCTTGAGGAGTTTCAAATCTAAACTTGTACATGTCAAATTCTTTGACACCTTCAACAAATATTGTATAAATACCACCATTATTATATTTTTCCATATAACAAGGTGTTTCACCCCATTGGTTAAATTCTCCTACAACTTGTGCACTTCTAGCATTCGGCGCATATGTTGTAAAACGTACACCTTTTTTACCTTCATGAGTTTCAAAATGTGCACCAAATATTTTATAAGCTTGTAAACAATTTCCATCATGGAAAGTGTGAATTAAAAAATTATCAAACATATATTTATCTCCCCTTTATGTCATTTATTATAACATATAAATGACCAACATTCACTAAAAAGTTAGCGCTTTCATTTTTATTTGCTAAACTTTTTATCAAATAAAAAAAGAAGCTAACAGCTTTCCGCTATTTCTTCTTTTTTTCTACAATTTCTTTAATATAAAAAGCTAACATATACGGCATTTTTTCTTCAAATGAATCCAATTGACATTCTGTCAGTTCTTTTATCTTATTAAGTCGATAATTGATAGTATTACGATGCATATATAAACTTTCAGCCATAGCTTTTTGATTACTATCGAATTTTAAATATTGATAAAGAGTCTCTTCTAATTGAGTATTATGCTTTTGATCATAATCTATCAAAACACCTAACATACTACGATACATTTGTCTTAAAATACCTTGATCTTCAATAATAAACAATAATTGATAAACACCCATATCATCAAAATAAATTTGTGGATAATTAAATTGTTTAGCCATCTTACAAGCTGCAATAGCCCTTTTATAACTTAAAATCATATTTCTAAAATCCACCATCTTTGAGCCAATTCCTAAATGTAATGTATAATGCAAACGTTTTTTAGCTCTTTTATACATTTCATTAATAACTTCTACAAGAGCACTATCTTCTAAGTTATTAAAAATCATAATATAATAACCATCAAACCAGAAAAAACTATAATTTCCTTCAACTTTTTCAAAACATAATTCTAGCTGAAACTTAATACTTCTTCTTTCCATCATACCTAATTCTTCATCGGTTTCTACAGAAATAGCCATTACTTGAAAATCATTTTCCACATCAAAATCACCTGCTAATTTATTTCTAGACTCTTCAATAATTGCTGGATTAATCAGTGTGTCCATAACAGTTTGATTAATATACTTATCATCTCTTTCTGCACGTAAACAATGATATGAAAAATCTTTGATCATATCAGCAATATGCACTTCCCAAGGAACCACTAACAAAGGAAAACTTAATTCATTACAATAATCAATAATTTCTTGATCGATATCAAAAATATATTTTCCCGTATTGATAACAAGTCCCACACTATGATATTTAACAAGTTGTTCAATGAATTCTTTTAATTTCTTTTGTCTTTGAAATCCTAGACCTGTTGTTACAACTAGTTCTTTACCCCAAAGTTGTTGTAAAATCGTTTTATCTTCGACCATTTGTACCCAGGTCATGGCATTAGAACATCCATCCTCACCTGCAAGTAATGTCATTTTATAATTCTTTTTAAATTCTCTTAAAGCATCATCTATTGTAAATCCCATATCATCACCACCTTCTATTTTACACTATTTGTGCACATTGCACAAATACTTACGATTCATTTTAGGATACTTGTCTCTACTCAATTCGTCATATTTCGCTATAATAAATGTGTAATAAAAAATGAAATGTAAATAAAAGAGATATCCCATAATATTTATATCTCTCATATATTTTACGATTTTCAGTAATAGTTTCCCAATATATTAATTTTTTATTACTCGATTCCCTATATATAAATAAAGAAGATCATTCCCCTAAATGATCTTTTTTATTTGTTTATGATTATTATCCTAAAAACACATTAGTTATGTTTCTAATGTGTTTTTTTATTAAAAAATACTCTAAAAACCTTATAAACTGTACATTTTCAACAAACTCATTTTGACATTAGCGTCATTTATTAAAAAAAGTAAGCGCTTTCTATGGATTTTATAACATTTTTTTTGTATCATTATATGTAGGGAATCCAAAGGAGGTATATTATGGATACATTGAATATCGAAAAATATGGTTTTAATCATACGGGAAACATTTTTAGAAACAATCCGCCTGGTGCGCTTGTAGAAAAAGCTTTACTTCATAAAGAAGGAAGACTTTCACGTGCTGGTGCTTTATGTATAGAAACTGGAGAAAGAACTGGTCGTTCTCCAGATGATAAATATATTGTTGATACACCTGCTGTTCATGATTTAATTGCTTGGGGAAATGTTAATCGTCCTGTTTCAGCAGAAGTTTTTGACCAAGTTTATGATCAAATGATTCAATATTTAAATGATAAAGATTTATATATTTTTGATGGCTTTGCAGGAGCTAATCGTAAATATCAATATGGTTTTAGAGTTATCAATGAAAAAGCAAGTCAAAATTTATTTATTAGAAACTTACTTATTCGACCTAAAAAGGAACAATTAAAAGATTTTAAAGAAGACTTTTTGATTTTAGTTGCTCCTGGATGTAAAGTAGATTATAAAAAATTAGGATTAAATAGTGAAGCCGCTATTATGATCAATTTTGAAAAACAAATTATTTTAATTGCGGGCACAGGGTATTCTGGAGAAATCAAAAAATCTGTCTTCTGTGTTATGAACTATTTACTTCCACAAAAGAAGATTTTTACAATGCATTGTTCTGCCAATATGGGAATCGATGGTGATACAGCTTTATTCTTTGGATTATCAGGAACTGGAAAAACAACACTTTCAGCCGATCCAAACAGACGATTAATTGGTGATGATGAACATGGTTGGTCTAGAAATACAATCTTCAACTTTGAAGGTGGATGCTACGCTAAATGTATCAACCTTTCAAAAGAACATGAACCTGAAATTTGGAATGCCATCCGTTTTGGTGCTGTAACAGAAAATGTTAAATTATTTGAAGATACACGTATTATTAATTTTGATGATGGTTCTATTACAGAAAATACACGTGTTGGTTATCCAATTGATTATATTCCAAATACTGTTTCATCAGGAGTTGGACCTATTCCACGTACTATTTTCTTTTTAGCAGCAGATGCTTTTGGAGTTTTACCACCTATTTCTAAACTTGACCGTAACGCTGCTATCTATCACTTTGTTTCAGGTTATACAAGCAAACTTGCTGGAACTGAAAATGGTGTTACTGAACCAGAAGCAACATTTTCAACATGTTTTGGAGAACCATTTTTCCCATTAGATACAGCTTTATATGCTCACCAATTTGGACGTCGTGTAGAAAAATCAGGAGCTAATGTTTTCTTGATCAACACTGGATGGACTGGTGGCTCTTATGGTAAAGGGCATCGTATTCCATTAAAATATACACGTGCAATGATCAATGCTGCTTTAAATGGTGACTTAGATTTTGTGGAATATGTCAAAGAACCATTCTTTAATCTAAAAATTCCAAGAAGTTGTCCAGGTGTTCCAGCAGAAATGTTGAACCCTAAAAATACTTGGTCAAACAAACGCGAATATGATAAAACAGCTAAAAAACTTACAAAAATGTTCCAAGAAAATTTTAAAAAATATGATTTACCTAGTACTGTTGTTAAAGCCGGACCTGGTACTCATAAATAAAAATAGCGGATATCTCATGAGATATCCGTTTTTGTATCATTTAATCATTTCTTTAATTATTTGTAAATCTTTGTTTTCTATTAATGCTTTAAAAATCTCGTTATATTGTGACAATGTTAAATTTTCTAACATTAAAATATCTTCTTGAGGATATTTACTTTTAAAAAGCATCAATGTATTTTCTTTAGCTTTCAAAAGTTCTCCTTCTTTTAAGCCTTCTTCTTTCCCTTCTTGTCGTATTCTTACTTTCTCTTGATGATGTTGTATCTTGAAAAGCTGTCTTTTACTCGCTGCTAATACAAGTTCTTCATCTTCATTGAACTGATCCATCTTTTCTTTCATCATGATAACCACCTCACTGTTTAATGACATTATATCATCTGTTATCCCATGATATAAAGTATAAATAGCTAATTCTATCTTGCTTAGATTCTTAAGCCCTTTTTCTCTTACAACAGCATCAATAAATGGAAGATAGACATTATGATGGGTAAGCAGATTATACTTTCTGACATGGTTTAGTTGATTACGTGGCATGTAGGTATCGATCAAGAGAAGATTGTCTCTGTCAATATCATTGACAAAGAGAATGGTATAGACTTCATGGACATTTTCACTGTATAAGAGATCTCCTCGATTGACTTGATGATCCATCATTCTTGCTCCATAGATTTGAAAACGATAATGAACTTCTTTAGTAAGAGCACTGTTTTGCATTTCAATATCGATTAATTTTCCTTCATCAGTTTTCACTCAGACATCTAAAACCATATCTTTATCACTTAGATGTTCAGGATTGACTTCACTATTTAAGACAAAGAGTTCCTGACATTTAATACCAGTGATTCCTTCAATAATGACTTTAAGTAAATAATAACAGCGAGAATCATTGAGATCACTCAACATAAATTTAAAGACAAGATCATTTTTAAAATCGGTAATTCTTTTAAATTTGATTTTTGTTTCCATAGTTTCTCCCTTCATTATTTATATAGACAACAAAAATCATTTTTTCTTTTAAAAAATAAAAAAACGAAATAATTTTCTTATTTCGTTAACATCTTTTTAGCTGCTTGATACATTTTTTCATAATTTACAGTTTCACAAGTTCTACAATATCCTATTTGTAAATCCATATTTTCAGAAATATCAGATAATTTCTTTTGTGAAAACATTCTTAGAAGTTCTTCTTTTCTTACATAAGCAAGTTCCTTAGACATCATATGATTAACAAAACATACAAATTCATCTTGATCAACACGCCCTAATATATCTATATTTTTAAAATTCATCGAAATGAAATCACTCATTTCTTTTACTAATTCATCTCCTCGATGACTTCCTTCTTGTTTGTACACTTCTTCTAAACCATTTAGCTTAAATACAAACAAAATTTTTTGACCTGTTTTATTTTCATCTAATTTTTCATCAATAAGCCATTTAGCAGTATCAAATTTATATATCTTTGTTAAATCATCAATTTGTTGATTATTCATTAAAGATTCTCGTAATTTCTTTAATTCTTTCAATCTTAAATAATTACTTGATGCATTTTTTACTCTTTGTAAAACTACTTCTTCATAAATAGGCTTTTGAATACAATCATAGATACCATAATCAAAAGCTTGTATTAAATCTTTAGGATTATCACTTGCTGTTAAAGCAACAATAGGAACTTGTGACAATCTTTTATTCTTTTTTATTTGTCTAATCAAATCCATTGTCCCTGGCATAATTAAATCAATTAACATAACATCAAATTGATAATCTTCATCTTCAATTATTTTTTTAGCGTCAGCTATATTTTTTGATAATGTGATTTGAAAGTCATTTTCTAATAATTTTTGTAATAAAATCATATAAATCGTAGCATCTTCTACTAAGAATAATTTCATAAGCATCACATTCCTCTCGTCTTTATTATATATCAAAAATATACTTTTTATAAAATAATTTAAATTAGTTTACATATAATAAAACGGTGGTAACTATGAAAAAAAGAAAACTACTTCTTATTGTATTTATTATTCTATCTATCGGTTTATTAATGGTCTATAGTTCTTCACATATATGGGCGCAATATAAAGAAAATGACAGCTTCTATTATTTTAAAAGACAAGCTATTTTTGTAATAGTCGGTCTTCTTTTACTTTTTTTCTTTTCTAAAATAGATTATCACCTCTATCAAAAACATAGTCTTAAAATTATTATTCTTGCTACAATTCTTTTAGTTCTAGTACTCATTCCTGGAGTAGGTATTGTCAGAGGTGGTTCAAGAAGTTGGTTTAATTTAGGACTTTTTGCCTTACAGCCTTCTGAAATCTATAAAATAGCGCTTATTATTTATGTCAGTGACTATATCAGCCATCATTATCACCAAATGAAAAAACTACGTTATTGTTTAAAACCACTTATTGTTATGGGAATCGGCTTTTTTCTTATTATGTTACAACCTGATTTTGGAAGTGGCTTTGTCATGTGTTGCAGTATTCTTTTAATGATTATTATTACCCCTTTCCCGTTTCGATATATTGTTTTTTTAGGACTATCTGGAATTTTAATGATTATTTTAATGATTATTTCTGCCCCTTATCGAATGAAAAGAATTTTTGCTTTTTTAGATCCTTTTCAAGATCCATTAGGATCAGGATTTCAAATGATTCAATCACTCTATGCTATTGGTCCTGGAGGAATTTTAGGAAGTGGTTTTGATCAAAGCATTCAAAAACATTTTTATTTACCAGAACCACAAACAGACTTTATTTTTGCTATTTATTTAGAAGAATTTGGTTTTATAGGAGGGATTTTATTAATTCTTTTATATGCTTACTTATTTATTACTTGTTTCAATTATGCAAAAAAAGTAGACGATCTCTTTGGAAGTTTTTTAATGATCGGTATGACTTCCATGATTGGAATACAAACTATCATTAACTTAGGGGTCGTTGTTGGATTATTTCCTGTTACAGGTGTAACTTTACCTTTAATGTCTTATGGAGGGACTTCTTTACTTGTTACTTTGATTGAAATCGGTATTATGTATAATATTATCAAATCTATTTAAATATGGTATGATTTGAAAGAATGGATGTGATAATATGACAATTAAACTTTATGACAAAGATGCTTATCAGACAATTTTTGAAGCTCAAGTCATAACATGTACAAAAAGAGAAAATGATTATGATATTGTATTAGACCAAACTTTATTTTTTCCTGAAGAAGGTGGTCAAACTTGTGATCATGGTACTTTAAATGATGTTGAAGTCATTGATGTACAAATCATCAATCAAGAAATTCATCATTATACCAATGCTCCTCTTTCAGGAAGTGTTAAAGGAAAGATTGATTTCAATTATCGTTATAATAATATGCAAAATCATAGTGGTGAACATGTTTTATCAGGACTTGTAAAAAGTATGTTTGGTTTTGATAATAGTGGTTTTCATTTAAGTGACCATGAAATTACAACGGATTATAATGGCTTTTTAAATGAACAACAGTTACAGATATTAGAAGCTAAGGCCAATGAAGTGATTTTAAATAACAAAGTCATTCATTGTTTCTATCCAGAGGATGCTGATCTTTATGATCATCGAAGCAAAAAAGAAATCAATGAAGCAATTCGTTTGGTAGAAATCGAAGGTGTAGATTGTTGCGCTTGTTGTGCCCCTCATGTACGCTCAACAAGTGAAATTGGCATGATTAAAATATTAAAAGCTATGAAACATAAAAATGGAATTCGTCTCTATTTTGTATGTGGCCATCGTGCTTTTGTAGATTATCAAGCTAAGCACATACAAGCAATAAATATTTCTCAAAAGCTTTCATTACCACCTGATGACCTTGTGAAAGGTATTGATCAACTTTTAAACGAAAACAATCAATTAAAACAAGAACTTTCAAACTTAAAAAAACAAATAATTGATCAACAAGTACAATCATTGCCTCAGCAAGATCATTATTTAATTTTTACTAATGATCTAGATCGTTCTTTACAACAATATTATTTAAATCAATTATTTCCATTGTGTTCTAATTATGTAGCTATTTTTGTAGGAAAAGATAAAAATTATCGTTTTATAATTGCAAGTAACAATGACTCTAGAGAGCTTTTAAATAAGTTAAAAGGTCACTTTGAAATCAAAGGCGGCGGTAAAGCAAATATGGTTCAAGGACAAATCAAAGGAAATCAAAAAACAATACAAGATATTTTAGAGAATAACTAAGGTTATTCTTTTTTGTTGTAACCGCTTTCTTATATAAAGAAATCATTGTATAATATAAATAGTTATATAAGAAAGGGGAATGTCTATGAATTTATATCACTCAAATAATATTGGAAATGTAGCTGTTTTAGGACATCTTGGTTCAGGAAAAACAAGCATTATTGAAGCCATGACAAAACGTGCAGGAATTTCTCAACAAATAGGAACTATTAGTCAAGGAACAACTATTTCTGACTATGACGTTGAAGAAATTAAACGTCAATCTTCAATTAATTTATCACTTATTCCCTTAGAATGGGATCATTGTAAAATTAATTTATTAGATACTCCTGGTAATTTTGATTATGTAGGAGAAGTAGAAGCTGCTTTACACGTTGCAGAATCAGCTGTCATTGTTGTTCCTTCTTATAAGGATATCAGTATTGGTACAAAGCAAGCCATGTTTAGAGCAAAAGATAAAGCTAAAATTATTTATATTAATGGCTTAGATAATCCAGATGCCAATTATAAAGAAAAATTAAATCAATTAAAAAAAGCCTATGGTAAAGGAATTGCACCAATTCAAGTTCCTATCATGGATCATGATAAAATGATAGGTTATATTAACGTAGCTAAAATGGAAGGTCGTATTTTTAAAGGAGAACATACAGAACCTTTTCCTATTCCTGAAGATATGATGGATGAAGTTATGCCTGTAAAAGAAATGATTGATGAAGCTGTCGCTAATACAAATGATGATTTATTAGAAAAATTTCTAAATGAAGAAACTTTTACTAAAGAAGAAATTTCTTGGGCTTTACGTCAAGGAGTTATGAATCAAACATTGATTCCTGTTTTATGTGGAACAAGTAATATTGGTATTCAAATTTTATTAAATTCAATGGTTGCTTTCTTCCCTGCTGCAGGTGATACATGTAATTCTATCATTGTAGAAAATATTGATACACATGAAGAAGATATCATCGGTTTTAACGAAAGTCTACCACCTTCTTTATTCATTTTTAAAACAATTGTTGATCCTTTTGTAGGAAGAGAATCACTTTTTAAAGTTTGTACAGGTCATATTCAAACAGGAATGTCTTTATTAAATGTTAATAAAAATGAAGTTGAAAAAGTGAATAAACTTTACATAAAAAGAGGAAAAGAACTTATTGAAGTTGATGAATTATGTGCTGGTGATATTGGATGTATGACAAAGCTTTCTCATTCTTCAACAAATGATACTTTATGTACATTAGATTATCGTATGAAATACCAACCTATTCATTTTTCTAAACCATATTATGGCAAAGCTATTCAACCTATTGGTAAAGCAAATGAAGAAAAGATTGCTAGTGGTATTACAAGATTATTAGAAGAAGACCAAACTCTAAAATTTGAAAATAATCATGAAACAAAACAACAATGTATTTATGGTATTGGAGATATTCATTTAGAAAGTGTTGTTGCTAAATTAAAATCTAAATTTAAAATTGATGTTAAATTAAGTGATATGAAAGTTTCTTATCGTGAAACAATTCGTAAAAGTTATACTCAACGTACAAAGTTTAAAAAACAATCAGGTGGTCATGGTCAATATGGTGAAGTAGAAATTCTTTTTGAACCAACAAAAGATTATAGTCAATCTTATATATTTAAAGAAAAAGTATTTGGTGGGGCTGTCCCAAAAGCTTATTTCCCTGCTGTTGAAAAAGGATTGATTGAAAGTGTTAAAGAAGGAGTTATTGGTCATTATCCTGTTTTAGGTATACAAGCTACTTTATTAGATGGTTCTTATCATAGTGTAGATTCAAGTGAACAAGCTTTTAAAACAGCAACTATGATGTGTTTTAAAGAAGCGATGAAACATCTTGATCCATGTTTATTAGAACCTTATGTCATTTTAAATATTTATATTGATGAAGAATATTTAGGTGATTTGATGTCACATGTTAATAAAAAACGTGGTAAAGTCCTTGAAACTGATAGTTTAGACGATGGTTTAATCAAACTTGTTTGTCGTATTCCTCAAGTAGAAATATTAGAATTTGCGATTGATTTACGTTCTATTACTCAAGGTCAAGGGTTATATGATTATCATTTTGATGGTTATGAAATTGTTAATGATGATTTAGTAGAAAGATTATTGAAAAAATAAAACTTGATAAAGGTATTTAAGAAGTCCTGAGGGACTTCTTTTTTTGGACTATTTGTCCATTGAAAGGAGAAAAATAGAAAGATAAAATAATAAAAAAGAAGTCTATCCAGTAGGAAGTTTTGTGTTCTATACGGGAGATGAAGAA
>ERZ825137.5016-NODE-5016-length-12679-cov-4.923638_pt1 | contig 12679 bp, 9 predicted proteins | sample MGYA00519873_ERZ825137 | MGnify/ENA primary metagenome ERZ825137 (study PRJEB31778, sample SAMEA3449190) | human gut metagenome | biome: human gut; feature: human-associated habitat; material: faeces | place: United Kingdom | collected 2010/2012 ... | reverse complement strand
GTCAAGATGGTAAATTTGTGACTGCTAGACAAATTGAAGAAAGATTATTTAAAGAAACAAATAGAGACGTTTCATTAAAAATTGAAAGAATTCAAAATAGAGAAGAATGGATCGTTTCTGGACGTGGAGAATTACACTTATCTATTTTAATTGAAAATATGAGACGTGAAGGTTATGAATTACAAGTTTCTAAACCTAAAGCAATCATGAAAGAAATCGATGGTGTTTTATGTGAACCATATGAAGAAGTAACTATTGAAGCACCTGATGATTGTATTGGAGCGGTTATTGAATCACTTGGATATCGTCGAGGTGTCTTAGAAACAATGGATTCTCGTGATGGACAAACACGTGTTGTTTATACAATTCCATCAAGAGGTTTATTTGGATTTATGACAAACTTCTTAACAATGACAAAAGGATATGGAATTATTTCTCACTCATTTATTGACTATCGTCCAATGGAAGGTGAAACAGTTGGTAAGAGAAACTTAGGTGTTTTAATTTCAATTGATAGTGGACAAACAACAGCTTATTCACTTGGAAGTGTTGAAGACCGTGGAGTAATGTTTGTTGGGCCTGGTGTGGATGTTTATGAAGGTATGATCGTTGGTGAACACAGTAGAGATAATGATTTAACAGTTAATGTTACTAAAGGAAAACAAATGACAAATACTCGTTCATCATCCAAAGATTCAACAGTTGTTTTAAAAAGACCTCGTCAATTTAATCTAGAATCTTGTTTAGATTATATTAATGAAGATGAACTTGTAGAAGTAACACCAAATAATATTCGTTTAAGAAAACGCTATTTAACTGAAAACGAAAGAAGACAACAATATAGAAAAAATAATGCATAAGAGCTCTTTTAGAGCTCAATGGAGTCAACTTAAGATGAAAAGATAGATTTTGAATAAAAATCTATCTTTTCTTTATAAAATAGAAAACATCAAGTATAATATGTTTGAAGAAAGTAGGGGATAAAATGATAGCAGGTATAGAAGTTAATCTATCATTAATTTTAAACATTATTCGTACAATTATTGATTTATTATTAGTGTGGTATATTTTATATTTAGGAATTAGTATGTTTAAACAAAATATGAGAACGATGCAGTTATTTAAAGGGGTTCTCATTATTTTGTTAATTAAATTAGTAACAAGTGTTTTAGGACTTTCAACAATGTCTTATTTAGTAGATACGGTTTTGACTTGGGGAATTATTGCGGTAATTGTAATCTTTCAACCAGAAATTCGTTCATTACTTGAAAAAATGGGACAAACTAAAAGAGATTATCATATGGAACGTTTATCAAATGATCAAAAGGAACATTTGTTAGATGAAATTGTTGATTCAGTGACAAAGTTATCAGAAACACAAACAGGGGCCTTGATTACTTTTGAAAGAGGACAATCTTTAATAGATTATATTAATACAGGAACTAAAATCAATGCCGATATTAAATCAGAATTATTTAATACGATCTTTTGGGAAGGAACACCTTTACATGATGGGGCAGTTATTATTAAAGATGACCGTGTTGTTTGTGCAGCTGCCTTTTTCCCACCAACTCAAAAGGATCTTTCACCTATTTATGGGGCAAGACATCGTGCTGCTTTAGGAATAAGTGAAATTACTGATTCATTAACAGTTGTAGTTTCTGAAGAAACAGGAACGATTTCTTTTGCTATCAAAGGAGAACTTATTAAAATTCCAAGAAAGGAATTAAGAGCAAGCTTAGTTAATGAACTAGGTTGGTTTAAATCAGAAGATGAAGAAGGTGATGAAGATGAGTAAAAATAATCAAGAACATCGTGATTCAACAACTGATTTTTTCTTAAATTTTATTTCAAAAGAAAAAGAAAAACCAAAAACAGAAGAAAAACATATCACTCCTCAATCTATTAATGATGAAATAGATTTAAGGGGAAGAGCTTTTGTAAATGGTGCTATTAAAGTGATGAATTTTATTAATTCTACTTTAGATAGAATGTTACAATCAGGATTATCTTTAAAAATATTATCATTTATTTTAGCAACGATTTTACTATTTACAGTTAATGGAGGTAATTTTGAAAATGTATTTTCAACACCTAATTCAGGAGATTATATTCAACAAGTCCCTGTGAAAATAGAAAATTTACAAGATGATTTTGTTGTTGCTGGAATGCCAGAGACTGTAAGTGTAGGCTTAGTTGGTCCTTCTATTGATATTTATAATGCTAAATTGATGAAAAATTATGAAATATATGCTGATTTTTCGGGAATAGGGGAAGGTGAACAGACAGTAGAATTGAAATCAAGAAATTTCTCTAATGATTTAGAAGTTCTCATTGTTCCTCAAACAGTAATGGTAACAGTTTCACAAAAGGTAACTAAAACGTTTAGTTTAGGATATCGTTTTAAAAATGAAGATAGCTTAAAGGATAAACATTCTGTTTCAGTAGATAGTATTGAACATAGTGAAGTAGAAGTAAGGGGTTCACAAGATAATATTGATAATGTTTATTCTGTTGAAGCAATTATTGATTTAAAGGGAGTGACAGATTCGTTTACTCAAGAATGTAAAGTAAAGGCTTTTGATCGAAGTGGAAAAGCTTTAAATGTAAGTGTTATTCCTTCAATTGTTAAAGTGGATTGTTCATTGTCTAATTATAGTAAGACAGTTCCACTTGTACCTGAATATACAGGAAATGTGGCTAATGGATATGCAATAGATCAAATGACTTTTTCAAAAGATAAAGTAAAGATTTATGGTGATGAAAGTAAATTAAAGGATATTAATAATATTAAAGTTAAAGTGGATGTAAGTGATTTGGAAGAAGGTCGTACATTTAAAGACTTAAAATTGTTAAGTGTTTCAGGAGTTAATAAGATGTCATTTACTAAAGTGGATGGAACAATTACGCTTGTTCCTTCTGAACAAAGACAATTTACGGATATACCAATTCAAATAAAAAATGGCAAAGAAAGCAATGTTTCTATGTCAAGCGATACATGCAATTTAACAGTTATTGGTACAAGTGATCGTATTAATGCTCTTACAAATGATGACATTAAGGTCTATGTAGATGTCGTTGGGTTAAAAAAGGGTCGACATAATGTGAAATTAGAAGTAGAATTAAGTGACGAAACTTTAACATATCGTTTAGATAGCGATGAACAGATTCGCGTAAATATAAAGAAATAGGAGAGATTTAAAATGGGAAAATATTTCGGAACAGATGGCTTTCGTGGGGAAGCTAATAAAGATTTAACAGTTGAACATGCTTATAAAGTAGGAAGATACATTGGGTGGTATTTTGGAAGAAATAAAGATCATGCTCAAGTTGTTATTGGGAAAGATACAAGAAGAAGTTCTTATATGTTAGAATATGCACTTGTTGCTGGACTTACAGCAAGTGGTGCAGATGTTTCTTTAATGCATGTAACAACAACACCAAGTGTTGCTTATATTACAAGAACAGATGGTTTTGATTGTGGAATTATGATTTCTGCTTCACATAATCCATATTATGATAATGGAATTAAAGTTTTAGATTGTAATGGTCATAAAATGGATGCGAAGGTTGAAAATTTAATTGAACAATACATTGATGGTGAAGTAGATGAAATTCCATTTGCTACAAAAGATGAAATTGGATGTGCAACAGATTATTCAGTAGGTAGAAATAGATATTTAGGATATTTAATGTCTATTCCTACACGTGCTTTTAAAAATATTCGTGTTGGTTTAGATTGTGCTAATGGTGCTAGTTCTAATCTTGCTAAAAGTGTTTTCGATGCTTTAGGAGCAAAAACTTATGTGATTCATAGTGAACCAGATGGTTTAAATATTAATACAAACTGTGGTTCTACACATATTGAATCATTACAAGAACTAGTAAAATCTAAAGGATTAGATATTGGTTTTGCTTATGATGGTGATGCAGATCGCTGTATTGCTGTTGACCATAAGGGAAATGTGGTCGACGGTGATAAGATTATGTATGTATGTGGAAAATATCTCAAGGAGCAGGGCAGATTAAAAGATGATACAGTAGTAACCACCGTTATGTCAAATCTCGGTCTGTATAAATCTCTGGAGAGAGAGGATATGAAATATGAGCAGACAGCAGTAGGAGATAAATATGTGGCAGAGAATATGATGGAGAATGGATACAGTCTTGGCGGTGAGCAGTCCGGACATATTATTTTCAGCCGTTACGCTGCAACAGGTGATGGAATCCTTACTTCTCTCATGGTAATGGAAGCGTGTGTAGAGAAGAAAGCAACTCTGTGTGATCTGGCAAGGGAAATGAAGGTTTATCCACAGCTTCTCAGAAATGTCCGGGTGGCAGACAAGAAGACTGCGAGAGAGAATCCGAAGGTAGTTGCTGCTGTAGAGGAAGTTGCAAAGAAACTGGGAAGTGATGGGCGTATTCTGGTACGCGAGAGTGGCACAGAGCCATTGATTCGTGTTATGGTAGAAGCCGGAACAGATGAACTCTGCCTTGAGAATGTTGATCATGTAGTAAAGGTAATGGAATCCGAAGGATTGCTCATTGACTGATTTACTGGCAAAGGAATTACATGTATAATAGAAAAAAAAGATTATTTCTGACTGCTGTCTGCTTAAGCCTTGGACTTCTGACAGGCTGCAATGTGGGAGATACAAAGAATTATAAACAGGCTGCACAGGATCTGGAACAGGGAAATTATGAGGCAGCACTTGAAGAATACGAGACAGCAATTTCTGAAGGAGTGAAGCCTGCACAGTCGTACAGAGGTGCAGGTGTAGCGAAACTCAAGCTTGGAAACTATGAAGAAGCCATAACATATTTCAATGATGCGCTTAAATGTGACAAAGTTGGCAAAGCATTAAAGAAAGATATTCTGTCGTATAGAGCTGTGGCTTATCTCAAAGTAAAGGATTATGAGGCAGCACTGGAAGACTGCCAGACTCTGGCAGAAAACTATAAAATGGATGCGGATCTGTACTTCCTTACGGGAGAAACAGCATTGGCCATGGATTCCTATGATGAAGCTTCTGCTAATTTTGAACAGGCCTACGGCGAAGATGCAACTTATGACAGAGCTATCCAGATCTACGGGGCATATCTGAACAGGGATATGGAAGCAGACGGAACCCGTTATCTGGAAGCTGCTTTGTCAGGAACTGCAAAAAATGCAGAGGATCATTGTGACCGCGGCAGAGTTTATTATTATATGGATGATTATGAAAATGCTGAAAGTGAACTGAAACAGGCTATAGACGGCGATAATACGGAGGCACTGGTTCTGCTTGGTATGGTATATATGGATAAAGGAGACAGCGCAAATGCAAAAGCAATGTTTCAGCAGTATGTATCACAGGCAGAAAACGGAGCCAAAGGATTTAACGGACTTGCACTGTGTGATATAGAGGATGGGGATTATGACAGTGCCCTTTCTGATATAGAAAGCGGAATCCATGTGGCAGGAGCGGAGGATATGCAGAGTCTGCTGTTTAATGAGATCGTAGTCTATGAGAAGAAACTGGATTTTCAGACTGCTTTGCAGAAAGCACAGGAATATCTGGAATTATACCCGGAAGATAAAACTGTTAAGAAGGAACTTGCATTTCTTAAAACGCGTGTGTAATATCCATCTGACTGAGGAGAATTTATGGAAGAATTTGGAAAGCTTGAAGAACGGGTGGTTCTTGTGGGAGTGCAGACGGATGATCATGATAATGTGGAAGAATCCCTGGATGAACTGAAGGAGCTTGCATCAACTGCGGGAGCTGTTACAGTGGGAAGAATCATTCAGAATCGTGAGTCTGTGCATCCCGGAACTTATATTGGAAAAGGAAAGATAGAGGAAGTACGTGCACTGGTATATGCTATGGATGCAACCGGAATTATCTGTGATGACGAACTTTCTCCTGCACAGCTGAATAATCTGGAGCGGGAACTGGACTGTAAGGTGATGGACAGGACATTATTGATTCTGGACATTTTTGCAGCGAGAGCTATAACCAGTGAGGGTAAAATACAGGTAGAGCTTGCACAGCTTCGCTACAGATCTGCCCGTTTGGTCGGTCTCAGGGAATCTCTTTCCCGTCTGGGAGGTGGAATCGGAACCAGAGGTCCGGGAGAGAAAAAGCTGGAGACAGACCGTCGTCTTATCCGTACAAGGATCTCTGCTTTGAAGCAGGAATTATCCCAGGTGGAGAAACACAGGGAACTGATCCGTTCCAGCCGGGCCAGAGGCAATATGAAGACTGCTGCGATCGTAGGATATACAAATGCGGGAAAATCTACGCTACTGAACACACTGACAGGCTCAGAGGTTTTATCAGAGGATAAACTGTTTGCTACACTGGATCCAACTACCAGACTTTTAAATTTGAAGGACGGACAGCAGATTCTTCTCACAGATACGGTTGGATTTATCCATAAGCTTCCGCATCATCTGGTCGAAGCATTCAAGAGCACATTGGAAGAGGCCAAATATGCAGATTATATTATCCATGTGGTAGATTCTTCCAATCCGCAGGCAGAGATGCAGATGCATGTGGTATATGAGACATTAAAAGAACTGGGAGTGATGGGAAAGAAGATCATCACACTCTTTAATAAGCAGGATGTGCCGGGGGCATGCGTACTGCGAGATTTTAAATCAGACTATACGCTGAAGGTCTCTGCAAAGACAGGCGAGGGTCTTGCAGATCTGAATGATCTTCTGGAGAAGCTTCTTGCTGAAGAACAGATTTATGTGGAGCGCCTTTTCCCTTATCAGGAAGCAGGAAAAATCCAGCTGATCCGCGAATATGGGCAGCTTATCTCAGAGGAATACACAGAGGAAGGGATTGCTGTGAAGGCAAGGGTGCCGAAAGAAATCTACGCCAGAGTTGTATAAAAAAATATTTTGAAAAATAAGAAAATACCATATATTGTGCCTTTTGCGAAAATGAGGAACATTATGTGGTATTTTTGCGTGTTGACGAACCGGTGATACTCTGATACAATGAACCTACAGTGTTACTCAGAGCAAAGTGGACAGTAACGACAGAAATATCTCCGGTAAGAATATGCAGGAGAAACAGATTAACAAGAGAAAATGGGGGCATTAGATATGTTTCAGGTAGTAAAACGTGATGGCGAAGTGGATGAGTTTAAAATAGGCAAGATCACAGCGGCTATCCATAAAGCCTTTGATGCAAAAGAGAAAAATTATAGCGAAGAGATGATTGATCTCTTAGGGCTGCGTGTTACTTCTGATTTTCAGAAAAAGATTACAGATAATAAGATTACAGTAGAAGAAATTCAGGACAGTGTGGAGAATGTGCTGATCCAGGCCGGATATGCAGATGTGGCAAAAGCCTACATTCTTTACCGCAAGCAGAGGGAAAAGGTTCGTAACATGAAGTCAACGATTCTGGATTACAAAGAAATTGTAAACAGTTATGTGAAGGTTGAGGACTGGCGTGTAAAGGAGAACTCCACAGTTACTTATTCAGTTGGAGGTCTGATCTTAAGCAACTCCGGTGCAGTTACTGCAAATTACTGGCTGTCTGAGATTTATGACAATGAAATCGCAGATGCACACAGAAATGCAGATATTCATATTCATGACTTGTCCATGCTGACCGGATATTGTGCAGGATGGTCACTGAAACAGCTGATCCAGGAGGGACTTGGCGGCATTGAAGGCAAGATCACATCTTCACCTGCAAAGCATCTGAGTGTTCTCTGCAATCAGATGGTAAACTTTCTTGGGATTATGCAGAATGAATGGGCCGGAGCGCAGGCTTTCTCATCCTTTGATACTTATCTGGCACCTTTTGTCAAGGCAGATAATTTAAGCTATCCGGAAGTGAAGAAATGTATTGAGTCTTTTATTTATGGAGTCAATACCCCAAGCAGATGGGGAACACAGGCACCTTTCTCCAACATTACGCTGGACTGGACAGTACCGGATGATCTTGCAGAGCTTCCGGCTATCGTAGGCGGAAAGAATATGGATTTCAAGTACAAAGACTGCAAAAAAGAGATGGATATGATCAATAAGGCATTTATTGAGACCATGATCGAGGGGGATGCCAACGGACGCGGGTTCCAGTATCCTATTCCGACCTATTCCATAACAAATGAGTTTGACTGGTCTGATACAGAGAATAACCGCCTTCTTTTTGAGATGACATCCAAATATGGAACACCGTATTTCTCAAACTATATTAACAGTGATATGAAACCAAGTGATATCCGCAGTATGTGCTGCCGTCTGCGTCTGGATCTGAGAGAACTCCGCAAGAAGAGCGGTGGTTTCTTCGGATCAGGAGAGAGTACCGGTTCTGTGGGGGTAGTAACTATAAATATGCCACGTATCGCATATCTTTCCAAGACACCAGAAGAGTTTTACAATCGTCTGGATCGCTTAATGGATATTTCCGCACGTTCTCTGCATATTAAACGTGAAGTAATTGGTAAGCTGCTGGATGAGGGATTATATCCTTATACAAAGAGATATCTTGGAAGCTTTTCCAATCATTTCTCTACCATTGGACTGGTGGGAATGAACGAGGTTGGTCTGAATGCCCGCTGGCTGGGAAAAGATATGTCTGATGAGCGTACACAGAGGTTTACAAAAGAGGTTCTTCTTCATATGCGGGAACGTCTGTCCGATTATCAGGAGAAATACGAAGGAGAACTGTTTAATCTTGAGGCAACTCCTGCTGAATCTACTGCCTATCGTCTGGCCAAACATGACAGAAAACGCTGGCCGGATATTAAGACTGCAGGCAAGGAAGGGGATACTCCTTATTATACAAACAGTTCTCATCTTCCGGTTGAATATACCACAGATATTTTTGATGCACTGGATATTCAGGATGATCTGCAGACGCTTTATACATCAGGTACTGTATTCCATGCATTTATCGGTGAGAAGCTTCCTGACTGGAAAGCAGCAGCAGCACTGGTACGTAAGATCGCAGAGAATTATAAACTGCCGTATTATACGATTTCGCCGACCTATTCTGTATGTAAGGAACATGGCTACATCAGCGGAGAGCATTTCACTTGTCCGAAATGTGGTAAGAAGGCGGAGGTTTACAGTCGTATCACAGGATATTACAGACCTGTACAGAACTGGAATGACGGTAAAGCACAGGAGTATAAGAACCGTACGCTTTATGATGTGATGCATTCAGATATCAGAAAAATACAGCCGGTTCATGCCAGTGTAGTTACTGTGACTAAGGATGATGTGAAGATAGAACCTGTGGCATCACATAAATACCTGTTTACAACCAGTACTTGTCCGAACTGCAGAGTGGCGAAGAAGATACTGGAAGGCAGGGAGTTCGAGATTATTGATGCGGAGAAGAATCCGGAGATGGTGAAGGAGTTTGGAATTATGCAGGCTCCGACTCTGGTGATCACAGACGGTGAGCATATGACGAAATATGTAAATACATCCAATATTAAGAAATATGTGGATGAGGGATTATAAAGATACTGAGAGAGTTGACCGGAGGATAAAAGAGATGATCAAACAGAATGTTGTATTTGTGGAAAATAAAGCAGGAAGTCTGAAAAGAGTGACAGGGATACTTGCAGATAACGGGATTAATATTTATGGATTTGCATGCTTCGATGCACCGGAGTTTGCAATCTTCCGTATGATCTGCAACGATCCGGATAAAGCGGAAATTGTTTTAAACAGGAGTGGATATATGAATCGTATTACACAGGCGATCGTAGTTGATATGAAAGATCAGGTAGGCGGTCTGGATGAACTCCTGAAAGTAGCATCAGACAGTAATGTAAGTCTTGACTATATTTATACTTCTTTCCACAGAAAAGATCTCAGACCTGTAGTAATTCTTCAGACGGAGGATGGTGCAGTGACAGAATGCATTCTTAAGAATAATGGATTTAATGTATTTACTTCAGTAGAAGAACTGGAGAAATAATACTGTATAAGACAGTGAGAGAATCACAGGACTGGGGATGGTTCTGTGATTTTTTGTTACTGTTCACTCCGTTCACAGTAACGTAGCCAAAATTTATTCCAGATTGCCTGTGGCAATGGAATTTTGGCTTGTATGTCTCGGGATAGTGGTGTGTGAACAGTAACATGATATCTGCTTAAGGTAAAATAGATAAAAATGTTGTGGGGAATGAAGAAGAAAGTAGGAAACAGCATGGGACAAGAGGAAAAATATATGGATGAATACATAAAAGAAATATCAGAAAAAATTGAAGATAAAAAAGAATATTATGCCGAAATCAGCGATAAAATCTGGAAGTTTGCAGAGCCCAGATTTCAGGAATATAAATCTTCTGAATTACTTCAGCAGTCATTAAAGAAAGAGGGATTTTCCATAAAATCAAATCTGGCAGGAGAGGAAACAGCATTTATTGCAGAATACGGTTCCGGAAAACCGGTTATAGGATTTCTTGGCGAATTTGATGCCCTGCCGGGACTTTCGCAGAAAGCAGATACTACCGAGAGAATCCCGGAAGAAAAAACATCAGATTCAAAATATGAAAGCGTGCCGGAAAGAGGAAAGAAACAAAATCCAGGTTCAGGATATACTGATAATTGTGGCCATGGCTGCGGTCATCAGCTTATCGGAACAGGCACCCTTGCCGCCGTCATAGCATTAAAAGACTTTATGAAAGAACACAACCTGAAAGGAACAATCCGCTACTACGGCTGCCCAGCCGAAGAAAACGCCGGAGGCAAAGCATTTCTCGTACGCGACGGCTATTTCAATGACTGTGACCTCGCCCTCTGCTGGCACCCGGAGCAGGGACGACGTGCATGCTACGGAAGCACCAAAGCAAACTTCAGAGTCTTCTTCACATTCCACGGAACCCCGGCTCACGCCTCCATGTGCCCGGAATTAGGCCGTTCCGCACTGGATGCAGTAGAATTAATGGACGTAGGCGTAAACTACATGCGTGAACACATGATAGACGAAGCCAGAATCCACTATGCCATCACCGACACAGGCGGAGATGCCCCAAACGTAGTCCAGTCCAGAGCCCAGGTACTCTACGCTATCCGCGCCCCGAAGATCACTCAGGTAAAAGAACTCTACAACCGCGTATGTAATATAGCCAAAGGCGCCGCCCTCATGACCGAAACTACAGTAGAAATCCGCCAGGTAGCCGCTTACTCAAACCTGATTTCCAGCAAAATCCTTGCAGACCATATGAACACCTATCTGGAAAAACTCGGCCCTATTCCATATACAGAGCAGGAATATGCCTACGCTCAGAAATTCCAGCAGGCTCTCTCAGAACAGGATAAAAAACAACTCCCCACCATTGCCAGAGACTACTTTGGTCCCAGACCACCGGAAGCAATAAAAACCCCAATCTTCGAACCAATCGCCTGTCAAAACCTGTACAGTGACCTCAAATACTCCACCGATGTAGGAGACGTAAGCTGGATCGTTCCAACCGTCCACCTCAACATCCCCACATTCGCCGCAGGAACCGCCCTCCACTCCTGGCAGGCAGTAGCCCAGGGCAAATCCTCAATCGCTCACAAAGGAATGCTCTACGCCGCCAAAATCATGTCCCTCACAGCTCTGGATTTTTTACAAAATCCAGAACTGGCAAATCAAGCCAGAAAAGAACTGACAGAAACATTAGACGGAGAAACATATCCCAATCCATTGCCGAAAGACTTGAAACCAGAGCTATGGTAAAAATAACATTTTGCCAGTTCCCAGCGCGAAGCCATCTGTCTCCTGGGGTGAATTTGACGAGTCTTAGTAACTCTTAGGTTTGGGAAATCTGCGTTATGGAAAAGAATCGCAACGTGTCTGAGCGAAGTCGGAGGCGGAGCGAGTTTTGCATTCTTTTTCATGTTTTTAGCAGATTTACCAAACCTTAGAGTTACTTAGGCTCACGAAGCTGAACCCCAGGAGACAGATGGCTTCGCGCGTCCCTGCCCAGTGTCCCTACCCAATCCAAACAAACATTGTAACTATCCATAAAAAATGCTATAATCCATTTCAGAAAAACAAGATAAAAATCTTAAAAAATACAACAATCAGGAGGCACAAAAAAATGAGTAAAAAAGTATACATCTTCCTCGCCGACGGATTCGAAGACATTGAAGGCTTAACCGTAGTAGACCTTCTTCGCCGCGCCGGAATCGACATCAAAACCGTATCCATTAAAGAAACTACCCAGATCCAGACATCCCACGGCATCACCATGCTCACCGATACCACATTCGCTGAAACCGACTTCGCCGACGCCGACATGCTCGTTCTTCCTGGAGGAATGCCGGGAACCAAATACCTTGCCGGTTACAAACCACTCATCGACCTCCTGACAGACTTCAACAATAAAGGCAAAAAAATCGCAGCCATCTGCGCAGCTCCAAGCGTATTTTCCGGACTGGGATTCCTCAAAGGCCGCAAAGCAACTTCCTATCCGTCATTCATGGAAGTTCTCTCCAAAGATGGCGCAGTAACAAGTGAAGACAGCGTAGTAGTAGACGGAAACATAACCACCAGCCGCGGCCTGGGAACGGCTGTAGACTTCGCACTCTCCCTGATTTCACAGCTCGAAAACGAAGAAAAAGCAAAAGAAATCGCAGAATCTGTAGTTTACACACGTTAAAACATCCCAAAACCCTTATTTTTATGCGAAAAAACACTAGCACTTTTGGATTTTTTGTGCTATA
>ERZ825137.5014-NODE-5014-length-12683-cov-2.977748_pt1 | contig 12683 bp, 11 predicted proteins | sample MGYA00519873_ERZ825137 | MGnify/ENA primary metagenome ERZ825137 (study PRJEB31778, sample SAMEA3449190) | human gut metagenome | biome: human gut; feature: human-associated habitat; material: faeces | place: United Kingdom | collected 2010/2012 ... | reverse complement strand
ACACCGGAACATCAATAATCGCTACAATATGCGATTTGGAATGGGAACCTGAAGTATCCTCATTGGAATACGGAACGGAAATAAGCCGTAATTCTCTTTGTTCTCCGGTTTTGCTCCATACCCGTTTCTTCACACCTTTTACGATTTCATTTCCATTCATGTACCCAGTCATATAAACGGGCTCATCCCAGTATGACATCTTCACAGTAAATTTTGACACATACTGGTTCGCCGGGTCTTTTGTATCGATTCCTGCTGCTTTAATCTCTTCCAGAGTCATACGGTTGATCTCAAATTTTCCGGTAACCAGCGGCTGCGCGGTCATGGTGATTTCCGGCGTGGGCACGGGTGTTGCCTCTGCGGAAGCAGAGACTTCGGGGGAGGCGGAAGCGGCGGGCGCGGATTTCGTGGGGCTGATTTTCGAGCCGTCGAGCCCGCGCGCTGTGACGCTTGCGGAGGCGGCGAAAATAGCGGGCTGCCTCTCGGGAAGCGCGAAGGCGGTCGGGGTGTTCGTCAGCCAGACCCCCGAATTTATTGCGCGGGCGGCGGAAGAATGCGGGCTGTCCGCCATACAGCTCCACGGCGGAATCTCTTCGGAATGCGCGGATTTGCCGGATTTTTCGGGTTGCGAAATCTGGCGCGCCGTCTGGCTCGAAAGCCTTTCGGACGTCGGGACCGCGGAGGCCGCCCGATGCGCCGCAGTTGTCGCCGATTCCCGTTCAGGGTCGGCTTCGGGCGGCACGGGGAAACTCTCGGATTGGGGGCTGCGGAAAGATGATGCCGAAAAACTGGCCGAAAATTCGTTTGCGGCAATGGGCGCGCTGTATCTGCTGGATCCGGTCGAACTAACCCGCGAAGATGCCTGCGCAATTATCAGCGAAGCCATCCAATAGCCGTAAATTTGTTTTTCATGGGCTGTTTCCGGGTGGAAACAGCCTTTTTTTGCTTGAGAATTTGCACAGTTGTAGTAAAATCGGCCCGTTAACAATAAAAAACAAAACAACGGAGAAAAAACCTCATGTCTAAAATTTTGATTACTTCCGCATTGCCTTATGTAAACGGCGTGCCCCATCTGGGGCATATGGTCGGCTGTCTGCTTCCTTCCGACGTTTATGCAAGGTTTATGCGAATGTCGGGACACGAGGTTTTGTATATCGGCGGCACCGACGAGCACGGCACGCCTTCGGAAGTAGGGGCGGCCAAAGAGGGTATGAGCGTTGAGGCTTACTGTGACAAATATCATGCCCGGCACAAAAAGACTTATGACGATTTTGAATTGTCGTTCGACTGTTTCGGCCGTTCCAGCAGCGAGCAGAACAGAGAACTCGTTTATCATATATTTGACCGGCTGGATAAAAACGGCTTTATTGAAGAACGGGTCATCAAACAACTTTATTCGATTGATGACGAGCGTTTTCTGCCGGACCGTTATGTGACGGGAACCTGTCCGCACTGCGGTTATGAAAAGGCCCGCGGCGACCAGTGTGAAAACTGTACCAAGGTTCTGGAACCGACGGATCTGATTAATCCGCGCAGCACGATTTCGGGCAGCACCAATCTGGAAGTTCGCGAAACCAGGCATTTGTTTTTGAAGTTGCCGCTGATAGAGGAAAAACTGGCAGCCTGGGTCAAGTCAAAGGAGCCTTTTTGGCCGGACATGGCTTATTCGATTGCGCAGAAATGGCTGAAAGAAGGTTTGCAGGAGCGTTGCATTACCCGCGATTTGAAATGGGGTTTTCCGGTTAACCGCCCCGGATTTGAAAACAAGGTTTTTTACGTCTGGTTTGACGCGCCCATCGGTTATATCGGCATAACCAAGCAATGGGCTGACGAAAAACCGGAGGAGCGCAGCTGGAAAGATTGGTGGCTGGATGCCGGGGACGTGCGCTATGTTGAGTTTATGGGCAAGGACAACGTGCCTTTCCATTCGATTTCTTTTCCCGCGACGCTGCTCGGCACCGGTGAAAACTGGACAATGGTCGATTATCTGAAAGGCATGAGTTATCTGACTTATGAAGGCGGCAAGTTTTCGAAGTCGGAAAACCGCGGTATCTTTGCCGAAGACGCCGTAGGGGAATTTCCGGCCGATTACTGGCGCTACTGGCTGATGGCCAACATTCCCGAAGGTTCTGATTCGTCGTTTGACTTTGACTTGTTTGCCGGTGTGGTCAATAAGGATCTGAACGGCGTGCTGGGCAATTTTGTTTCGCGGGTGCTGAAAATGACCGCTTCCAAAATCGGCGAGAAAGTGCCTGCCGGCGGCGAAATGACGGAAGTCGAGCGCGATTTGGTCCGGGTTTTGCAGGAAAGAACTGATAATTATCTGAAATATATGGAAGACATGGAGTTTCGCAAGGCCATGAACGAGCTGCGCGCCATCTGGGTCGAAGGAAACAATTACATTTCGACGACGGAACCATGGACGGTTATTAAGGAAAATCCGGAACGTGCGGCGGCAATTCTGTGTGTGTGCATCAATCTGATCCGCATTTTTGCCGTCTTAAGCTACCCGGTCATGCCGGCCGTTGCGGAACAGATGCTGGCGCGTCTGAACCTCAAGCCGGCGGATATGCCCGCTCTGAAAGGGTTCTGCATCGAGAAGGAAATTGCGGCTTTACAGCCCGGACATGGGTTTACGGTCGGCGACGCTTTGTTTGAACGGATTTCGCCAGAGAGAATTCAGGAACTGAAAGCTAAATACGGAAGTGAGAAAAAATGAAACGCAGAAGCAACCGCGACTATTTCGGCCCGATGACCGGGTTTAAGGGATTTTTGCACAGGACGGCTATGTTTTTGCTGTATCCGCTGCGGAAACCGTTGATTTTCTTTCCGCTGCTGATTCTGCTTTATCTGATTCCGACTTTTATCGGAGCCAGACCGTCCGAAGTGCATGTTTGGTACTGGAACAAGATTAAAAGCGCGTATAACTCGGCAGCCGGTGTCGTGTCCGATAAGGTAAACCCCTGGTTTGCGGATAAGGAGGAGGCGGTTCCCGAACTTGGCGGCAAGGCGCTGCCTGAACGCGGCATTGATCAGTTGGTCGGGATGCGTCAAAAGGCTGTTCGCCGGCAAATGTTTGAAAAGGCGAAGTCGGCGCCGCAGGCCGTCGACATTTTGGAGAACGAGGAGATTGTTCCCGTTTCGGAGATTAAGCGGGACGAACAGCCGCAGCCGGCAGCCGACGTCGTTCAGGAATATAATGACAAAATCAGCGAACTGAGCAGTCGGAATACGGCTCCGGCCGGTTCGGCCACAATTACGGTTTCGCAGAAGCTGCCGCTGGTTTATCTGAAAGATCCGGTTCCGGTCAGCGGCAAGGCCTTGGTTCAAAATGCCAATGAAATCATTGTCGACGGAACCTATATTTTTCTATACGGCATTTATGTCGATCCCAATCTGCCGAAAGGCATTGAAGCAAAAAAATATCTGGAGCAGTTTGTCAAAGACAAAGTCGTTCGCTGCGACATTGTCGCCTATACGTATCAGGACATTGCCACGGCTTTGTGTTATGTTGACGATGACAGCATCAACCAGCGGCTGGTGGACGAGGAATTTTCGCGCAACGTCGCTTTATAAAGGGCAAGGCAGATGTGGCAGCCGGTTTTAATGATTAACGGTTATCTGATAAGCGTGCTGGGACTGGCCATGCTTATTCCGGCGGCGGTCGACATGTTGGAAACCGGCAGAAACTGGTCGTTGTTCGTCACATCTTCAATCGTTTCGCTGTTTATCGGCCTGTCTTTGTTTTTGGGCAATCGCACCAAGATAGAAAAGATTACGTTGCAGCAGGGATATCTGCTGACGGCGGTCAGTTGGGTTTCGCTGACGCTGCTGGCGACGCTGCCTTTTATTTTGTCCGATGTCACGCCCGGTTTTGCAAATGCCTTGTTTGAGGCAATGTCCGGTTTGAGTACGACCGGCGCGACGGTTATTACCGATTTGGAAGTCCTTCCGGATTCGATTTTGCTGTGGCGGTCGATGCTTAACGGTCTGGGCGGTGTCGGCATCGTTATTTTCGCCGTGGCACTGCTGCCTTTTCTGGGAATCGGCGGCATGCAGATTTTCCAGCGCGAAAATTCGGATTTGAACGACAAGTTTATGCCGAAATTCAATTATATTGCCAAGCGCATTATGGCGGTTTATTTCATTTTGGTTGCCCTGTGTGCAGGGTGTCTTTATTTTGCAGGCATGACGCCTTTGGAATCGGTCAATTATGCCATGGCGGCGATTGCTACGGGCGGCTTTTCGACCAAGAACGCTTCGGTTGGTTTTTATGACAGCGTCAGTATAGAGATGATTCTGTCGCTGTTCATGTATCTGGGCGCATTGCCAATGACGTTTTACATCGTGCTGATGCAGCGGCGCGATCTGCATTCTTTCCGGACGGCACAGGTGACCGTATTTACAAAAGTTCTGGCTTTTTATATATTGCTGACTGCCGTATGGCTGGCATATGAGGGCATTTATGACAGTTTTTGGCAGTCGCTGCGTTATGCAACGTTTAATATTGTTTCGATTACGACGTCTACGGGTTTTGTATCGACGGACTATATGAAATGGGGACCGCCGGTCGGTACGATTTTTATCATTTTTGCGTTAACCGGCGGTTGTACGGGGTCGACTTCCGGTTCGGTCAAAATTTTTCGCTGGCAGGTGGTTTGGGCTTATTTGAAGCAGTCGATGATTGTGGCGACAGAGCCGAACCGGGTGGTGCCGATTAAAATCGGAAACCTGACAACCAGCAATTCGATTATTTCGTCGGTGTTTGTGTTCATCAGCGCCTTTATGGCGACGTTGGTTGTGCTTACGGTGCTGGTGGCCTGGACCGGATTGGATTTTTCGACGGCTTTCAGCGCCGTGGTTGCCTGCATTACCAATTCGGGGCCGGGTATCGGTCCGGTTGTCGGGCCTGCCGGAACGTTTGCGCCGTTGTCCGACTTTGCCAAATATATGCTTTCTCTGGCAATGCTGCTCGGTCGACTGGAGGTTTTAACGGTCATTGTCATTTTTACGAAGAGTTTTTGGCGCAATTAAAAGATTTTTTTAATTTTAATTTTCATTCGGCGTTGTTTTTGCAGAATTGTTGCTTATATCGTCTCAAAAGACATTTTTGAGGAGAATGGGCATGGATGATTTGGAAAATCTGGAAAAGCTGGCGAAGCTGAAGGACAAGGGAATTATTAACGATGAAGAGTTTCTGTTGATGAAGAGAAACATCGTCAGCAGGAACATGAATGTTTATCCAGAGAGCAAGAGTGGCATTGCCTACGCCTTGCTGGCATGGTTTCTGGGAATCTTCGGCGCTCATAACTTTTATGCCGGCTATACCAGACGCGCAATTGCGCAGCTGTTGCTGACGGTTTTTTCCTGGCTGCTTTTCTTTATTCCGCTGATTGTTGTGCAGATATGGGCTTTGGCCGACATGTGTCTGATTAACAAAGACGCACAGGGGCGTCCTTTCCACGGCGACAAAACACTGATTCTGATTATAAGAATTACGGCGGTCGCTTTTTATGTCATTTGTTATCTGCTGGCATTTATGGGAATCGTCGGACTGGCGGTTTACGGCTCAAAGGGCATGATGTTTTCTTCGTCGCTGCCGCCGGCCGTGCCGCATGGAACAATCATTTATCACTAGGTTTTACTGTACCGGTTATTATTGTGAAGCCAAATTCAAAAAAGCTCCCCTTGGGGGAGCTTTTTTGAATTTGGAGCAGTTCGGTTAAAAGGAGTTAATCTTCGCCGACGGCTTCGGGTTCGTCGTCGCCAATCATCTCGGTTGTGAGATGGCCGGCATCGGCGCGGATTTTGTTTTCGATTTCCTCGGCGACGGCGGGGTTCTCTTTCAGGAACAGTTTGGCGTTTTCGCGTCCCTGACCGAGTTTTTCGCCTTTGTAGGAGAACCAGGCGCCGGCTTTTTCAACGATGCCTGCTTTGACGCCGAGGTCAATCAGTTCGCCGGTTTTGGAAATGCCTTCGCCGTACATGATGTCGAAATCGACGATTTTGAACGGCGGGGCAACTTTGTTTTTGACAATTTTGACGCGGGTCTGGCTGCCGATAACGTCTTCCTTGTCCTTAATGGAGCCGATGCGGCGGATGTCGATGCGAACCGAGGCGTAGAATTTCAGCGCATTGCCGCCGGTTGTGGTTTCGGGGTTGCCGAACATGACGCCGATTTTCATGCGAATCTGGTTGATGAAGATAATCAGTGTGTTTGAGCGGGATACGGTGGAAGTCAGTTTGCGCAGGGCCTGGCTCATCAGGCGGGCTTGCAGACCCATGTGAGAATCGCCCATTTCGCCTTCAAGTTCGGCTTTGGGAACCAGAGCGGCGACAGAGTCGACAACCAGAACATCGATAGCGCCGGAGCGAACCAGCGTATCGGCGATTTCCAGAGCCTGTTCGCCGGCATCCGGCTGCGAAATCAGCAGGTTGTCAATGTCAACGCCGATTTTCTTGGCATAGGACGGGTCAAGAGCGTGTTCCGCATCGATGAAAGCGCAGGTGCCGCCTTTTTTCTGAGACTGTGCAATAACGCTCAAAGCCAGAGTGGTTTTGCCGGAACTTTCCGGGCCGTAGATTTCGATAATACGGCCTTTGGGCAACCCACCGATGCCCAGGGCGATGTCTATGCCCAGCGAACCGGTGGAAATGGCTTCAATATCAACGTTGGGGTTTTGGCCGAGGCGCATAATCGAACCTTTGCCGAAGGCTCTTTCAATTTGGCTCAGTGCCGCGTCAAGGGCTTTATCTTTTTCCATATAGTTCTCTCTTTCTGTAACGGTTTTTTATTTCTGATTCCTACTATCTCTCTTATTTTTCGAAAAGACAATTTGAGCGTCATAGTTATCCCTTGAAAAATACAATGTACTACTTTTGTTCTTTTTGCAAGAACTTTTTTCAGGCTATGGCAAAATATTTTTCCGGCAGGCTTTTGCTGTAGACTATTTGCGCTTTTCGGGTTTGCCGGTGACAAGAATTTTCTTGAGGGCGCGGTCGTCAAGCTGGCGGTATTCTTCCAGAGCGGCGGTAACAACGGCGCCGAAAATGACTACTGACCAGGCCAGATACATCCAGATGAGAAAAACGGGCAGAGTTGCAAGGGCGCCGTAGAGGGTTTTGTAGGCGGCTGCCTTGACCATAAAATAGCCGAATCCCCGACGCAGGACGGAGAACAGAATGACGGCGACAAAGGAGCCGACAACGGCGCTGCTGATTTTGACCTTTTTGTTGGGAACCAAAACGTAGACAAGCACCAGAAGAAACATCGTAATCAGCGAGGGCAGGAGTTTGCTGAGCAGCAGCTGGGTGTTGGCCAGGTCTTCGGGCATGAACTTCTGCAATGTGAACAGGTAGCCGCGGAGCGAAAAAGCGGTGCCGAGGAGCAGGGGACCGAGGGTAATGACTGTCCAGTAAAGGGTAATTTTGGTCGTCAGGCGGCGCGGGCGCGTTACTTTGAAGATGAAGTTGAGGCTGTTTTCAATGGTGGAGAGCATCAGAATGGCGGTAATGGCTATGCCGACGACACCGATGGTGGTCAGCTGGGCGGCAGCGTCAATGAATTCGGCAAAATATTGGCTGACTTCCTGTTCAATGGTCGGAACGAAGTTGCGGAGCAGAAATTCCTTTACCTGTTCTTTGACACCGTCGAAAACCGGAAAAGCCGAAAAAATCGCCAGACCGATAGCGAAAAGCGGCACGACGGCGATGAGCGAAGTATAGCTCAGCGAAGCGGCTACCCTGAAGATGGTGTCGTTTTGGGCGCGGCGGCTCAGAAAAAACAGAAATTCGCGGGTGGTTTCGAAATGCTTTTTGAATTTTGATTTAAAGCCGGTTTTCCAATACATACTTATTACCTGAAAAAAATTGTTTACAAAGAAAGTTAAATTTAATAAAAAGTCTATCAGAAATTTGGTTCTAATATATTTAATTTTTTTTATAAAGCAAAGGAAAATATTATGACTGCGACTACACCGCTGATGGCCGGTAAAAAAGGTTTGATCATGGGTTTGGCCAACGACAAGTCCATTGCCTGGGGCATTGCACAGGCTTTGGATGCTCAGGGCGCCCAGATTGCTTTCTCTTATCAGAACGAAGCTTTGGAAAAAAGAGTTAAACCGCTTTCTGAAACCCTGCAGTTTGAGCCGACTCTGATTAAATGCGACGTTACCGATTCAGCAAGCGTCGAAGCATGTTTTAAGGAACTCGGCGAGAAATGGGGAAAAATTGACTTCGTCGTTCATGCGATTGCATTTTCCGACAAAAATGAGTTGAAGGGACGCACGATTGACACGACGCTGCCGAACTTCCTCAATACGATGCACATTTCCTGCTATTCTTTTCTGGAAACCTGCCGTTGCGCCGCGCCGGTTTTAAACGAGGGCGCCGGTATTGTTACCCTTACTTATCTGGGCGGCGAAAGAACCCTGCCGAACTACAATATTATGGGCGTTGCCAAGGCCGCGCTTGATGCCGCCGTCCGCTACGCCGCCGTTGACCTCGGCGTGCAGAATGTCCGCGTCAATGCAATTTCCGCCGGCCCGATTAAGACGCTGGCCGCTTCCGGTATCGGCGATTTCCGCAAAATCCTGCGTTGGAACGAATTGAATGCGCCGCTGAAACGCAACGTCACTCAGGACGAAGTCGGCCGTGCGGCTCTGGCTTTGCTGTCGGATTTGGGCATGGGAATTACCGGCGAAGTGCTGCATGTCGACGCCGGATATCATTCCATCGGTATGGTGGCTTTGGACAAAGCTCATGAATCGGCCGAGGTTCTGGCTGAATTTTAACTTGAGTTTTAAGCCGTAACATTTATATTAGAAGCCATTGACCGTTTGTGTTAATGGCTTTTTTTGTGAGAGAATGGAACATGGATAAGATTGAAACGCCGTTTCCGGCCACGGGAGCCGGCCGGAAGAGAACGCTGGCCGCGCGGCTGCTGATGAAGTCGGTGGTTTATTCCTTTGCGTTGTTCGGCCTGCTGTTTATTGTGCTGCTGGTGTTTGTTCTGGGCATGTTGCGGCAGGAAACGGGCGTTGTCGCGGATGTGCCGGACAAGGCGATTTTGTTTGTCGACTTCAACGAGAGCTATCCGGAAATGCGCAGCGACGACCTGTTTTCGGAATTCTCCGACGTACCGGCACTGTCTTTTTACGACTTGACCAAGGCCATTAATCTGGCAGCGCTTGATCCGAAAGTGAAGGCGCTTATCGGCAACGTTAGCCTTTCGGGACTGGGGTTGGCACAGATTGAAGATTTGCGTTCGTCAATCAGGGTTTTTCGCAGCGCGGGGAAAAAGGCTTATTTGTATTCGACGGGATTTGGAAGTTTCGGGCAAGGAACCAGAGAATATTATCTGGCCGCGGCGTTTGACGAAATCTGGATGCAGCCGAACACCGAGGTCGGAATTACCGGCGTCGGCATAGAGGTTCCTTTTATCCGCGGACTGCTGGACAAGTTGGGAATTGTGCCGGAATTTTATGCCCGGCATGAATATAAAAATGCTGCGGCTTCGCTGTTGAACAAAGGGTTTAGTCCGGAATACCGCAGCGAGACGGAAAAGCTCGGCGGCGGCATGTTTCGGCGAATAACCGCCGATATTGCCGCAGACCGCGGCCTTGACGAAGGTAACGTCAAAAAGGCGGTCGACGAGGCGCCAGTCGCCGCGGAAAAGGCTCTGGAGAAAAAGCTGATTGACAAAATAGCCTATAAGCCGGATCTGATTGAGCAGGTAATGGACGAAACCGGCGGCGAAATGATTAATCTGGTCGATTATGCGCTGAACATTAAGGAAGGCAGGAAAAACCGTCCGTCTGTTGCCCTGATGGTTATAGACGGCATGATTACCGAAGGTGAGAGCAGCGCAAATCCGTTTGAAGGCGAAGCGACCGCCGGTTCGGAGACGATTGTCGCCCAGCTTGACGAAATTGCCCGCGATAAAAGCGTTAAGGCTTTGGTGCTGCGGATTAATTCTCCGGGCGGAAGTTATACGGCCGCAAACGAAATCTGGTATGCCGTCAACCGGATGAAAAGCGAAAAAATGATTCCGGTTGTGGTGTCAATGGGCGATTATGCGGCTTCCGGCGGCTATTTTATTGCCCTGTCGGGCGATTATGTCATTGCCGAACCGCTGAGCATTACGGGTTCCATCGGCGTTTTGGGCGGCAAGATGGTTCTGAGCGAACTCTGGAAAAAGCTGGACGTCAACTGGGGCGAAGTAAAGTTCGGGCGCAATGCCGGAATTTTAAGCGTCAATCATCCGTTCAGCCCGGAAGAAAAGAAGGTGTTTAACCGTTCTCTGGACAATATTTATAAGGATTTTACCGAAAAAACGGCGACTGTTCGCGGCATTAACCCCAACGAAATGGAGCGGATTGCCCGCGGACGCGTCTGGCTGGGCGAAGACGCGTTGCGTAACGGTTTGGTTGACGCGCTCGGCGGCCTTAACGAAGCCGTGGCAAAAGCCAAAGAACTGGGCGGTATAAAACCGAAAACGCGTTTTAACATCGTATATTATCCGAAACGCAAGACCTTTCAGGAAAAACTGGCGCAAATGCTGGGCAGCGGCCCGAAAATTTCTGTTAATAAGGTTGTGAATGATTTTGGTTTTGGAACCAATGATATTAATATGCTGAACAGAATGAAATATGATACGGTGCTTCCGCCGTTCAGAATTGTTTATTAAGAGGAAAGAAAAATGGCTATAGATACTGAAACCGTGAAAAGGGTGGCCTTTTTGTCGCGTCTGAAAGTGGACGACGACAAAATTGTCGAAACGGAAAAGGAATTTAACAAAATTCTCGGCTGGATAGAACAGTTGAATGAGGTAGACACCGACAATGTCGAACCTTTGGTTTCGGTTAACCAAACCAATCTGGAATGCCGCGCCGACGCCGTTAATGACGGAGAAAAGGCCGAGGCGGTGCTGGCCAATGCGCCGATGCAGGAGTTTGGATATTTTGTCGTGCCGAAGGTTGTGGAGTAGAAAAATGACTGACTTAACGAAACTGACGATAACGGAAGCGCTGAAAGGCCTGAAAGAAAAGAAGTTCAGCGCCGTTGAGCTGACGAAAGAATATCTCAACAAAATGGAAAGCTGCCGCGAACTGAACGCCTATGTGCTGGAAACGCCGGAAAAAGCTTTGGAACAGGCCAAAGCCGCCGATGAAAAATACAAAAACGGCACCAACGGCGCTTTGGAGGGAATTCCGCTGGGCATTAAGGATTTGTTTTGCACCAGGGGTATTCGCACGACGGCCTGCTCGCATATTCTGGACGGTTTTGTGCCGCCGTATGAATCGACGGTTACACAGAAGCTGCTGGACGCCGGCGCGGTTTTTCTCGGCAAGCTGAATATGGACGAATTTGCCATGGGCGGCAGCAATGAAACCAGTTTTTACGGTCCGGCGGTCAATCCGTGGAGCAAGGACAAAAAGCTGGTAGCTGGCGGTTCTTCAGGCGGTTCGGCCGCAGCCGTGGCTGCAAATATCTGCGCGGCGGCAACCGGTACGGATACCGGCGGTTCCATTCGCCAACCGTCAGCTTTCTGCGGCGTTACCGGTATTAAGCCGACTTATGGCCGCTGTTCGCGTTACGGCATTATCGCCTTTGCCTCGTCTTTGGATCAGGCCGGGCCGATTGCCAAAGACGTACGTGATTGCGCCGTTTTGCTGAAGAACATGGCCGGACATGACGTCAGGGATTCGACGTCGGCCAAAGCGGAAGTTCCTGATTTTGAAAAGTTTATCGGAATGGACGTCAGGGGCATGAAAATCGGCATCCCGGCGGAATATCGGCCGGACGGTTTGAATGCTGAGATTGCGGCGGTTTGGGACAGAGGTATTGAGATGCTGAAAGCCCGGGGTGCCGATATCGTCGACATTTCGCTGCCGCATACCAAGTATGCTCTGGCAACGTATTATATCATTGCGCCGGCGGAAGCGTCTTCCAATCTGGCACGTTATGACGGTTTGCGTTACGGTCTGCGCGTTCCCGGCGAGCATTTGGACAACATGTATATAAACAGCCGTACGGAGGGTTTCGGCAAGGAAGTCAAGCGCCGGATCATGATCGGTACCTATGTTTTGTCCGCCGGCTATTATGACGCCTACTATCTGAAGGCGCAGAAGGTTCGCCGTCTGATTCGCGACGATTTTGTGAAAGCCTTTGAAAAATGTGACGTTATTCTGACGCCAACGGCGCCGACGCCGGAAACATTCATATCATAGCTGTAAATGGAGGGGAACTGATCGGCGTAAACCAGGAAATGCTCATCCGGATATGCTTCCTTCAGGGCCGCCAGGCAATCCTCCAGGGAGGCCATGTCGTGGACCTTGCTCATATCGTACTTGCCGTCCACCAGAGCCTTGTTGTAAATGAACTTCCAGTCCAGAACGGTGCCGAAGTACCGAGGAATCATGTAGACGTTTCCGCCGATCTTACCGTTTTCCAGGATGTTGCCAATCTTGTCAACGGTGGGCTTCAGCTCGTTGTCCAGATAATCGTTCAGCGGAATCAGATAGCCGTTGTCCACAAAGTTGCCCATGGTGCCCAGCATCATAACCAAGTCAGAACCGCTGCCGCTGGCCAGCTCCATGGGGATGGTGGTAGCGAAGTCCGCTATGGAGATGATGGTCAGGTCCAGCACATAGTTGGAAATGCCCAGAGTCTCCTTCAGATAC
>ERZ825137.5013-NODE-5013-length-12684-cov-3.729274_pt1 | contig 12684 bp, 10 predicted proteins | sample MGYA00519873_ERZ825137 | MGnify/ENA primary metagenome ERZ825137 (study PRJEB31778, sample SAMEA3449190) | human gut metagenome | biome: human gut; feature: human-associated habitat; material: faeces | place: United Kingdom | collected 2010/2012 ... | reverse complement strand
TTGCTCGACGGCGGTCTGCATACGCCAACAAACAGGAAACCACACCAGACCGGCGAGCCGCGAGGCCCGTCGCCGAGCGGCGGTAAAACCCCGGCCAACTAGCTTTCCCTCGGGCGCCCTGCGCGCCTATGGCGCGCAGTCCGAATGGGGCTCAGCCCCTAGCCCTGCCTGCGGGGAAGGAGGAAGAAGGCGGCGGCGAGGAGGATCAGAAGGGGAAGGGCAACGAGAAGGGCGACACCCATGGTCTGGCTGCCGACCGTCAGAGAGGGCCGGAAGGCGCTGGAGGCCATGATGTCCAGAGAAATCTCGCCGCTGGGAACCAGCTCCTTGAGAACAGCGGTCAGAAACTGCTCGTTGAAGGTGCTTTGGTAAATGTACTCATCGGTCAGCATGGTGCTGTTGCCAAGGGCGAACATCCGGCTGACGTTGCCGTTGGCGTGCATCCGATGGGCGTATAGGGCCAGAGAAAGCTCGCCTTCCCGGTCGCCCTCCTGCTTGTCCAGCGTGTTCCTGCCGTCCGTCAGACTGCGCAGGTAGCCGTGGGGTCCGGTCTTCAGCACCGTGGCGACGGTCAGGCTGCTGTCCGGCTCGGCAGGATCCTCAAAGGCGCTGGCGGCAGGCATCAGGAGCACGTCGTAGCCGCTGCTGAGCAAAGTGGCGGTCATGTCCAGCTCGCAGACCTTCGGAATGATGTAGAGCGGTTCACCGTAGTAGGTGTCGGTGTCCTCCTCCCCGGCCACGGCCACGCCCGCCAGAGGCACGATGCCGTAGCTGCGCAGAAAGGCCAGATAGTTGGGCACGCCCTCGATGGGGTCGGTGTAGTCCCGCACTACAAAGACGTTGCCGCCGTTTTGGGTGTAGGTAAGCAGCGACTGGGATTCGTCCTCGGTCAGGTCTTTTTGCAGACCCACGATGAACAGACAGGCGAGCCCGTCCAGTACGTCCCCCGTGCGCAGGTTCACGCTGCGGCTGTCGATGTTGTTGCTGGTGAGGAAGTTGGTGAAGTTTTCCAGATTTTCCAGCGTCAGCTCGCCGTGGCCCTGCAAGAAGCCCACGGTGGGAATTTCCTCCCGGGTGACGTATACGATGGCCTCCGTCAGGGTCTTTTCGTAGCTGAGACCCTCGATCTGGAACTCCCCGGCCTCAATGTTGTAGCCGGTGGTGAAGAAATTCTGATAGTCCAGCACCTTGTAGCGGCCGGTGGCCGGGCAGGAGACGATGACGGAATCCGCCGCAACGGAGGTGGTCTCGTCGCCGGTGAACCGGGACAGAATGGCCGGGTTCCGGGCAATGTCCGTGGGGATGACGCTGATGTGATCGGAAAGCACCTTGTAGCGGTTCAGAACCTGCAGGACCTGCTCGTCCTCGTCTCCGTTCTGGTAGAGAAGATACAGCTCCACGTCGTCCTGCACCCGCTCCAGCGCCTTTTGCGTTTCCTCGCCGGTGGTGGCGTAGCTGTTGTAGCTTAAGTCCTTCCGCCAGCCGTACAGGTTTTCCAGCCCGGTGACCGCCGCGTTGACCAGTACGAATACGGCCAGAAACGCCGCCATCAGAAGGATGCTGCGGCGGCCGTGCCGCCATTTGGGCTGACGGAGCCGGGCCAGCAGTCGGCCCGCTTTTTTGGGTGTTTTCATATCAGGCCGCGCCTCCTTCCCCGAAGCGGCGGGCATCCAGCACGCGGACTGCGCCTGCCAGACACACAATGATAAAGCTCACGAAAAACAGAATGCTGGCATAGCTGAGCTGCCCCAGCAGAAAGGGCTCGTAGCGGTCGTACAGGCTGACGAAATTCAGCACGTCCCGCAGCCATGAAACGCTGACGTTGCTGGCCAGAAGGTCGGTCATCCACAGAAAGAAATTCGCTCCGAAGCCCGCTACCGCGCCGGTGATCTGGTTTTTGGCAAAGCAACTCACCAGCAGGTCCAGCGCCAGAAAGCTCAGACTTTGCAGCGTGAAGCCCAGATAGCCCACGAACCATTCCCCGGCGTAGACCGTGCCGTAAAAGGCGATGATCAGGGTGTACAGATTGCTGCACAGAACGGTCAAAAGCAGCACCGCCGCCGCCGCGAAGTATTTGCCCAGCACCGCCGAGGCCAGCGATACCGGGGCGGTTAGCAGCAGCTGGTCGGTGCGCTTCTGCCGCTCCTCGCAGATCAGGCGCATGGTCAAAAGCGGACACAGCAGCATGTTCAAAAGCGTCAGCTGGGACAGGAAGGACAGAAGGTCGCCCGACAGGCTTTTCAGGTTGGAAAGATAAAAGATCAGCCCGGCCAGCGCCAGAAACACGCCCATGAACACATAGCCCACCGGTGTGCGGTAATAGCCGAGAAATTCCCGTTTGAAGATGGTTTTCACGTCCGATCTTCTCCTTTCACTCGTCCGCGATGGCCTGCAGGAATACCTGCTCCAGATCGCCACTCTGGCGGCTCAAATGCAGCAGCGGTACCCCCAAACGGCTCAAAAGCGCAAACAGCCGCCGCTCCGGCTCGCCCTGTCCGGCGGCAAAGACCAGGGTCAGGGTAGTGCGGTCGGGATGGCTGTCCGGCTGGACGGTCAGTCGCCGCAGGCCGTCCAACTCCCGCAGTCGGGGCACGATGGATTTTTCCGCCGCGCCTACCGTCGCCAGCAGGGAAACCGCGTCCGTGCTGTCCGTTTCGTCCAGCGCCATGGCGGTCTTTACCTGCCCCTGATGCAGAATAACCACGTGGTCGCAAAGCTGCTGCACCTCGCTGAGAATATGGGAGGAAAACAGGATGGTCTTCTCCCGGCTCAGGCGGCGGATGAGGGCGCGAATTTCGGTGATCTGCTTGGGATCCAGCCCCACGGTGGGCTCGTCCAGCACCAGTATCTCCGGGTCGCCGCACAGCGCCTGCGCCAGCCCCGCCCGCTGGCGGTAGCCCTTGCTCAGGTGGGACAACAGCCGCCGCTGCATCTGGGTCAGGCCGCACAGCTCCATGATCTCATCCACATGAGCGGGCACGGCCCGGCTTTCCACCCCTTTGAGCTGGGCGGCAAAGCGCAGGTACTCCCGCACGGTCATTTCATCGTACAAAGGCGGCACCTCCGGCAGGTAGCCCAAATGCTTCCGGGCCTCCTCCGGCTCCAGCAGCGCGTCGTGCCCGGCCAGCAGGGCCCGGCCCTCGGTGGGGGCCAGATAGCCCGTCAGAATATTGATCAGCGTGGTCTTGCCCGCGCCGTTCTGCCCCAGCAGCCCCAGCACCGAGCCCTTTTCCACATGCAGCGACACATCCCGCAGGGCGTACAGCGCGCCGTAGCGCTTGGTCACATGCTGAATGTCGATCACAGGAACCCCTCCCTTGGATGGCAAAATGGCCGTTTCTATCATAACACATTCCCGCCGGTCACGTGTGACTGAATTGTAAATCTGAGGGGGAGGGAAATGCAAAAAGGCCGCAGCTGCGGCCTGTGATTGTCAAAAAAGCTCGCCTGCGGCGATCTTTTTCGCCAGAAGCTGTCGGTGCTGTTTTCAGCAAAGCTGAAAACTCCCCGCCCGACCGGGTGCTGCGCACGGCGAAGCCTTACGGGGCCATTTGCCGACCGCAGGTCAGCCGGTCGATACGAATACAGTCAGAGGGGCTGCCGCCCCTCTGACAACTCCCCTGAAGAGTTTTTCGCCGGATACTGTTGCGGCCTGCGGCGCGAGGCGGGGCTGTTCACAAAAAGGGTGCGAAGCGCCGAGGGGCGGGAACAGCGGCGAAGCCGCTCCTCAGCCCCTGTTTTCATCCATTTCCCTCAGCTCAGCCGGTACACCCGGGCCTCGTAGGGACGGAGAGCGAACGAATCCTCCCGGGAGACAGGCAGGTTGGCGATCAGCAATTCGGCGTCCGCCCAGCCCATGGCCGACAGCTCCAGCCTGCCGGCGGCTTCGCCGGAAAAGTTGCACAGCACCAGCAGGCGCGTATCGTCCAGACGGCGCTCATAGGCGAAAATCTGCGGATCCTCCGGAAGCGCCAGCCGGTAATCGCCATACACGATGACGGGATTTTCCCTGCGCAGGCGGATCAGGGCGCGGTAGTAATTCAGCACGCTGTTTGGATCGTTCTCCTGCGCGGCGGCGTGGATGGAGGGATAGTTGGGGTTGACGCGGATCCAAGGGGTGCCGGTGGTGAAGCCGGCGTTGGGCGTATCGTCCCACTGCATAGGGGTACGGGCGTTGTCGCGGCCCTTGGCCCGGATGCAGGCCAGCATCTCCTCGGGCTTCACGTCGCCGTCCTCCACCAGCTCCCTCCATGCGTTGAGAATTTCAATATCCCGGTAATCCTCGATGCGGTCGAAGGGAACGTTGGTCATGCCCAGCTCCTCGCCCTGATAGATGTAGGGCGTACCCTGCATCATATGCAGCAGCGTACCCAGCATCTTGGCGGAGGCAACGCGGTTTTCCTCGGTGGAATCATCGCCGAAGCGGGATACGATGCGTGGCTGGTCGTGGTTATTCCAGTACAGGCTGTTCCATGCGCTGCCGTTCAGGCTGGTCTGCCATCGGCTGAGGCAGCGGCGCAGGTCGTCCAGCCGGATACGGTTCAGGCTCCACTTTCCCAGCGGCCCGTAGTCCAGACCCATATGGGCAAACTGAAAAATCATGTTCAGCTCGCGCTGATCCTCCCCGGCATAACGGCGAGCGTCCTCCGGCGTGACGCCGGGGGTCTCGCCCACGGTCATGACGTCATAGCGGGCAAGCACCTCCCGGTTCATTTCCTTCAGGAACTCATGCACCCGGGGGCCGTTGACCGCATGAGGCGTAAAGTCGCCGTAGAGCGCACCGGGCTCTCTGGGCCCGTCCGGCAGGCCGGGCTCCTTAGAGATGAAGTTGATCACATCCATGCGAAAGCCGTCCACGCCCTTATCCAGCCAGAAGCGCATCATGTCGTACACGCCCTGACGCACCTTGGGGTTCTCCCAGTTCAGGTCGGGCTGCTTGGTGGAGAACAGGTGCAGGTAATACTCGCCGGTGGTCTCGTCCTTTTTCCACGCCGGGCCGCTGAAGCAGGAGCCCCAGTTGTTGGGCAGCCTGCCGTCTTTTCCCTCCCGCCAGATGTAGTAATCCCGGTAGGGATTCTCCCGGGACTTGCGGCTTTCCACAAACCACGCCATTTCATCGGAGGTGTGGTTGACTACCAGATCCATCAGGATCCGGATGCCGCGCTTATGCGCCTCGGCCAGCAGCTCGTCAAAATCCTCCATGGTGCCGAACTCGTCCATGATGGCCCGGTAGTCGGAGATGTCGTAGCCGTTGTCGTCGTTAGGCGAGCGGTAGATGGGGTTGAGCCAGATCACGTTGGCGCCCAGCCGCTGAATGTAGTCCAGCCGCTGAATGATACCTCGCAGATCGCCGACCCCGTCGCCGTTGGAGTCCATAAAGGAACGGGGATAGACCTGATAAACGACCGCTTCTTTCCACCATGCTTTTTTCATTCCTTTGTTTCTCCTTCTGGCTGTTTTTGGGTAGCGGATTGATTGGTTTCCCGATACAGGGAAGGCGACATGCCGTATGCCTTACGGAAGACGGTGGAAAAATACGAAGCGTTTTCCATGCCCACCTCCCGGGAAATCACCGCGACAGGCGTATCGGTCTCCACCAGCATCCGGGCGGCCGCCTTCAGCCTGCAGGCGGTCAGGGCTTCCACAAAGGACTGCCCGGCGGTCTGCTTGAACAGCCTGCCCAGATACCCGGCGGACAGGGAAACCCCGTCGGCCGCGTCCTGCAGGGAGAAGCCGGGATGCCGGTATTCCTTCTCGATCATCTCGCAGACCTGATGGATGATGCGCTGACCCCGCAGCAGGCTGCGCTGCTGTTCGCTTTCGTTCAGCAGCCGATGGCACACGCCGAACAGCTCCCGGCTCAGGCTGCACAGCTGATCGAAGGAGTCCGACTGCTCGACTCGCACCAGCATTTCCGCCAGTTCCTCCCCGCTCTTGGGCTGACAGGTGGATTCCACCAGCTCCACGCACTGGCGTAGCACATCGGATACCACATGGATGCAGATATTGGGCGACAAATGACCGCACTCCTCAAAGAAAGCGTCCAGCGCCTGATACAGCTCGTCCGTCTGCTCATGGAAAAGGAAGCCGGAGATCCTTTTGAGCCACGTATCGGTAGGCGTGGCCGGGGCGCTGCGCCATTTTTCCACCGTATCCTGTGTGAAAAGAATGCGCTCCTGATGATAGAAGGAATCGTAGACCAGCCGCAGGGCCTCGCTGTAGGCCAGATGAAGCTGCTCGGGCGTTTCCACTACCGGGCTTACGCCCAGCCGCACTTCGCTTCCCTGCTTTTCCCGACAGGCGAGGCAGAATTTTTCCATCTGCTCCGTCAGCTGCTCCTCCTGAAGGGCGTCGGCGGACGCAAAGCAGAACAGCAGCACCCGGTAATCCGTCCACCGGAAGGAGATGCACTCTCTCAGCCCCGGCAGCTGCCCGGCGGCCAGACGATTCAGCTCTTCAACGGTGTACTCCCGTTTTTTGGTGTGGGACAGCACCCCTACCACAAAGCGCTCCGACTGCGTAATGGAAGCGGGAAGCTCCACCCGGTCGCAGGGAAGGCCGAACAGCAGGGACTGCAAATTGGACTGGTACAGGCTCTGCTTCATCATATCCGAACGGTCGCGGTATACCGTCAGCTCGTTGGAAATGACCGCCATTTCGTCCACCACCGCGTCGCTTTCGTGAGGCAGTTGGGAGACCAGATCGTCGATGGGCCGGTAGATGCGCAGCAGCAGGATGAACATCGTGCCCATGGAAAGGATCAGCAGGGCCAGAAGAAAGAGCACCAGCATAATGATCTTGGACCGGGCTGCGCTGAGCAGGCCACGAGCGGGCTGGATGCTGACCACCGTCCATGCCTGCGTGGGAAATTTGCAATAGGAGACCAGATTTTTCTGACCGTCCAGCTGTTGATAAAAGGAGCCCTGCTCCGGCCCGGCCTGATACAGCCCGGACAGAACCTGCCCCCATTCGGCGGGCAGATACCCGTCCACCGGCCGCACCAGCAGCTGATTGCTTTCCCCCAGAATATAGGTATGGGAGCCTGCGCTGCGGGTCAGCATGGTCTGCAGATGGGAGCGCTGAATATCGATGGCGATACAGCAGGTATAGCTGTTGGAATAGCTTCGGATGGGATACACCAGCGTCAGCACGGCGGTTTCTCCCAGACCGGGAGACGTTACCATCCTCGGCACGGAAAACGTGCTGCCGCGGGCGATCTCCTCGTCGTTCCAGGCGGTCTCCTCGCGGGCGTAGTACAGCAGGTTGAGCTGCTTGCCGGTGGTGACATTATATAAGGAAATATTCTGAATGAACGGGTGCAGCGCCTTGTACCGGCCCAGCGAGCGGAAGGCGTGGTAGTTGGTCAGCGGGTCGCTCTTCCGGGCGGTAAAAAACGCGCGGATGTTCTGGTCGGCCTGAATGCTGCTGGACAAAGCGTCCATCTCCTCCCAGAGGTTCTGGGTGCTGTTGACCTGCTGAGCCATCAAATCCGTTGCATAGGAGGCCGTCTGGCTGTTGGCGTAATTGGAAAACTCGCTGTAGAGCAGAAACCCGATGGAAGCAAACAGAACCATCAGCAAAACAAACACCGCCAGCAGGCTCCGGCGATGGAGCTTGTAGTGAAGAACCCGGGACAGATACTGCTGCTGCGGTCTCTTTGGCTTGGTCATGGCTGCTCCTTTGCAATGGTTTTTTTCCGGTGGCGGGTCGTCAAGCCGCTTATTTGCAATTATTATACACCCCATCACGTGTTTGTAAAAACGCTTTTTAGGTTTTTTGAAATAAAAAGCGCTTTTTCAAATGTCGCATCTGGTCGTTTTTCGTATTTTTCTAAAGCAATCACGGATTCTTTTCGTTGTGATTTGGCTGATTTGGTGCTAGGATGGCCTTATCAAACAAGGAGGTTGGGAAATGAAGTCGCAGTCCGTTACGGCGCCCTCGCTGACGAAGAAGCGCTATACCTTCTTCACCGATATTCGCAGGAACCGCTTTTCCTATCTGCTGATCCTGCCGGCACTTCTGTATGTGCTGGTGTTCAGCTACCTGTCCTACCCCTATATGATCATCGCCTTCAAGCACTTCAACTATAAGCTGGGCGTTTTTGGCAGCGAATGGTGCGGATTCAAGAATTTTGAGTTTTTCCTCAAATCCACCAACGCCCCCACCGTCATCCGCAATACGCTGGTTTTGAACATCCTGTTCATCGTAACCGGCACCCTGACCTCGCTGGTGCTGGCCATCCTGCTCAACGAGCTGCGCAGCAGGGTATTCGTCCGCACGGCCCAGACCATGATGCTGTTTCCTCATTACATTAGCTGGGTGGTGGTCAGCTATATCCTGCTGGCGATCTTCTCCAACAAAAACGGTCTGGCCAATCAGCTGCTCAACGCGCTGGGCATGAAGAGCGTCAGCTGGTATACCAAGGCGGACGCCTGGCCCACCATTCTGGTTTGGATGAAGATCTGGAAGAGTGCGGGCATGAACGCCGTTATTTATCTGGCGGCCATCACGGGGATTGACGAGAGCATCTATGAGTCCGCCACCATTGACGGCGCCAACCGCTTCCAGCGCATCGTCAGCATCACCGTGCCGCTGATTATGCCCACCGTGTGCATCATGACGCTTCTGGCCGTGGGCAAGATCATGAACGGCGACTTTGGCATGATCTACGCGCTGGTGGGCGATCAGGGCATCCTGTACGAGACCACCGACGTGATCGACACCTATGTTTACCGGGTGCTGCGCCAGACGGGCGACCCCAGCCAGTCCATGGCCATCGGCCTGTTCCAGTCCCTGATCGGGCTGGTGATGGTGGTGGGCAGCAACTGGATTGTCAAGCACACCTTCCACGAAGGCGCGCTGTTCTGAGAAAGGAGGCTCTGCCATGAGTACGCTTGCCGCCCCGAAGAGGGTCAAAAAGTTGAACCGGCTCAATGCCGGAGACTACCTGATGTATCTCTTCACCGGTCTGTTCGCCCTGTTCTGCATGGTGCCGATGGTGCTGGCCGTGTGTGTATCCTTCAGCAGCGAGGCCTCTATTTCCCGCTATGGCTACCGCTTTATTCCCTCGGCCTGGTCCACAGAGGCCTACCGGCTGATCTTCAACGGCCAGAGCAGCGTGATGCACAGCATGCTGATCTCCATTCTGGTGACCCTGCTCGGCACCATCGCCGCTGTGGCCATTACCGCCGCCAGCGCCTACACGCTGGCCAACACCAACGTGAAGTACCGCAACCAGCTGTCCTTCTTCTTCTTCATCCCCATGACGTTCACTGCCGGGCTGGTGCCGTGGTACATGATCTGCACCCAGCTGGGCCTGCGCGACAACTTCGTCGCCCTGCTGATTCCCAACCTGCTGTTTTCCCCCTTCAATATGTATCTGGTGCGCAACTACATGTCCGATATGCCCGGCGAGCTTCGGGAGTCCGCCTACATCGACGGCGCTACGGACGTGCATATCTTCTTCAAGATCTATATGCCCCTGAGCGTGCCGGTGCTGGCCACCGTGGCCCTGTTCTACGGTCTGGCCTACTGGAACGACTGGTGGAACGCCATCATGCTGGTGGATGACAAGAAGCTCTATCCTCTGCAATATCTGCTTTTGCAGCTCAAGTCCCAGATTCAGATGATCAAGGATATGCAGGAGATGATGGGCCGCTCCATTCCCGGCCAGAAGGCTCCCTCCGAATCCCTGAAGATGGCCACCTCCATCATCACCATCGGCCCTATCGTTCTGCTCTACCCCTTCCTGCAGAAATACTTCGTCAAGGGTCTGGTGGTAGGCGCGGTCAAGGGCTGACGGAACGCCGGTTTCCATTGATACAAGCCGCACAAGCGGTTTGCAGATAAAAATCTTTATTGATTAAAGGAGGAACTCCCCAATGAAAAAGTGGCTGTCCCTGCTGTGTGCTCTGATCATGGTTCTGAGCATGCTTCCCGCCGCCATCGCTTCCGCCGATGAGATGGTGACCATCAAGTATGTGATTCCCGGTTCCGAAAAGGAAGACTACGCCACCGTCATCAAAGCCGTGAACGCCAAGCTGGCCGCCGATCTGGGTATTCAGGTGGAGCTGGTCTACATCCCCTGGGATGTGTGGAACCAGAAGCTGAACCTGATGCTGTCCACCGGCGAGGAATTCGACCTGTTCCACGTGATGCAGAATCGCGTTTCCTTCGCTACCTACTATAGCCGCGGCGGTGTGGCCGACATCACCGATGCCATGAACGCCTACGGCGACGGCATCAAGGCCTCCATTGCGCCCAACGTGCTGGACGCCGCCACCATCGACGGCCGTTACTACTGTATCCCCACCGCATGGTGCGAGCTGGGCGTTGAAGGCTCCTTCACCTACCGCGCCGACCTGCTGAAGAAGTACGGCCATCAGGTTCCTACCACTCCCGCTGAAATGCTGGACACGCTGGAGGACATCATCTCCCAGTGGGACGGCGACGAAACCCTACCTGCCCCTGCTGGCCAACTACAACCCCGCCTCTACCCACCTGACCGTGCTGCACAGCCAGTATGACAGCTATCCCTTCAACGTGGTGGACGGTTTGTTCATGGTGGACCAGGAAGGCAATGTGAAGAGCTGGGTGGAAACCGAGGAATTCAAGGCGGACGCCAACTGGGCTCACGAGGCCTACGAGCGCGGCCTGATCGATCCCGACGTGCTGACCACCACCAAAGAGCAGCTGGAGGATAAGCTCAAGCGCGGCGAGTACGTGTTCCATCTGGGCATCGTTGACTATTATGCGGACACCGTGGAGCATGTTCCCGAGCTGACGATGGACGACATCCAGGTCGCCCGCCTGAACAGCGAAAAGGCCGCCATCCGTCCCTGGGCCTTCAAGAACTGCAACGCCGTGTCCTCCACCTCCAAGCACGTGAACGAGGCCGTTCAGTTCATCAACTGGCTCTACAGCGATCAGGCCAACTACGACCTGTTCTTCTACGGCATCGAAGGCCAGAACTACACCCTGAACGACGACGGCTCCATCAACACCCTGAACACCAAGTGGGCCTTCGACGACTGGATGGCCGGCAACATGACCTACCAGCGCTATCCCTCCACCATGCTGCCCGCCGTGAAGAAGGCGCAGTACACCGTGGATGAGAACGCTGTGAACAGCGTGGCCGGCGGCTTCTTCTTCGACGCCAGCAGCGTGCAGACCGAATACAGCAACGTGCAGACCGAGATGGAAGCGGTCATCACCCCCATCATCATGGGCGTGATCAGCTACGAGGACGGCTACGAATCCGCTCTGAAGCGGCTGAAGGACGCCGGTCTGGACACCGTGGTGGCTGAGTACCAGCGTCAGTTCAACGCCTACATGGGCAAGTAAGGCTGACTTTGTCCCAGAGACCCAAGCGCGCAGCCGCTTCGCTCTCAGCGGAGCGGCTGCGTTACCGTGATTGAAGGAGGAACAACGATGGATATTCGTCAGGCCCGGGCCGCCTTTGACAAGGAAGGCAAGATCTACGATTCCGCCCTGCTGACCTTTGTGGGGGTGGATGGATACGATGTGTACAACTGCTCTATCCCCTTCGCCATGAACGGCAGGGAGTATATTTTCGGCCGCGTCGAGACCCGCAGGGAATGGGCCACCTCCTGGGTGCGCCTGTTTGAAAAGACGGGCAAGGATACCTACACGCTGGTACCGGATTCCATGATCTACCAGCTGGAGGATCCCTACATTCAGTTTATCGGCGATCAGCTGACCATGGGCGGCACCCATGTGATGAAAGAAAGCGGCGAGGTGAAGACCTTCTACGGCTACTTCTATCGCGGCACCGAGCTGGAGCATATGCGCTACTTCACCACCGGACCGGACAAGATGAAGGACATTCGGCTGGTGAGCCTGAAGGATGGCCGCATCGGCGTTTTCTCCCGTCCCCGGGACAAAAAGGTGGAGGAGACCTACGGCTCCGGCGCGGTGATCGGCTTTGCCGTCATCGATTCGCTGGACGACCTGACCGCCGATGTGATTGAAAACGCCCCCGCCATCGGCAATCTGTTCGGCCAGGGCGAATGGGGCGGCTGCAACCAGTGCTATCTGCTCAAGGACGGCCGCATCGGCGTCATCGGCCACAAGTGCTATGCCGAAAAGGACGCGGACGGCGTGAAGCAGGCCGTGTACCTGAACGTGGCCTTCCTCTTTGACCCCGAAACCCATCAGGCGACCGAGCCTCAGGTCATCGCCACCCGCCGCAGCTATCCGGATGCGGCGGCCAAGCTGCCCAAACTGAAGGACTGCGCCTTCACCTCCGGCATCGTGCTGCGGGAGGACGGCAAGGCGGATCTGTACAGCGGCCTGGGCGACACCCACGAAGGCCGCGTGACCATCGACAATCCCTTCGGCGATCTGCTGTAGGCCGCAAAAAGCCGTCCGTCTCTTTTTCCAAATCAAAAGCCTGCCCCGACCGGCGGAGGATTCCTCCGCCGGTCGGGGCAGGTCTGTTTTACGGGTTCAGAAAGCCCCTTCGGTCATTCATACATCTGATACTTTTCCTTGCGCCGGGTATAGCGGGCGCGGGCTTCGGCGTAGCGGTCGATGAGCTGCTCGCCGTTCACGAGCCCGGCGGTATAGTCCGGGTCGGCCAGCAGCTTGTCCAGATAGCGGGTAAATTCCGGGGCGGAGGGCAGTTCCTTCACGTTGTGACCGGCGGAACAGCCCGCCCACTGC
>ERZ825137.5000-NODE-5000-length-12709-cov-5.335151_pt1 | contig 12709 bp, 9 predicted proteins | sample MGYA00519873_ERZ825137 | MGnify/ENA primary metagenome ERZ825137 (study PRJEB31778, sample SAMEA3449190) | human gut metagenome | biome: human gut; feature: human-associated habitat; material: faeces | place: United Kingdom | collected 2010/2012 ... | reverse complement strand
TTTTCTATGATATGACTATTATCATGGCTGAAAGACAAGGTATTACATACAGACCTAAGAGCTATTTTGAAAGACTTTTAGCAGTATTTCCTGACATAAGAATATATGTTTCGGAATTTGAAGGAAATCCATTATCAACAGCAATAGCATTTCCATACAATAAGGAAATGTGGTATATATATGGTGCAAGCAATGGTGAATGCAGAAATATGTCACCTGCTTACAATACTATGTGGACTATGATATGTGATTCTATTGAAATGGGTCTTCATTCATACAATTTCGGTGGTGTTTTCGAAATTGATGAAAATGACGGCTTATATGTATTTAAGGACGGATTTTGCAAAAAAGACGGACCTACAGAATGGATAGGTGAACTTGATGTGGTTTATGATGAAGATAAGTACAACAAGTTCATCTCAAGATAACTAATTTTATAGAGATAATTAATTTTAGAATGTTAATTGATTATCTGGAAATGATTAACTATCTTTGGATAATTGAAAAGGAGAAAACATGTATTCATTTGAAGAGATTCAGGCAGTAGACCCGGAAATTGCGAAGTGTATTACAGATGAAGTGGAACGTCAGAATTCCCATATTGAATTAATCGCTTCAGAAAACTGGGTAAGTAAGGCAGTTATGGCAGCTATGGGCAGTCCTTTAACCAATAAGTACGCAGAGGGTTATCCGGGAAAACGATACTATGGTGGGTGCGAATGTGTAGATGAAGTGGAACGTCTTGCAATTGAGAGAGCGAAAGAACTCTTCGGGTGCGAATATGTGAATGTACAGCCTCATTCCGGTGCACAGGCAAATATGGCAGTGTTCTTTGCAATGCTGAAGCCGGGAGATACCGTAATGGGAATGAACCTTGCACATGGCGGACATCTTTCACACGGAAGTCCGGCAAACTTCTCAGGAGCATATTTTAAGATTGTTCCTTATGGAGTCAACGATGAAGGTGTGATTGATTATGAAGAAGTCAGAAAGATTGCGCTTGAAGCAAAACCGAAAATGATTGTAGCCGGTGCAAGTGCATACTGCCGTGTGATTGATTTTAAGAAATTTCGTGAGATTGCAGATGAAGTTGGCGCATATTTAATGGTCGATATTGCTCATATTGCAGGTCTTGTGGCAGCAGGTGTACATCCAAGTCCAATTCCTTATGCACATGTAACAACTACAACCACTCATAAGACATTAAGAGGCCCAAGAGGCGGTATGATTATGAGTAGTGCTGAGATTGCAAAACAGTTTAATTTTAATAAAGCAGTATTCCCAGGTATTCAGGGTGGTCCGTTGATGCACGTAATTGCAGCAAAAGCGGTCTGCTTTAAAGAAGCACTTTCACCGGAATACAAAGTTTATCAGCGGAACATCGTGAAAAATGCAAAAGCATTGTGCGACGGACTCTTAAAGAGAGGTATTAACATTGTTTCCGGAACAACAGAGAATCATCTGATGCTGGTTGATTTAAGAGGAACAGGAATCACTGGAAAAGTAATGGAAAATCTGCTTGATGAAGCAAATATTACCTGTAATAAAAATGCAATTCCAAACGACCCTGAATCTCCATTTGTAACAAGTGGTGTCAGACTGGGAACAGCAGCAGTCACTTCACGTGGAATGAATGAAGAAGATATGGATCAGATTGCAGAGGCAATTGCACTTATGGTAAAAGATAAGGAAAATATTGAAAAAGCAAAAGCGATTGTAAAACAATTGACAGATAAATATCCATTAAATGCTTAAGTAAATGCTTAAGACTAGGATTTTTTAAAGTGATTTAGAATGAGTGAAAACTAAGAAAAGAAGCTCGGATACAAGTTAGTGAAAAAACTTGTATCCGGGCTTCTTTTTTGATAAAAATCACGTACAACTTATGGGATGTTGGACAACTTGTATGGAAAATGAGGCAAAAAAGCCCGAAATCAGCAAAAAATTCAGAAACCACTTGCAATCGAAATCAACATCCAATATAGTGAGGGAAAGAAGAAAGATGCGCATCTCATGGAGGTTTTATCTTAAGTCGGAAGCTTATCGACTGAGGTAAAAACTCCGAGAATACAATAGTAGAAATCAGGAGGATTTTATGGCAAAATTATATATAAATGAAAAGAAGAAACAGGGACACATTAATCCGGAAATTTATGGGCATTTTGCGGAACATCTTGGAAGATGTATTTACGAAGGAATTTATGTGGGAGAAGATTCTCCGATTCCAAACAAAAACGGAATGAGAACCGATGTAGTAGAGGCATTAAAAGAGATGCGGATTCCTCTTTTGCGCTGGCCGGGTGGATGTTTTGCAGATGAATATCACTGGATGGATGGAATCGGTCCGAAAGAAAACAGAAAGAAAATGATTAATACACACTGGGGTGGTGTGGTAGAAGATAACAGCTTTGGAACACATGAATTTTTTGAATTATGTGAACAGTTGGGCTGTAAAACTTATGTAAACGGAAATGTGGGAAGCGGAACGGTAAGAGAGATGAGCGAATGGGTGGAATACATTACATTCGACGGTGTTTCTCCGATGGCAGATTTAAGAAAAGCAAACGGACATGAGAAACCGTGGAAAATCGATTACTTTGGTGTCGGAAATGAAAACTGGGGATGCGGTGGAAATATGACTCCGGAATACTATGCAAACTTATATCGCAGATACCAGACTTATGTTCGCCATTATGATAATTCCGCGCCGATTAAGAAAGTCTGTGGAGGTGCGAATGTTGCAGATTATTTCTGGACAGAGGGCGTATTAAAAACTTGTTATGCAGCACCACAGCCGCCAATGGCTCATGGATTTATGGATGGACTTTCTCTTCATTATTATGTACATCCGGAAGGATGGGAAATCAAAGGAAGCGCAACTGATTTTGATGAAAAAGTATGGTACAAAACTTTATGGAAAGCTCTGTACATGGAAGAGTTAATTAACCGCCATGGTGCAATTATGGACCAGTATGACCCGGAAAAAGAGATTGGTATGATTGTAGATGAATGGGGATGCTGGTTTACTGTAGAACCAGGAACAAATCCGGGATTCTTATATCAGCAGAATACGATGCGTGATGCCTTAGTAGCAGGTTTAAGCCTGAATATCTTCAATAAACACTGTGACCGTGTAAAAATGGCTTGTATTGCACAGATGGTCAATGTATTACAGTCTGTTATTTTAACAGAAGGGGAAAAGATGATTTTAACACCAACCTATCACGTATTCCATCAGTATCGTCACCATCAGGATGCAGACCTCGTAGAAAGCTGTATTACAGGAAACTCTACTTTAGACGCAGGGGAAAAAGAATATCAGGTGCCGAAATTACAGGAATCGGTATCAATCGACAAAGATGGTATTGTTACAATTACCTTAAATAATCTTTCTACAACAGACAGTGAAGAAGTAGAAGTGGCATTTACAGAATTGAATCCATCCGACGTCAGTGCAAGTATCGTAAATCAGGAAATGCATGCTTACAATACATTTGAAGAACCGGAAAATGTAACAGAAGAAGCATTTACTGCTTATGAAATTACAGAAAAAGGGCTGAAATTTACAATTCCGGCATGTAGTGTCGTAGCATTCCGTGTAAAATAAAAAGTGAAATTAAGAAAACAAAAAAGTTTTGGAAAATAAAAGCAGGGGTGATTAGAGCAGATTCTAATCATCCCCTTTTAATGCCTGAGAAATTCCTTTTACGGAAGAAGCATATTCCATCGGTGACATGCCGGTGGATTTTTTGAATTGTCTGGAAAAATATTGGGGAGAACTGTAGGAAAGAAATCCTGCAATTTCAGTAAAATTCTTATTTCCATCTCGAATCATTGCCTTAGCCCGCTGAATCTTTATTCGGTTAAAATATTCCATCGGACCGCAGCCTTTTTCTTTTTGAAAGAGTTTTTGCAAAGCGGAACGGCTCATGGAAAAATGCTGGCAAATCTGGTTCGTATTGAGCTGTTCACAGATACAAAATTGCATATATTGAATGATTTCTTCAATTCTCTGCGCTTTTGTATCAGACAGTTCGATTGGAGTGGCAAGTGGAAAATGTCGTTTTCGTTCTGGTGGTCTGGCATCAAGCTGAAGGTAAATTCGTTCGAGCGTAACTAAAAACAGTTCAAGATAGAGCAGAACCATCTGTTGTGAGCCAAATGGTGCATTGGGTTTAATTTTCACCTGCTCAATCGAGGGCAGATGCAGGGGTGTGGCAAGGGCTTCACGTGCAGCATTTAAAATGCAGGAGACAAGAGTGCGCTCCGATTTATTCAGGGTGAAATTTTTCTTCCGAAAGAAATTCATGGCAGGAGAGTTTGTTACAAAGGACATAACGACAAGGTTGGGCGAAGAATTTCCAACGGAACGTATGGCATGAAATTCATTTGGTTCATGAAAAATAATATCGCCTGCTTCCATCCGGAAATGATTTTCTCCGGCCTGTACAATGACGCTTCCCTGATCAACGTAAAGAAACTCCCAAAAATCATGAGATTCCCCGTGAAAGACAAAGTCTTTCATGTATTCAAAATAGTGGATTGTGATAATCGAATCGATTGCGATTTCCCGCTTCAATGTGGTTTTAATGTAGGTCATCTGTATTCCTCCTGCGGATATTTTAACAAAAAGTATGCAATAAGACAAGAAAAGTATTTAATAAGGCAACATATTGACCGAAAAACTGTATATACTGTTAATTATATTTAAAGGTGATGAAAAGAGTAGAAAAAAGTAGAAATTGAGGATTACGCTATGAGAAAAATTGAACAGGGGACAGTAGCTGTCAGTCTGGACGAAAAAAGTCTGATGGTGACACTGGAACAAGAAAAGACAAAGTGGTCTTGGGAAGAAGGATTCCGTCCATATATGGAATGTGAGGAAGGAGAGCTTTTCTTTGACGAGGCAGCTTCAATTTCTCATGAAACGTATCAGACGGGAATCGGAGTCGGAATCAGAAGTATATTTTCTGATTTTGAAAAAGAAGGAAAAAAATATCCATACAGCTTTGAAACATTAATCTGGATTGAAAGTGCAACCGGACATGTGTATTTTGAATGGATTCCTTTAAAAGAAGAAGGACTTCATATTAAAAAGCTGTTCTGGCCTGGAGCAATGGAATTTACAAATCCAAGCAAAGAATGGTATACACTGCTGACACATGAACAGGGTGTGCTCATTCCAAATGACTGGGAAACGGAGCTGGGAGCAATTCCGTTTAATGGATTTTTTGAAACAGCAGGCGGTTATATGCCGTGGTTTGGTCAGGTAAAAGAGCGGGAAGGTTATATTGCAATTTGTGAGACACCATGGAACGGAGGTTATTATGCCAATCATCCGGCGAATGGACCATATACACACGTAGGGGTTTATTTTGAACCAAGTCTTGGCAAAATGGATTATCGCAGAATTATGCGTTATACATTTGCATCGGACTGCGATTATAATACCCTTTGTAAAATTTACAGAGGGTATGTAAATGAGCAGGGAAGGCTTCGTACTTTGTCTGAAAAAGCAATGAGAAATCCATCCATTAATGATTTAATCGGATGTGCATTTGTACATAAAGGAATCAAAACTCAGGTACAGGAAAATTCTGATTTCTTTGATCCGGAAAATCCGGATAAAAATAATCACCTGACAACGTTTGAGACACGTGTGCAGGAGATAAAAGAAATCCATGAGGCCGGAGTGAAAAAACTTTATCTTCACTTAGACGGCTGGGCTGAACCGGGATATGATAATAAACATCCGGATTACCTTCCGGCATGTAAAGAAGCCGGTGGTTGGGACGGCATGAAAAAGCTTGCCAATGCAAGAGTGGCTGTGTTTGGAATCGGCGGTGTAGGCGGATATGTGTGCGAAGCTTTGGTACGAAGCGGTGTGGGTGCCTTTGATTTGATCGATGATGACAAGGTGTGCCTCACCAATCTCAACCGCCAGCTCGTCGCGCTGCACTCGACAATCGGCATGCGCAAAACCGACGTCATGGCATCGCGCATTCTGGATATCAACCCCGCCTGCCGCGTCACAAACCTCCCCGTCTTCTACGAGCCGGAGTGCCGTGAGGACTTTTTCTCGCGCGGCTTCGACTACATTGCCGACTGCATCGATCTGGTAACCTGCAAGCTGGATCTGATCCAGCAGGCCATGGACCGAAGTATCCCCATCCTGTCGGCGCTGGGGACCGGCAACAAGCTGGACCCCACCCTGCTGCGGGTAACGGATATCTCTCAGACCAGCGGCTGCCCGCTGGCCCGTGTCATGCGGAAAGAACTGCGCAGCTGTGGCATCCGCCACCTGAAGGTGGTGTTCAGCCCGGAGCAGCCCGCCGCCACCACCCAGCTGGAGGCCCCCTCCCCCGGCCGCCGCAGCGTCCCGGCCAGTGTGCCATGGGTCCCCTCCACCGCCGGTATCCTGCTGGCCGGCGCCATTGTGCGGGACCTCATCGGATGAGGGGCGGCGACATCGCCGGACTGCTGATCCGGCAGGCCCGCCTTCAGCGGGACTGGAGTCAGGAAGGTCTGTGCCGTGGCATCTGCGCCCCCTCCTATCTGTCCAAAATCGAGCAGGGCAAGGCCGCCCCCTCCCCGGAGGTGACGGAGCTGCTGCTGCACCGGCTGGGTCTTGTCTGGACTCCGGAGCCGGAGGGCTTAGCGCCCTGCTGGAAGGCCCTGCTCTCCGGCAGCCCGAATTTCGATTCCCTCTATGAACAGCTGGTGCAGCCCCGGCGGGAGATTCTTGCATCCAGTCCGCTGGCAGCGGATGCCCTGCTGCTGGATGCCTTTTACGCCGACGAGATGCGCCCTCTGCCGGTGGAGTGGGAGCCCTTTCTCTCCACCCGGCAGCTGGCCCTGCATCGGGGCCTTCAGGGCCGATGGGAGGAGGCGGTGCGGCTGGAGCCGCTGCCGCTGCTGGCTGCCCACCACGGAGAGTTCCTCTACGCCGAGGGCGAATACACCGCCGCCATCGAGGTGCTGCGGGACGCCTACCGCTCGGCATCGGACGCCGGCTACCCCTACCTGATGCTGTCCTGCCGGGCGTGGATGGGCAACTGCTACTCGGATCTGGGCCGCATGGAGGAGATGCTGACCCACTACTCTGTAGCGGAGCGTCTGGCAGAAGCCTTGAGGGATACCGGCAGCTTGTCTGCCCTCCGCTACAATGTTGCCTCCACTCAACTGGAGCTGGGTCAACCGGAAAAGGCCCTGCCCTACTTTGCCTCCCTCCCCCGCCCCGGCTTTCTGGACCTGCACAAACTGGCCATCTGCCACGAGCAGTTGGGCCATCGGGAGCAGGCGCTGACCGCCGTCCAGCAGGCGGAGCCTATGGCCTCCGGCGAAATGGAGCAGCGGATGCTGGCGCTGGTGCGCTATCGGCTGGAGCACCCGGACTACCTCCACGACGATACCTACGGCACCCAACTTCTGGATTGCTTCCAGCGTCTGCGAGACACATATCCTATGGGCTTCACCCGCTTCCACCTGCCGTGGGTGCTGGCGTGGTACAAGGCCAACCGTCAGTACCGTCAAGCCTGCCGCCTATTGGAGGAGTTTCCTGTAAAATAGTATTTTTGCCCCATTAAGAGGGTCATCACGGGAATAACTTTCCCACGATGACCCCCTTTTCTTTTATAAGCAGCTGTGGGATAATCATAGCAGTGAGGTGAACGCTATGAAACAAACTCTCTGGACACGGAATTTTACCCGCATCACCGCCGCCACGACGCTGGGCGCTGCCGGCGGCATCATCAGTCAATTCGCCCTGTCCTTTCTGGTCTTTGACGAGACAGGCAGCACTCTGGCCTCGGCGCTGGTGGTGGCCATTCAGCTGATCCCCATGGTGCTGCTGCCGCTGGTCGTCGCCCCCATGATGGATCGCCTGCCCCGCAAGCCCTTTCTGGTGTGGGGCGACCTGCTCAACGGCTTGTGCTACGCCGGGGCGGGACTGTTCCTGCTGCACAGTGCCTTCTCCTACACCGCCTATCTGGCCTTTTCCCTGCTGGTATCGTGCCTTGCAGCCTTCGATGAGCTGGCCTACAACAGCTTTTACCCCCTGCTGCTGCCGGAGGGACAGGAGGAGCGGGCCTACACCGTCTCCGCCATGCTCTATCCCATTCTGAAGGTCCTCATGATGCCGCTGGCGGCGCTGCTGTACGACACCTTAGGCGTGGGACGGCTGCTGCTGATCCAAGGCGCACTGTCGGTGCTGGCCGCCCTCATCGAAAACCGCATCCATGTGCAGGAGAGCCGCCGGGATCAAGAGCCGCTGCTGTCCCTGAAAACCTGGTGGCGGGACATCCGGGAGGCCGCCGCCTATCTTCGGCAGGAGCACGGCCTCCACGGCCTCTATGAGTACATGGCCGTCACCCACGGCATGGCCATGGGCTACTCTCCCCTGCTCATCGCCTTCTTTCGCACAGCGCCGGGCTTCACCACCGCCATGTACTCCTTCTTCTCCGTGGCGGAGTTTGCCGGGCGCACCATCGGCGGCGCCGTCCGCTACCGCTACTCCCTGCCGGAGCGAAAGCGGTTCGGCTTCCTGTTCGGGGTGTATCAGACCTACGAACTGATGGACACCTGCCTTCTGTGGCTGCCGTATCCCCTGATGCTGGTGAACCGAGCCGTCTGCGGCTTTCTGGGCATCCAGAGTGCCACCATCCGGCAGGCGGCGGTGCAGCGCTACATCCCCGACCGGCTGCGGGCCCGGCTCAATGCCTATGAGTCCATGCTCTGCACGGCGGCGGGAGCGGTGCTGTCGCTGGCCATCGGTGCTTTGGGCGAGGTGCTGGACTATCGGCTCTGCATGACCATCTGCGGCTTGATCGTCATGGCGGTTTGCTGGCTGACGGTATTCCTGCGGCGGCGTCAGGTGCAGCTGGTGCTGACTGACCGCCCCGGCGAGACCCCGTCCGATACGCCCCAATAACGCCCCCTTCCAAAAGAGGGACCGAAGGGCAAAGCCCTTCGGTCCTTCTTTTGCTCGATTCCATCAGCGCCGAAGGCGCTTGCCGCCGTGACGGGCCACCGCCTCGTCCCGCTTGCCGGAGGTCTGCCGCCGCCCGGTCTCTGCAGGCCGCTGTACCTCCGCCGCAGGCTCAGGCGCTTCCGGCACAGGCTCAGGTTTCGGTATCTCTACCGCAGGCTTAGGCACCTTCACAGGCTCAGATACCTCCGCAGACGCAGGCTTTTCCGTCAAGGTGGGGGCTTCCTCCTCCATCGCCGCAGCCTGCGCCGATTCGGTGGGAGTTTTCTCTCCCACATTCGTTGCCATACATCTCTCGGTGGGGGATCCTTCCGTTTTCTCTCCCTTTCGGCGTCGCAGGGGGAAGATGCACAGCAGCGCCAGCACCACAGCAGCCCCCAGCACCAGATACAGTCCCGGCGGCCGGCTGATATAGCCGGACACATAGCCCAGCCCATCGATGCCCCACAAGGGCTGCCCCAGCACATTGTCCCAGTAGACCGGGGCTCCCTCCACATAGAAGAAGCGCCGCTCTGTGTCCACGGAACCGATGACGCCCCCCTCCAGCGATAGGTCACTGTCCGTGACGTAGGCGATGGTGTCCCCCGGCTGCAGCGTCTCCGGCTGCTCCTGCCGCACGTACAGCAGCGCCCCGGCGGACCACGGAAGTCCCTCCATGTCCACCGGTACCACATAAGGCGTGATGCCGAAGGCCCGCACCCCCATGAGCCCCGCCGCCATCAATAGGATGCACAGGGTCAAAAGCGTCGCCAGTACGCCGCATATTCCTCTGAAAAACTTTCTCATGTTGTCTCCGCTCATTTCCACAGGCTGCCGCATAGGTGTTTTTTATCATCTTACCATGTTCCCGCCCCAAAGACAAGCCCTTTCGCTATCCTCCTACCCCTTTCGCAGCTCCTTTTCCAGTTTCTCCAGCGCCCGCTTCTCGATGCGGGAGACATAACTGCGGCTGATGCCGTATACCGCCGCCACCTGCCGCTGGGTTTGGGGCGGATGCCCCTCCAGTCCGTACCGCCTCCGGATGATGTCCGCCTCCCGCTCCGTCAGGCAGTCCCGCACCAAGCGCCGCAGCAGCAGCTGCTCCTCCCGGTCCTGCAGGTCCGACAGCATGGTGTCGTCGGCCCCCACCACGTCCAGCAGATACAGCGAGCCCCCCTCCTTATCCGTGTCGATGGCGTCGGACAGGGACACCTCCCCCTGCAGCTTCCGCTGGGAGCGGAAGTACATGAGGATCTCATTTTCAATACACCTCGACGCATAAGTAGCCAGCTTGATGCCCCGGTCTGCCCGGAAGGTGTTGACGGCCTTGATGAGTCCAATGGTGCCGATGGAGATCAGATCCTCCTGATTGTCCGCCTGTGTATAGTATTTCTTGATGATGTGGGCCACCAGCCGGAGATTGTGCTCCACCAGCCGGTTCCGAGCCTCCAGATCCCCCTGCGCCCACCGCTCCAGACACGCCCGCTCCTCCTCCGGCGGCAGCGGCCGGGGGAACGAACCGGGATTCCCCGTCAGACGCAGGGACAAAAACAGGCTGTTGGACAGCAGTAGCAACGCCGCAGACAGCATACAGATCCCTCCTCTTCTGCCAGCCTATGCCCTCAGAGGAAGTCCCTATGCTTGACGCAGCGCCAGAAGTGGGGGTACAATACATTGCAGAATAATTAAAACGTTTCTATCTCCATCAAATTTTCTGGAGGATTTTATGGGTTTCATCTATCAGGAGGCCAATGCATACGGCGTAGAGGCCTTGGTGGCCTTGGAGCGCCACTACACCCCCACGGAGGAAAAATACTGCACCGCCGTCACAGAGGCCGTCCGCATCTGCGACACCTACGGCATCCCGGAGCGGGAGCTGGTGCCGCAGGTGCGCCATATCGCCGCCGCAGAGGAGTACCTGCTGGAGCACCTGTCAGAGGACGAGGAGACGCTGCAATTCCTGTTCACTCCTCTCTCCGGCAGCAACACCTGTCTGGCATGGTTTCTGGTCTGGGATTATGTTCGCCCCGGCGGCGAAAAAGCTTATAAATATACAGGCCACACACCCCAGCAGCGGCTGCGGGACATCATCTCCGCCGTGGGCCAGTATCAGGAGGACCCCCTCCCACCGCCGCAGCAGCTGGACACCATCTGCGACCTCATCGACTACATGGACCTCACCCGCCTGCCCCCTGCCGACCGGTGGCGGCTGCTGACGCTGTACGCCCATCTGGAGGAGTACGAGCGCACCGCCTGCCGCCTCGTGGAGCAGTCCGCCGCCCTGCTGGCACAAGTGATGCAGACGCCGGAGACGGACCGTCTGCTGCGGCAGTGTCTGGAGCAGACACGGGAGAACACCCCCCGTCTTATGAGCGCCTTTGCCCAGTCCCAGACGCTGTCCGACCAGAGCATCACCTTTCTGCCCTGCGTCATGTCCTTCAACTCCATGCGCTTCCTCACCGGCGACGACCACATCACCGTCATCGCCGGGGTGCTGTACTGGCTCATTCTGCGCCTGACGGAGAAATACGCCGCCAACGACGAGCATCTGCTGGCCTGCCTGAAAACGCTGGGTGACAAGAGCCGTCTGGATATCCTGAAGCTGCTGAAGGAGCAGGACCGCAGCGGGCAGGAGCTGGCCAAGGAGCTGGGCATCTCCCAAGGCACCGTTTCCCACCACCTGAACGTGCTGGTGCGGGACGAATTCATCCGTATCGCCAAGGACGGCAGCCGCCTGCGGTGCAGTCTGGCCCCGGAGGCCATCGAGTCCATGTTGTACGATATCCGCCGCCTTCTTTTGTAGCCAAAGGACGCACAACTCCATCCGAAAAGATCAGACCTCCCCGAGGTCTGATCTTTTATGCATTTACCCATTGAAAAATTTCGATTCCGGTGCTATGATGCGCCCATGAATACAGAAACGTTTTGATGTTCGTGAAAGCCGAGAGGAGGATGCCCCGGCCCATAGTCTCTTGTCCCTGCACACTCTATGAAAGAAAGGAAGCTTGCAAATGAAAAAGAGGATACTCCCCCTGTGCATGGCCTCCGTGCTGGCGCTGTCATGTATCCTGCCCGCCTCGGCGGCAGAAACGCAAAGCGCCTGACGGTTCGTTCCGTCACCCCCGCCGACCTGTCCCAGACCATGGGCAACACCACCCAGCAGATGACCGCCCAGCCTCAGGACCCCAATGAAGTGGTGGATATTCTGGTGGAGCTGGACGATGAGCCCACTGCCGCCGTGCTGGCGGCCCAGTCTCTGACCCCCGGCACCGCCGCAGCCGAAAAGACCGCCATCAAGGGCGTCAGCCGTGCCTTCGTGGCAGGCTCCTACACCCTGCCCACCGTGGAGCAGGCCGATACGCAGGCCCTGCAGGTGGCGCTGGCCACCAATCAGTTCACCGGTAAGGGCATGACCATCGCCGTGCTGGATACCGGGCTGGATACCGTCCATCCCGCCTTTGCCAACGCCCCGGCAGGCGCCAAATTCACCAAGGACTACGTCAGCGGCATCCTGCAGGCGGCCGACCTCAACGCCGAGGCCCTGATGCCCGGTGTCACCGCCGACGATGTGTATCTCAGCGCCAAGATCCCCTTCGCCTTTGACTACGCCGGTAAGGACGCTCAGGTGGCCCCCGGCAACAAGTGGGATGCAGCAAATCTGGAGCACGGCACCCATGTGGCCGGCATCTCCGCCGGCTATGCCGTGGACGGCGAGGGCGCCGTCACCTTCTCCGGTGTGGCTCC
>ERZ825137.4997-NODE-4997-length-12711-cov-4.580436_pt1 | contig 12711 bp, 8 predicted proteins | sample MGYA00519873_ERZ825137 | MGnify/ENA primary metagenome ERZ825137 (study PRJEB31778, sample SAMEA3449190) | human gut metagenome | biome: human gut; feature: human-associated habitat; material: faeces | place: United Kingdom | collected 2010/2012 ... | reverse complement strand
GGCTTCCTGCTCGGCGTAATGGCTCCCGATACCCTTTTTGATTTCCTTGACCGCTACCATGAAGTACGTTTCAATATCATCAAGGTCGCCTTGGTACACGGGCTTTCTCCGAAGACCGATGTCTTTTGCGGCTTTGGCTGCTTCCGGGGTCTTGACCCTTGTGCGCAGCAGGGTGCTCAATGTCGTGAGCATTGCATTCTGCGCTGCGATACCGGACGCAAAGGTATTGGCTTACGGTCTATGACAAGGTATCGGAGTTTTGCGCCGTCCACGGGAGCCTTCGTTGTTGTACCCAAAGAAAACGAAAAATCCGAACCCTTCTCCAATCGGAAACAGGTTCGGATTTTTCTTGTTTGGTGGGCGCGGGTGGATTCGAACCACCGAAGCTGAAAGCAGCAGATTTACAGTCTGTCCCCATTGGCCACTCGGGAACACGCCCATATTCTTTTGTGTCCGCCGCGCGGACTTCCTGTGTATATTACCACGCGCAAAGCAGTTTGTCAACCATCTGCAACAGATTTTATCGCAATTTCTGCACCAATCTCTCCAACAAACTCGCCCCATGGAAAAACCGCCCGGAAATCAATGTTCCCGAGCGGTTTTTCTTGGAGCTGGTGACAGGAGTTGAACCTGCAACCCACTGATTACAAATCAGTTGCGCTGCCATTGCGCCACACCAGCTTATTTTATTGTTTTCCGAAGGGCGGTCTGCCGATTGATAATGCCTTCCGCCTGTGACAAATCACTGGTTTATAGGATAGCAGAAACCACGCAAATTGTCAATATCCACTCGTGTTCTCGGATGGGAAGCGTCGGGCAGCGTGAGCACTTTTTCCCTGTTCGTTCAACGGTTCGTTTCCCGGGCTGTGCAGCGGCAGCAGGCATGTTCCGGCAGGCAGAGCCATGCTGCGCCGGCAGCGTTTTGGCCGTATCAAACCGATAAAACCGCTTGCAAGGCGGGGTTTGCAGCGCTATACTATAATTGAATTGGGATATTATGCAGAAATTCCGTCTGCTTCCCGGTGCGGAACCTGCGGCAGCAGCCTTGACGGCGGACAAACCCAGAGGATTTCTGTGAGGAGAGTTGTTTATGTGTCAGATCAGGGTGAATCTGCGCCGATGGGCCTGCCTTCTGGCAGCGCTGGCGTGCCTGCTTGCGCGGCTGCCGCTTCCTGCACACGCAGCGGGAGCCGCGTCAAAAGAAGCTGAAAACGGATGAAAACGGCAAGCCGCAGGACGCCGACCTTGTGTCCGGCTGCACCATCGCGGTGGACCGCTACCGGGACGCCGTGGTGCGCGCCTGCGAACAGGCCAAAGCACTGGGAGCCGCCCAGGGCGACCGGGTGACCCTGAACCTGATCGCGGCAGATCTGCCCCAGGACCTTGCCGCCACGGATGACCAGGACGCCCACGTCCAGGCAGACATCACGCTGGCGGCCCTGACCGTGGACGGCGAGGGCCGCGTTATGCATAAATCCCTCGGCAACGGCATCGCCCCGGGCGACATCATCCCCAAGTACGGCGCGGACATCATCCGTCTCTGGGCGGCGAGCGCCGACTATACGCAGGACATGCGCTGCTCGGACAACATTTTCAAGCAGCTCTCCGATAAGTATCTCAAGATCCGCAACACCGCGCGCTACATTCTCGGCAACCTCGACGGGTTCGATCCCGCCGAGAGCGTCGCCTTTGCGGACATGCTGCCGCTCGACAAGTGGGCCGTCAGCCGTCTGCAGGATCTCATCGAGCGCGTCCGCACCGCTTACGACAACTACGAGTTCCACACCGCTACCTACGCCATCCACAACTTCTGCGTGGTGGAAATGTCGAACTTCTATCTGGACGTTATCAAGGACCGCCTCTACTGCGACAGCCGCGAGAGTCTTTCCCGCCGCAGCGCCCAGACCGCGATTTATCAGGTGCTCGACGCGATGACCCGCCTGCTCGCCCCGGTGCTGTGCTTCACCGCCGACGAGATCTGGCTCGCCATGCCGCACACCGAAGCCGAGGACGCGCGCGCCGTCGCGCTCAACGATATGCCGGAGGCGAACGCCGCGCTCCGTCTCTCCGAGAGCGAGGAAGCGCACTGGAGCAAGGTCATGCGCGTGCGCGCCGACGTGAACAAGGCGCTCGAGCTTGCCCGCGCGGAAAAGCTCATCGGCAAGCCGCTGGACGCGCGTGTGACGCTCTATGTGTCTGAGGCCGCGGCCGAGCCGTTCGCGGAGCTGGAGAGCGAGGATCTCGCGCCGCTTTGCATCGTGTCCGAGCTGAAGATCGTCCACGGCGCCGGGGAAGGCGTCCGCGGCGAGAACTTCGACGGGCTCACCGTCCACGTCGAGCCGAGCGCTTTGCCGCGCTGCGCGCGCTGCTGGACGCGCTCCGCGACCGTCGGCACGAACGAAAAGCACCCGACGCTCTGCGCAAGATGCGCCAGCGTTGTAGGCTGACGCCTTCAAGCAAAATCCACTCCGTTGAGGATTTTGCTTGAGAGGATTGCGGCTCGCCGCAGCGCACTCGCTGCGCTCGCACGTTTGCGAGCCGAGAAGTATTTTTGCCGACGCACATGTCGCCGGCAAAAATGATTTAAACTCCATTTGCGCCTGCGGGCGCAAACTCTGCGAGGCTTCTTTGACAAATTGAATTGCCCGCCGGAATGGATGTTCCGGCGGGCAATTTTGCGCTTTTCTTATTTCGTATGCACCGTGAGCTGGGGATAGGGGATGTCGATGCCCTTTTCATCGAAGAGCAGCTTGAGAGAGCGGTTGAGCGCGCGGCGCGCGGCGAAAATGTTCTCCTCCGTTGCGGAGACGATGAACTTGAGCACAACGCCGCTCCCGGCGAGCTCCTCCACGCCGAGATACTGCGGCACGTCGAGAAATATACCGCGGTTCTCTTCATACATGGCGGGCAGCGCGTCGGTGATCACGGCCTCCACGGCGCGGAGATCGGCGTCATAGCCAATGGAGATCGTGCTCACCGCCACAGACGTTTTCTGCGAGCGGTTCTGGAAATTCCGGATCTCGGAATTGTTGATGATCTTGTGGTTGCCGCCGGAATCCTCGAGCGTCGTGGTGCGCACGCTGATGTCTACGACCTTGCCGCGGAAATCGTCGAGCACGAGGATATCGCCGACGTTGTAGCGCCCTTCGGCGATGAGGAAAATGCCCGTGAGCACATCCTCGATGAGTGACTGCGCGCCGAAGCCGATGATGAGCGTTACAACGCCGACGCTTGCGAGCGAGGCCGTTACGTCCACGCCGAGCGCGCGCAGCCCGAAGAAGACCGAGAGCAGCACGGCCGTATAGGAGAGAATGCTCCGCGTGAGCGAGCACACCGTCCTCGCGCGCGTCTCCTTCGGCTGCTTTAAGAGAAGGGCGAACACGCCGTAGCCGATCCAGATGAAGCCCAGATGCCGGAACATGTCGGCCAGCCCCGGCATGAGCGGGCGCAGAACATAGCCCAGCGCGCAGAGCACAACGGAAACGATCAGCAGAACGGGGAATTTTTTGACGGGTTTCATGAAGCGGCCTCCTTATACGGTGTTGTGCGGACGGTCTCGGCAAAGTCAAAGGGCTCGGTCTCGCCGTCCGGCAGGAAATATACATGGATGGTCACAAGCTCCGCATGCTCCTCCGGCAGCGGGAGAGTGACAATGCAGCTGTAGTCGTTTTTCTCGATGGACGCGGCGGAGGGATCAAAGCCCTCGACCTCCGGCCAGACAAAAACGGTGTCCGCATCGAGTGTGGATAGATCGTTTCCGACAATCGCGTCGGGGATCGTGCCGCCCTCGGCAGGAGTGAGATAAACGCTCACCGTGTCGCCCTCGGTGTCGTAGCCGCAGGCGATCGTGAAGCGCTGCGCGGCGGGACGCTCGGCGGCGAGCGTTTCCACGCGCCCGTCGGCGTGCGTGATCGTAACGCGCACCGACAGCGTGCTTTCCACGGCGGTGTCGGCATAGAAATCCGGGTGCGCCTCACGCACGGAGGAATACGTCTCGCGCATCGTATGGTATTTGCCGCTCTCAATGCTGCTTTCCGGAATGGGGTATGTGATCACCTCGTCCGGAAAGTTGGGATCAAAGAATGTGATCTCCGCGGAAACGATGTCCTCCGGCACGGGGAAACGCACCTCGACCTCGCAAAGCGAGGCGAACGAGAAATACCGCAGCGTGGGATCCGGCGCAGAGGCGGGCTCTTCCGCGGGCGTCTCGGTGGGGGCGGGCGCGGCGGTCACGACCGGCGCGGGTTCAGCGTCCGGTGTCCTGGCGGGCGCTTTCAGCAGCGCGAGAAACGGCAGCAGCAGCGCTGCGGCCGCGAGCGGCGCATACTTCGTCCGGCGGCTGCGCCGAGGCTCGTAGGGCGGTTCGTATTCGTGCGTTGTCTGGTACGTCTCCGGCGCGGCGGGGGAGCGCAGGGGCTTTTCCGAGCTGTATTCATAAATATCGTCGGCGATGGCACTTCACCTCCCGGAAAGATATCCATACGGATTTATTTTACCATTCTTCCGCGCCGCGCGCAACAGAAAAGGCGCTGCCGCTTTGTTAAAACGGCAGCGCCTTTTTCCCGGTCACGCCGGCTGCGGCCGGATCTCTATCGTCCGTCCGCCGAGATTTTCGTAAACGCGGTGCGAAACGGAGAGAACGGTGCGCCCCTTGGAGGCGCGGCGCAATGCCTCGAGCACGCGCGCCTCGGTCTCGGCGTCAAGATTTGCGGTGATCTCGTCAAGCAGCAGCACGGCGGGGTCTGCCGCCGCGGCGCGGACGATGGAGAGAAGCTGCCACTCGCCCTGCGAGAACATGCCGTCGGTGCACACCGTATCGTAGCCCTCCGGCAGCGATGTGATGGCCGCGTCGATCCCGGCGAGCCGGGCGGCGTTTTTTGCCATTTCCTCCGTGATGCGCGCATCGCCCAGCGTGATCTGGTCGAGCACGGTGCCCGGCACGCGGGAGAAATGCTGCTCCACGCAGCCGATGCACGCGCGACGCTCGCTGTCGGTAATATCCGAAACGTCCACGCCGCCGATGGTGATGCTGCCGCTCTCCGGCGGATAGAGCCCGAGCAGCAGCTTGAAAACGGTGCTCTTTCCCGCGCCCGTCCGGCCGATGAGCGTTACCTGCTCGCCCTGCTTCACGGTCATGGAGAAGTCCGTTAAAACGCTCTTTTCCCCGTAGCCGAACGTCACATGCGAGAGCACGATGTCGCCCCGCGCGGCACTCTCCCGCTCTTCGGGGATGGCGCGCTCCGGCTGGGCGAGAAAGGCGTCGATACGCTTTACGCCCGCCATGGCGGATTGAATGGTCTGGATCTCCATGCCGAGACTTTCGATCGGCGTGAAAATGCGGGAGATATAATGGATAACGGTGACGGAGGTGCCGACCGACATGCCGAACAGCGCCAGGATCTCCGCTTTGCCGGAGGCGGAGAGCAGCATGACGACGCCGACCACGGCGGCGTTCAAAAGGAGCACGACCGGCGAATAGACGGCGTCGTAGAAATTTGTCCGCTCTACGGCGGCATAGCTCTCGCCGATGCGCCGGTCGTACCGGCGCTCCATGTAGTCCTCCAGACCGAGCGCGCGGATCGTGCGGATGTTGTGCAGCGTTTCCGGCACCTGTCCGGAAACGGCGGCGACGGCGCGGCGGTTATCGAGCTGCGCTGCGAGCATCCGCTTCTGTACATGGCGCGTGAATACGGCGAACAGCGGCAGCACCAGCAGCAGGATGAGTGCGAGACCGGTGTTTTTCGCCGCGATGACCGCCATAATGGAGAGAATGCGGCAGGCGTCCGCCGCCATGCTGATGATGCCGGAGGTAAAAAGCGCCTCCACGGTGTCCACATCGCCGGAAAAGCGCGCGGCCATCTCGCCGGGGTTTTGCCCCGCGAGCGTGCCGGCGGGCAAAAGCGTCAGCTTCCGGGACATTTCCGAGCGCAGCGCGTGGGTCATCTTCTGGCCGAACAGCACGAGCAGGCTCTCCTGTGCGCTGGAGAGAAGGCCCTCCAGCGCGAGACTGCCGAAATAGAGCAGCACCGCGAGCGCGGAGAGCGGCATGCCGCCGGTCAGCCGGTCAATGACGCGCCCGAGCAGCAGCGGCGGGAGGAGCGACGCGCCAACGCTCGCCGCCACGCAGAGAAGAGTACCCGCGGTGAGAAGAGGCCGTGCCGCGGCAGCAGACCGGATCGCGGCGAACACGCCGCTATTCTGCTTTGTCTTCATGCTCTGTCCCTCCTGTCTGGCTTTCGTAGAGCTGGCGGTACACCGGAACGGACGCCATCAGCTCCGCGTGTGTGCCGACGGCCGTTTTTCCGTTCTCCATAAAAATCACCTGCCGCATCTGCGGAAAATGGTACAGCCGGTGCGAAATAAGGAACACGGTTTTATTCTTCACGTATTCCTGCAAGTTGGCGAACACCGTGTCCTCGGTCTTGCGGTCAAGCGCGGAGAACGGATCGTCCAGAATGAGGACGGGACGCGGGTGCGCGAGCGTTCTCGCCAGCGCGAGCCGCTGCGCCTGCCCGCCGGAAAGACGTGTGCCGCCGCTGCCGATCACGGTATCGAGTCCGTTTTCCGTGGCGAGCACTTCGTCCTTCAGAGCGACGGCGGCGAGATACGGCATTGCGTCCTGTTCACTGCCGCAGAGGACATTATGGCGCACCGTATCGGCGCTGAGCTCCGGGTCGTGGCCGAGATACCCGACGGTCGCGGCGATCTGCCGCGGCGTGAGCGCGGAAAACTCTTCCGGCCCGAATTTTGCCGAGCCGCCGTAGGGCGCTTCGCAGAGAAACACGCGCCCGAATGTGGACTTGCCGCAGGCGACGGGACCGGTGACGCCGATGATGTCGCCGGGGCGCGCCGCGATGCTCAAGCCGGAGAAGACCGGCTCATCTCCGTAGGCAAAGGAGAGATCTTTGAGCGTCACCGTTTCGGGCGCCGGGATATCCAGTTCCGGGAGCTCCTCCGGCTTTTTCATCAGCGGCTTGATGCGCTTCCAGGATACCTCCGCCTTCTGCACGGAGTTGAAGAGCTTTGCGGCCTTGGAGGATTTGACCGTCAGCTTCGTAAAGCAGGAGAGGAACGTGGTGAACGCCGCAATGTCCCAGGTGTTCCATCCGGTACCGAGAACGTTTTTTGCGCCCAGCCACAGTATGAACAGCACGCCCGCGTTGGACACGGCCAGATACAGCGGCGGCAGCGCCGACTGCTGCACATTGCTGCGCACGGCGGCGGTCTCGCAATTTTTCAGCGTGTCCTCATACCGCTCTGCGCGGGCATCCTCGCAGCCGTGGATGCGGTAGGTCACGGCGTTCTGCGCGCGGTCGAGCGTGGCGGCGCTGAGCGCGCCCGCGGCCTTTTTATACGCCGCACCCGCGCGCTGCACCGGCTTTTTCATCCGCGCGGCGCATACATAGGATACCGGCGTAAAAAGCAAACTGAGCAGCGCGAGCCGCCAGTCGTACACGAGCAGCATCACCATATAGCCGGCAAGCGCCACGCCGGTATCGAAGATCTCGGTGGTGAATTTCCGCATGCCTTCCACGCAGTCGTCCACGTCGGAGATGGCTTTGGTCATCAGTTCGCCCGCGCCCTCCTTTTCGAGAGACGCGCGGCTCTGCCGCACCAGACCGGCGTAAAGAATGCCCTTCATCCGGCGGTTGATGTTGTTGGCAAAGCGGCGGACATAAAAGCGCTTGATAAACCGCGCTGCCTGCACGAGAAGCGTGACGAGAATATAGCCGAGCACGAGCGCAGCCATGTTCGCGGCACTCGCATTCCCGCCGAGGATATCGGCGAGACACTGGGCGAGCCGGCCCTCGTACCACGGCCCGGCCAGAAGGCCGATGTTGTATACGAGCCCCGAGAGCGTCACGAAGAGCAGCGGCAGCCATTCCAGCCGGAAATAGGAGCCGATCGCGTCCGCGCGGAAGCTCTTATTCTTATTCTTCATCGGCGGACGCCTTCTTTGCAGCGCTTCGGAAATGCGGGAATCCCGCGCGGCTCTCGGTCTTGGAGGCCGTGTAAAGCTTATGGAGCGATGCGGCGAACGCGGCGGCTTCGTCCTTTGTGAGCGCGCTTGTCAGGTATTCATAAAACGCCGCTTCGATCTCCGCTTTGGAGGACTTCAGACTCTCCGCCTTTTCCGTGGGATACAAAAGCTGGCTGCGCCGGTCGTTGGGCGCGTCCCGGCGGACAAGATACCCCTTCGCTTCAAGATTTTTCGTCCGCCGCGCAATGGCGGCCTTGTCCGCGTGCAGAAGCTCGGCGAGCGCGGCCTGCGTGCAGCCGGGATGGTGGCGCAGCGCGTGGATCAGATCGATCTCCGCCGTGCCGACGCCCTCCTCGCGCAGCGAGAGCAGCACCAGCTTTTCCGCCTCGCGCGCGATCTTGGTGATTTTCCGTTCCGTAATGTCCATAGACGCCTCCGGAGAATAGAATAAAAGTTGCAGGTACATCGTTGTATGTACAACTATTATAGCGCGGCGCTGCCGCCTGTCAAGAAAAAACTCCCTCCGTCCCGCGCTTTTCCACGGACGGAGGGAGATATAATTCAGTTTTTCCGGAAATAGATGTTCAGATCGACGTCGCCGTCGATGCCGTTCACCGAGCCGGTGCTCGAATACTGCCACATATCAAAGTTGAATACGATGCGCGGCTTCGCCTCGTATTCGGCGTACCAGAATTCGTAGTCGGAGAGCTGGCGCAGTATGTATTTCCGGTAGCCGAGATACTGCGTGAAATAGATCATCGCGTCATACCCGGCGTCCTCGACGGCGCGGCAGAACGTTTTGGCGCTCTCGCAGAGCACCGCGCGCGAGACGGTATATGTGCGCGCGTCGCTCCCGCCGACGATCTCCCAGTCAAACACGACCGGGAACGTGACCTTGTACGGGCGGATCGCGTTGAGCACGAAGGCGGCTTCCTCGGCGGCTTCCTCGGCGTTGATCGCCTGCGAATAGAAGTAAACGCCGACCTTCAGCCCGGCGGCGGTCGCCCCGGCGATGTTCTTTTCAAAGTATTCGTCCGTATAGATCTGGCCGGCGGTCGAGCCGCGGTAGCCGACGCGGATCATCGCAAAGTCAATGCCGTCGGCGGCGACCTTTTCCCAGTCGATGTCGTACTGGTGCTCGGAAACATCGATGCCGGTGAGATATTTCCCGCCGGAATACTGCATCCGGCCCCGGCTGTCGGCCGAAAAGCCGTCCGGCGCCCAGGCGAGCATCGGAAAGCCGTTCGAGCGCACCGCAGCGCGCTCGGCAATCTCCGCTTCGGGGGAGAGAGGCGCTTCGCGCAGCTCTTCGGGCAGCGGCGTTTCCGAAGGCGTGCCGGAGGTGTCCGGCGCGGCAGTGGGCGCTGCGGTATTCTCCGGCGTTTCCGCGCCGGACGGGCGGCCGAGCAGCGAAACGACGCCGATCACCGCGCCGAGAAGCAGCGCCGCGAGCACGGCCCAGAGAACGATGCGCCCCGCGCGCGGGCGCGTCTTGAGCGCCGTGCCGCCGGAATGGTCAGAGCGTTTTGCCATAGGTCTTTTATCCTTTTCTTTCTTTGGAAAAAGAGACCCGCGGGAGCGGGTCTCTTTTTATAAGACGGAAGGGGAGGGGAAAACGTTCACTCCGCCGCGATCATGTAATAATATACCGGCTGACCGCCGCTGACAAGGGAAACGTCCGCCTCCGGGAAGCAGGAGGTGAGACTCTCGGCGACGCCGTTGGCGTCGGTCTCGGTCACGTCCTGGCCGTAGTACACGGTGAGGAATTCCGGCTCGAGCTCGCCGAATGCCCAGTTGAGCTCCTTGAGGAGCGTCGGGAGACTGGCATAGCTGCCGAGCAGCTTTCCGTCGAGCAGCGCGAGATACTCGCCCGCGTGGATAATGTGGCCGTCGTAGTCCGAATCGCGCGCGGCATAGGTCACGAGCGCGGTGTGAACGCGCGCGGCGCTCTCCTTGAAAGATTCCTCCAGATCGTCGGGCGACTGGTCGGGATCCATGTAGGCCAGCGCGGCGACGCCCTGCGGCACGGTGCGGGTCGGGATGACGCGCACGGTCTTTTCCGTGAGCGGGATGCACTGCTCCGCCGCCATGATGATGTTCTTGTTGTTCGGGAACACGAACACGGTGGAGGCGGGCGTCTTGTTCACCTCGCGGAGAATGTCGTCCGTGGAGGGGTTCATCGTCTGGCCGCCGGTCACGATCCGGTCGGCACCGAGCGAGCGGAAGAGATCGGCCATGCCGTCTCCGGCGCACACGGCAACGAAGCCGACTTCCTTCTCGGCGGGGGCGATCTCCGGCTTGGCCTCGGCCTCCGGCTGGGCGGGGGCGGCAGGCACGGCGGCGGTCTCCTTGTCGGCGAGAGAGGTGTGCTGGTTGCGCATGTTCTCGATCTTCACGGTCTGGAGCGGGCCGTAGCGCAGCGCTTCGGTCAGCGCGCGGCCCGGCGCGTCCGTGTGGACGTGGACTTTGATGATATCGTCGTCCTCCACGAGCACGAGCGAGTCGCCGAGACTCTCGAGAAAGCTGCGCAGCAGCTCCGGATTGCGCTTTTTTTCACGCGCGACGATGAACTCGGTGCAGTAGGTGAACGTGATCTCCTCGTCGTTGATCGCGGAGAATTCCGCGCTCGTCTTGGTCTCCGTCACGGGAGCCTTGGCGACGAACTTGTCCTGCAGGCAGAGCAGCATCGCGTTGAGAATGACGACGTAGCCCTGGCCGCCGGCATCCACGACGCCCGCTTTTTTGAGCACGGGGTTCATGTCCACGGTCTTGGCGAGCGTTTCGCGCGCCACGGCGAGAGCGTCGGTGAGGAGCTCTTCGATATCGGTCACGCCGGCCTTGCTCCGCTCAACGGCGGCTTCCGAGGCGCAGCGGGACACGGTGAGCACCGTGCCTTCGGCAGGCTTCATAACGGCTTTGTAGGCGGCGTCCACGCCGTCGCACATCGCCTTGGCCCAGTCCGCGGCGCTGCACTCGGCCTTGCCGCGCAGACTCTTGGCGAGCCCGCGGAACAGCAGGGAGAGGATAACGCCGGAGTTGCCGCGCGCGCCGCGCAGCAGCGCGGAGGCGGCGGTATCGGCGGCGTCGCCGACGGCGGAGGGCGTGCGGCCGTGCAGAGCGGCCGCGGCGGCGGACATGGTCAGAGACATATTCGTGCCGGTGTCGCCGTCCGGCACGGGGAAAACGTTAAGCTCGTTGAGTTGCTGGCGATTCTCATCCAGCGCGGCCGAGGCGCAGAAGATCATTTCCGCGAATACCTGACCGCTGATTGTATTTCTCACTGCGGGGCTTCCTCCTTGGCTAATCAGTCCATCGTCATGGAATCTACATAGACGTCCACCTGACGGACGGAAACGTCCGTAGCGGAGGAGACCTTGTAGCTGACTTCGTTCATAATGCTGCTGCAGAGCGCGGCAATGTTCACACCGTGATCGACCACGATGTGGAGTTCGATCGTAATGCTTCCGTCGTCGTTGGGCGTGACGGAGACGCCCTTGGTCATAGACTCCCGACGGAGGAGCTGGACCAGACCGCTTTCCTTGGCGCGTCCGGCCATGCCTTTGACGCCGAAGCAGCGCGTCGCCGCATCCCCTGCCAGCCAAGTGAACACTTCGGAGCTGATGCAGATGGAGCCTCTTTCGTTGTCAAGTTTTACCATGGCAAGTCTTCCTTTCCACAAATCGATTTATAATTATAAAACAGATTGTCGAAAAGTACAAGGACTTTCTTGTCGCCGAGAACGTGAAAAACATACCAAAAATCGGGGGAAATCCTGTGCGATTCAGGCAAAATTGAGAGAAAAAACCCCTTCGCAGACTCTTTACATCGGCGGGCCAGCGTGGTAAAATAACTCTGTTCGCAAAGACGTTTCGGAAAGCCCTGTTGTATTTCCGGAACAGGAGCAAAAAATTATAGGAGATGAATCGAATGGTAAGAAAGCTTAAGTCCATGGACGGCAATACCGCTGCCGCCCACGTGTCCTATGCATTTACCGAAGTCGCGGCAATCTACCCCATCACACCGTCCAGCCCCATGGCGGACTACGTGGATCAGTGGTCTGCCGAGGGTCGGAAGAATGTGTTCGGCACCACCGTCAAGGTTGCGGAGCTTGAGTCCGAAGCCGGCGCCGCCGGCAGCGTGCACGGCTCTCTCAACGCCGGTGCGCTGACCACCACCTACACCGCCTCTCAGGGCCTGCTGCTGATGATCCCCAACATGTACAAGATCGCCGGCGAGCTTCTGCCCTGCGTGTTCCACGTTTCCGCCCGTGCGGTCGCGTCCCACGCGCTGAGCATTTTCGGCGACCACGGCGACGTGTACGCCTGCCGTCAGACCGGCTTCGCCATGCTGGCGGAGACCAACATTCAGGAGATCATGGACCTCTCCCCGGTGGCGCACCTGTCCGCCATCCAGGGCCGCGTCCCGTTCATCAACTTCTTCGACGGCTTCCGCACCTCTCACGAGATCCAGAAGGTCGCCGTCTGGGATTACGATGATCTGGCCGACATGCTCGACTGGGATGCCGTCAAGGCGTTCCGCGAGCGCGCTCTCAACCCCGAGCATCCGACGATGCGCGGCTCCCACGAGAACGGCGATATCTTCTTCCAGAACCGCGAAGCTTCCAACAAGTACTACAACGCCCTGCCCGAGATCGTTGAGCAGAACATGGCGAAGGTCAATGCCAAGCTCGGCACCGACTACCAGCTCTTCAACTACTACGGCGCTCCCGA
>ERZ825137.4992-NODE-4992-length-12721-cov-2.613769_pt1 | contig 12721 bp, 10 predicted proteins | sample MGYA00519873_ERZ825137 | MGnify/ENA primary metagenome ERZ825137 (study PRJEB31778, sample SAMEA3449190) | human gut metagenome | biome: human gut; feature: human-associated habitat; material: faeces | place: United Kingdom | collected 2010/2012 ... | reverse complement strand
ATTCAGCCGGTTGGTCTCCTCGTTCAGGCGGTTGATTTCGAGTTGGAGCATCTCGTTCTCGGTGGTCGTACCAATCTGGTAACGCCCCTGTGCGAAACGGTAGAGCGTGTCGGCATGGGCGAAATTCTGGCACGCCGTGGCATAGTTGCTCTGTGCCATGGCCAACGCGAAGAACTTGTCCACGGCCCGTGCGGCTACCAACTCCATTGTCTCCAGATAAGACCGCTGCGCCTCTTCGTAGCGCACCGGTTCGATGCGCCGCCTCCACTTCAGGTTGTTGTACCCGAAAAGCGACTGGCTGTAGCCGATGTTGACCGGCACGCTCTTCCATGAAAAAGTGCGGTCGCTCAGCAAATCCGTACGCAAGAGGGAGGATTCCAGGGACAACGTGCCACCCGTCCAACTGACATTCTGCTGCACGCGCAGGGACAGGTCGGTGTTCAACAGGTTTTGCTCGACAAAACGCACCGATCCGTCTTCCATCGTGATTTGGTTGATGGAACGGTCGAGGTTCGGGCCGGAAGTCAACGTGAGCGAAGGCAAGTAATCAGCCCGGAACGAGCGATAGTCCCAATAGGCCGAGCGGAATGTATGGCGTGCGGCCAACGCGTCGGGCGAAGACTGGCAGGCCTGGAGCACCACGTCGTCCAGTCCCCAGCCGCCTGAGGGCGGAAGAGGCTGTGCCGCCATCCCCATGCCCCAGCACGCCACGTATGCCACGCATCCTATCCGCATTCTGATGTCCATAAGTCTTTTTATCATTCGTTTACAACTAATCATATCCAATTTGCGTGCCAAAAACACAAACAACTGTATTCCAGATGCGTACCCCATCCACACCGGAAAACGAGTTGTGCGGATTTGCACTTTTTATGTGCGAAAATGCACATCCGCACACATTTTTGCGTAACTTTGCCTCGCATCAAATACCATATTCTATGCCTGCATTAGGAAAAATACTCATCATAGACGACAACGAAGACGTGCTCTTCGCCCTCCATCTCCTGCTTGAACCCTACGCGGAGAAAGTCAAGGTCATGCGCTCGCCCGACCGTATCGTACATTTCATCATCGACTTCCGGCCAGACATCGTACTGCTGGACATGAACTTCACCCGCGACACCGTGAGCGGACAGGAGGGTATGGACTGCCTGCAGGAAATCCTGAAACTGGACCGCCATGCCGTAGTGGTCATGATGACGGCCTACGCCGACACGGACAAAGCCGTGCAGGCCATCAAGGCCGGGGCTACGGACTTCGTGTCGAAGCCCTGGGAAAACGACAAGCTGCTGGCCACGCTCCACGCCGCCATGAAGTTGCGCCGCTCACAGACGGAGGTGGGACGGCTCGAGGAGCGCGTGGAAGCCCTCAGTGCCGAACGGGAAACGCCGCAACCCCTGCTCATCGGCGAGTCGGAGGGCATGAGGAACATCGTCTCCACCATCGGACGCTTGCGCGAGGCCGACGTGAACGTGCTCCTGTTGGGCGAGAACGGCACGGGGAAGGACGTAGTGGCCCGTTATCTTCTCGCCCATTCGTCGCGTGCGGCAGAACCGTTCGTGACCATCGATGTGGGTGCCGTGCCGGAAACCTTGTTCGAGAGCGAACTGTTCGGATACGAGAAAGGAGCCTTCACCGATGCCCGCAAAGAAAAGAAAGGACGGCTGGAACTGGCCCACGGGGGTACGCTCTTCCTCGACGAAGTGGGCAACCTCTCCCCCGCCGCCCAAAGCAAGCTGCTCACGGCCTTGGAGAAAAGGCGCATCGTGAGGCTCGGCGGCACGCGCGAGATTCCGATAGACGTGCGCCTGATATGCGCCACCAACGCCGACTTGCACGCGCAGGTGACGGAGGGCACGTTCCGGCAAGACCTGTTCTACCGCATCAACACGATACAAATAGAAATCCCGCCGCTCCGGAGCCGACGGGAAGATATTCCGCTATTCATCGACTATTTCCTGAAGAAATATATCGCGCTCTACAAACGAAACGGGCTGACCCTGCATCCGCAGGCTGCCGCCAAACTTGAAGCGTATGACTGGCCGGGAAATATCCGTGAGTTGCAGCACACCATCGAAAAGGCCGTTATCCTGGCTGAGAAGAACATGATCCGTGCCTGCGACCTGTTCATCCGCCCCGGAAAGGCTGTCTCCTTCACCGAAGTACCCAACCTCAGCGATGTGGAACGCCAGGCTATCGAAGCCGCCATCACGCAGAATGACGGAAACCTGACTGCCGCCGCCGAGCAATTGGGAGTAAGCCGGCAAACCCTTTATAACAAACTGAAACGGTTCAACCTGTGAAACGCATGTTCAGCCTACGCATCTACATACGCATTATCCTGCACGTCGCCCTCGTCATCGGGGTGGCCGGGACAGGCATTATCGGTATCATAAGCGGCAAAGCGATTATTCTGGGGTCGGTAGCACTGCTTATCGCCTTATGGCTGGCGGGAGTGCTCGTTTACTATCTCAACACCTCCAACCGGCGGATACAGCTTTTCCTGGATGCGATCGAAGACAATGAGTCGATGCTTTATTTCCCGGAGAACACCGGCACCGACGAACAACGCCGCCTCCATGCCGCCTTCAACCGTATCCACAAATTAATGACGGAAAGTAAACAAAGGGAATTCGACCGTGAGCTCTACCGGAAAGAATATGAGTCGTACGACAAACTGATGCACGTGCTGACCCACGAGATCATGAACTCGATCGCTCCCATCGTCTCCCTCTCCGGCACGCTTCTCTCCTATTTCCAGACCAAAGGAAATGCCCGGAGCAACGACGAGATCACCGATACGACCATCCGCAAAACCATCCGTGGACTCGACACCATCAAGAGCCAGGGACAAAGCCTGATGAACTTCACCGACTCTTACCGTCAGCTGGCCCGGCTGCAACCGCCCAAGCCCAAGCCTTTCTCCCTGTCGCGCCTGATAAGGAATATCGAAATACTGTTTCAATCAGACCTGCACCGGCAGCATATACAATTCCGGGTAGATCTTTTCCGGGAAGAGATAGAAATAAACGCAGACGAAGAACTGCTCTCGCAAGTGCTGATCAACCTGTTGAAGAATGCCATGCAAGCTCTCGAAGGCCAGGACAACGGCAAGATATCACTGACAGTAATACAAGTCCGGACAACTACTTATATAGAGGTGAAAGACAACGGCCCCGGCATTCCCCACGATATACTGGAAGACATCTTCGTCCCTTTCTTCACCACCAAAGACACAGGTACAGGCATCGGCCTCAGCCTCTCGCGGCAGATCATACGCATGCACGGCGGCGAATTGCAGGTCAGCTCCCGTCCTTACAACGAAACATCATTCACGATCTCCCTGCCGCTAGCGCCTGGGAATCTCTACGCGTGAAGTAAGCGGATAACGTAATCCTTTGGATGATTTATAATAGACTTCGGCCGCACCGATCTTCAGCTTAGCCCGTATCTTCACGGGGATATGGTTTGCATCGTCCCCGATCCAGATCTCGGCTGCCGCTTTGCTCTGAGTAAAGGCATCGTCATAAATATCGATAAAGAAATGACGGGTACGGTATTTCAACGTCTCGCTACGCTCCACGATCTGCTGGCCGGTATACCGGAAACTGATATTGATCCGGTCGCGCCCGATCGCCACATGAAACGGGAACTCATCACCCTGCTTCATCTTTTCCCAATCCAGCGAACGGAGATACATGGTGGCTCCCAGCATATCGAACATATATTGTTCGGAAACAAGCAGGGTGTCGATCTTCGTCCGGCTCGGCGTGTAACGATGGGAATGTGCAGAGGTGTGTCCGTCGGTATACGAGAATTTCAAATCGTCTATCAGGTAATAATCATTCTCATTCACCCGTTTCTCACTGCGGAGCAGTAACATCTCGGGAGAGAAATAACAGTCGATGGTATCGCGCATCGCAAATATCTTCTCAAACATGCCCGACGTACGGAACAACAGGCGGTAATGGTAAGCCGGCTTGCTTTCATACCGGGCATCCTGCACAGACAAAGAAGCCTGTCCCGCACGAGGCATCAGAAGCCCCCATTTGAAGTACAACTCATACTGTACCGTCTCGCCGGCGCTGAACCGATCTTTCACCGGAATGGCCTGTGCCTCTGCCATTGTCGGAAGCAATAGCCATAAAGCCATCACTCCCAGGCAAATCAACCTAAAACGGCATACCGCTGCGGCCACTGTTGCTCGTGCTACCACTGCTGTTGCGTGAAGAAGATTGTTGTTGTCCTTCATTTTTATAGTCTCTTTTCTTCTTGGTTGCTTCTTTTGGTTTATTCTTCGTGATCTCGAGCGGCTTCTGTTTAGCCCACGGAGTAGCCTTCACATCCCAGGTTTCCTCTACCTGCCAGTTCTGCATCACATCGTATTTTACCGGCGAATAGAACACTTCTTCCGGCTGACGCTTTGCAGCATAATTGCCGGTATCCCATTTCCCGTTGCCGTTGAGGTCGACCACCAGACGAAGATAATACTTATCCGGTTTCAAGTCCATGAAAAGGGCACCCCCGTCTTTCACCTTCACTTTTCGTATCGGAGCATCGCTGCCGTTCAGTAGCTCGACATAAGCAGTCGTATCGACCCCTACGATATTGATATACAAATGGCCGTATTCATCTTCTTTCTTGATCTTGAACTCACCGGAATAAGGTTCGTTCCATTTGTCATAGATGCTAAAGATCGTAGCCGAGTCGACTTCCAGACGATATTCCTCGCCATATTTCCACGGACGGCGGATAAAGTAATTCAGGCTGTTCGTCGAGTCCGGGAACAGCTCGAAATCAACCGGAGTCCACACCGTATCGACTTTCTGATCCAGGAAGAACAGCTCTTTCGACAAATCGAGCACCGGTTCGTTGAATGTAACGGACACCGTATCGAACAAGTCCATCGACCCCGGAGCATCGACCTGCATACCGAGGAAGACGATCGGTTCGGGCTCATCATCTTTCTTCTTTTTCTTCTTCTCCGGACGGCGGCGCATCACAAACTGAAGCGTATCCGTTTGCGGACGAAGTATATTCAGCGAATCGCTCTTCGGATAAGACAATTCCACCCGCAATGTATCCTGTTTCCAGACAACCGAGTCGGTCAGCCAGAAGTTAACGGCCGTTCCACCTTCCGTCTCCTGCATAAAATACCAGGATGAATCGGACGGGGTGAAATTAATCGGGCGGGGAAGCGGGATCGTATCCAACGGAGAGTTGAAACGGACTACCAACAGGTTCTCCTGCTGGCGCTCGGGCTTCAACAGATACTGGCGTACAAAATCTTCTTTGAACAGACGTAGCTCGATATCATTGGGAAAATAGCGGGTAAAGGCTACCGTCTTGATCGTGTCGATCGTCAGGCTGTCTTTCCAAAGCGTATCCTGACGGCTGGTCAGTTCGAAGGAAGGGATGATGATCGAGTCGTTGAAAGCGATCTCTTCGCCCGGTTGGTCGAACTTATAATCGCGGTTCACATCATTCAGACCGAATATGCGGTAGCTGCCCGGAGAGATATTGCGGATCGTAAATTCTCCTTTATCGTTCGTACGGGAAGTACGGTCGAACGGCAGTTTTACGAAAGCCGAGTCCTCCAGGTTCCGGTGCAGACCGATCGTGATACCAGGCATCGGTTCCAGATTCTCCGCATTCAACAAGATACCCGACACTTCCAGCGTATCGATATTCTCTCCCGTAGAAAAGGCGAAAGAGTAATTCTCGAATACATTCTTTTCATTATTGTCGGAGATCGAATTGGTAAAGTCGATCGTATAGGTCGTATTCTCTTTCAGCGTATCTTTCAGCTCGACAATGACCTTCTTTCCGGCTGCACGGATGATGGGCAACTGCAACTGCGGCGGCGTGACGATCACATTCTCCGACGGCTTATCGAGTTGCACCAGTTCGTCAAACAAGATCTCGACTCTTTTCCCTTTGTAGTTCGTCTGGTTCGGAGCCGGCGTACTGCTGACGTATTTAGGCGGCGTCTCATCATAAGGCCCCCCGTTCGGAGAAGCCATATTCGCACACGAATACATCGTGACCAACAGGAATACCCCACAGACAGCCAGCAGTAAATCTCTTATATATCTATTTCCCATTCAAATGCTTTTTAATCAGAGGGCAAAAATAGGGAAAAATCCCGTGACTAATAGTGATATATACGCTAAATAAGAAATCTTTGCATTCTTAAGAAGATGAAAGAGGTTGTTCCATGTTAAGATTCTCCTCGTTGTTTTTATTTCACCGACTCCTTTTGTGTAATAACCACGCTCTCCGACGAACTCAAAAAGCCTGCGACATCAATGACGAGCTTCCGTTCATAGGGAAACTTGTTCTGTGCGATGTCAACCTGAAGATCTCCGGCCTTGTTTTTGATGATTTTAAACCAGTCGCCGGCCAGTGTATCCCTATAGAGAATAATATCCTTCATCCGTTCGTCCGAGTATTTGTAGGTCGTATTATGCAGAGTCGAGCTTTCGCCATTGACCATAGTCCGGCTACGCAAAACATACCAGGTGATCCTATCGGCTCCCACTCCGACAGTTACACAGCTATCCGAAGAACCGACAGTGACATTATTTTGTTCCAGATTAATCATTGATAATCTTCCCGGAGCGTCTATGGTATCATCACAGCTTATCATGCCAAGGATGCAAACTAAATATACGGCGATCTGTTTCATAATGCAATATTTACAGTTTCAAAGATATAAACACGCCAACACATGAATTATATGCGACGAATATAGCAAATAATTCTTAATACACAAGCGATTACAGCCATTCTTTATTAATTAAAATCAGAAGCCAGATAGCATGCCTGCCAGAAGGGAAACGCCAGGGTATCTCAACGTTTCAAATACCTGAATCCGATCCGGCAATACAGGCACTTTTTCTTCTCGCAATATTCCCGTTTCAACTGGATAAGCGCCTGGCTGTCTCCGGCATGGCAAACGTTGATCCCGGCCCGGGTGAAAGCGGTTACAATCGTATTCCTCTCCGGGGGAAGCGTTTCGAGGATACGGATGGCACGTTCGCAATATTCCGGACGTTTATTTCTCACTCCATAGGCAAACATTACCGGGACAACCGTGTTGATCAGCAAGATACACAGAGAGTTCTCTCCTATCGGCTTATCTTTCTTTTCCGAAACACTGCGAAAATGATAATGTGTTTCCCAATAATCAGAAGGACGAACCCGGAAACACTGTTTGATCTGCCCGACATTCCCCGCTTCCAGAATAACGGAAAATAACGTATCGTGCTGCACCCAGACGGAAGCCAGTTGTGCCAGTTTCAGGTAAGGGAAATTGACCGGACGGGTGCGCAGGCTCCTGAACTGCGAGTCATCCAAAGGAGTCAACCCGAATTTATGCCGCAGGAACTGGTATTCGCGTTGAAGCAAACGGTAATAATGGCAATCGCCCGGTTCTTCCAGCATGCCGGCCTGGCCGAATAGCAGGGCTTCAACCTGCGAATGGCTTCCGCGTTGCTTTTGAATATATCGTAAAGGCAGGCTTTTGGCCAGACGCTCGAAGATATCATTATTCACGCCAAAGCCGAAATTACGGGTTAAAGTAATATAAAAGACCTCATTCCAGTCATTCCCATACTGATCCAGGAGACGGAATATATCAGCCGTTTTCCGTTCCAGCCGTTCGCTTAAGAGGGCACTCAGCCAGGAAGTTACATGAACAGGTTCTATCTGAGGAATATAACCGGCACAAGGAAAGGAGATATCACGGTATAACAACCAGTCGATATTCTGTGCGACCGACTCCGGCACGGCCAACTGCATTTGTGGAATAACCTCTCCATTCGTCCGGTAAACGATACAATCGGAAACTTCCACAAGATGAAGGATGACTGCATCATAGGCCTTATCTTTATCATGGCGATGATGCAGCCAGTCGGAAGCTTTTGTATGGATTTCAATACATCCGGCCCAAAGCGTACCGTCTATCTTCACCTTGGCATTGAAGAAGTCGGGGCCCGCATCGGTATTGGGTATTCCGGGGTCGATCACTGAGATTATACTTCCGTCGGTAGTAAGAAGCGTAGTGGTTGGATACAGCCTGTATTTCCAAACATAATGTAATAAACGTTCCATATTATTTTCAGAGTTAAGATTTATGCCACAAATCTAATTCATTTTCTTTATATTTGCACCCCTGAAGGCTAAGTTATTAGCTCTATTTATTCATTTTATTCTGAAAAGATATGAAGATTGCACTTATCGGCTACGGCAAGATGGGTAAAACCATCGAACAAATTGCATTGAACAGAGGACACCAGATCGTCTCTATCGTAGATATAAACAACCCGGAAGAATTTCAGTCAGACAATTTCAAAAGCGCAGATGTCGCCATCGAGTTCACGACTCCGGCTACGGCTTTCGACAATTATATGAAAAGCTTCGCAGCGGGTGTCCCGGTTGTTTCCGGCACCACCGGATGGCTCGACCGTATCGGTGAAATAAAAGAGAAGTGCGCCAAGGAAGGAAAAACGTTCTTCTATGCGTCCAACTTCAGCATCGGTGTGAATATCTTTTTCGCATTGAATAAATACCTGGCGAAAATAATGAATAATTTCCCCGTATATAATGTCAGCATGACGGAGACCCACCATATCCACAAGCTGGATGCTCCCAGCGGAACAGCGATCACGCTGGCAGAAGGTATTCTCGAAAACGTAGACCGGAAAGAACGCTGGACACTGGAAACAGCCGAACAGCCCACCGACCTGCCTATCCATGCTATCCGCGAGGGAGAAGTGCCGGGTATACATGAAGTCACTTACGAATCAGACGTCGACTATATCAGCATCAAGCATGATGCCAAGAGCCGTGCCGGTTTCGCTCTCGGGGCAGTTGTCGCTGCCGAATTTACTGCCGGGAAAAAAGGGTTCCTCGGTATGGATGATATGCTTAAATTTTAATTCCACAGAAGTCTACAAATGAAAAAGTTTTCCAAGAAACAATGGATCAAGTTCGGCATCGCAGCCGTATTGTATATACTCTTTTCAATCTGGATGCAGAGCCTTTGGTTGCTGCTGGGATTGATCGTACTGGTGGATATTTTCCTGACGCATTATATTCCCTGGGGAGCATGGAAACGGTCGAAGAATCCTGCCGTACGCAATGCGTTGGAATGGGTGGACGATATCCTGTTCGCTCTGATCGCAGTTTATTTTATCAATCTGTTCGTTTTCCAGAACTACCAGATACCGAGTTCTTCGCTTGAGAAGTCGTTGCTTGTAGGCGATTATTTGTTTGTAAGCAAACTGAGCTACGGGCCGCGCGTGCCGAATACGCCGCTGTCTTTCCCGTTGGTACAGAATACACTGCCGTTCTTCAACTGCAAATCGTATCTGGATTGGCCGGAATGGAGCTACAAGCGTGTGAAAGGCTTCGGCCATGTGAAACGCAACGATATCGTGGTGTTCAACTTCCCTGCCGGCGACACAGTTGCCCTGAAACAGCAGAATCCAAGCTACGACGAGCTGGTGGCTATGTACGGCCGCGACCGTATCTGGATGGATAAAAACACTTTCGGAGATGTGATCTATCGTCCGGTAGACAAACGAGAGAACTATGTGAAACGTTGTATCGGTATGCCGGGTGATACCATCGAGTTGCGTAACAACCAGGTTTATATCGACGGAAAAGCCGCTAAAAATCCGGAAAACATACAGTTCAACTACTACGTGGAAACAGACGGTTCACCGATCACGGAAGAACAGTTCCGCCTGATGGACGTAAGCAAGGACGACCGGATGTTGGCATCCAACAACGGATATTATCAGGATGCGATGTCTTTCTTAGGCTTCAAACCTATCGCTCCCGGCCAGTTCAACCCGATCTACAGGATGCCTTTAACACCGAAGGCACTCGCCATCGCAGAGAAGTTGCCTTCCGTAAAGAAGATCGTTATCGAACCGGATGCCTTGGGTGGGCCTACTTATCCTGCCTGGTATGAAACAGGTTGGACACGCGATAACTTCGGCCCGTTATGGATTCCGAAGAAAGGTGCTACAATTCCTCTGAACGAACGCAACATCGCCTTATATGGCCGTTGCATCAAGAATTACGAAAACAATACGTTGGAAGAAAAAGACGGACAGTATTATATCAACGGTAAACCGGAAACAAGCTATACCTTCAAATACGACTATTACTGGATGATGGGCGACAACCGTCACAACAGTGCCGACAGCCGTTCATGGGGATTTGTTCCGGAAGATCACATCGTAGGTAAACCGATCCTGATCTGGCTATCGCTGGATAAAGACCGCAGCCTGTTTGACGGTGGTATCCGCTGGAACCGCCTGTTCAGGATGGTGCATCCGGATTAATAAAATATGGCAAAACGTTCCTTTATATCTGTAACGAGATGGCTGGCAACTATTGTGTTGCTGGCGGGGATCGTAATGACAGTCCGGTACTTTTGTATGGAATCTTTCCACGTCTCCACCGACTCGATGGAAGTGGCCTTGCATAAAGGGGATTATATCCTGGTCAATAAACTGCCCCTGAAAGATAATCCGGGGCGCAACCGGGTAGTGCTCTTCACCAGTCCGCTGCTGAAAGACACCGTATCGAATCCTTTATTCCTCAGCCGATGTATCGGTATGCCGGGCGATACCATCCGGATCAGTAACGACGGATACCGGGTAAACGGCAAACTGATACCGCATTCTCCCCGGTCGCTCAGTACTTATATCGTGACACAGGATGCGCTGGACGAGGTGTTGAGTACCCAGAAGAAACTTAACATCCCGCTCAGGAACCTGAAAGAGGAACCGTTCGGTATTTCCATCAGCCTGACATCTTTCGAAGAATATCAACTCCGTGAAGAATTGTCGGAAGAGGCCAATATCCGTTTCCTTAAAAACCCGATGGAGAGCTATGAACTGATCGTTCCCCAAAAAGGAAGAGCCTACCGGCTGGATGCCGCCGCCCTCACTGCTTGTCGTGAAGCGATCCAGACGGAAGCCGGAGACAAAGCCGTTTTCCGCGATGGCAAACTGTTCCTCGACGGACGCGAAGCCGCTTTCTTCTTTTTCGATCAGGATTATTACTGGATGCTTTCGGACAATGCCAACGAAGCGGTCGATTCACGCCACCTCGGATTTATCCCCCGCGACCATATCATAGGAAACGCCTGGCTCTGCTGGTACAGCAAAGAGCGGCAACGAATTTTAAAACCCGTAAACTAAACATGCAACCCGTATATATTTCATCGGCTTATCTGGGCCCGGTACAACAATATTGTAAACTTTTCCAATTCAAAGAAGTCCGGATAGAGACGGCAGAAAACTATCTGAAGCAGACCTACCGTAACCGTTGTACGATTGCAGCCGCCAACGGCCCGTTATCTTTGTCCGTACCGATCGTCAAGCCCGATACACTGAAATGCCTGACGAAAGATATCCGTATCTCCGACCACGACAACTGGCGCCACCTGCACTGGAATGCGTTGGTTTCAGCTTATAATATGAGCCCGTTCTTTGAATATTACGAGGACGATTTTGCCCCGTTCTATGAGAAGAAGTTCGAATACCTGTTCGACTTCAATGAGGAGTTAAGGATATTGGTTTGCCGTCTACTGGATCTGCCGGCGGAAGTCACATATACCGAGGAGTATCATCCGGAAGTACCGAACGATTTCCGCGAGATCATCCGTCCAAAGCACGAAGGGGAAGATCCCGCCTTTATCCCGCAACCCTATTACCAGGTATTCCGGGATAAATTCGGATTCCTCCCCAACTTAAGTATCGTAGACTTACTTTTCAATATGGGGCCGGAAGGGATTCTGGTCTTACGCGATTCTATTCACCGGCTCCCTTGATCAAATCAGGCGACAGGCCGGCAATATTTTCCAACAGCTTTTCCATGTCTTTGGGAAAAACATCCCCGATATTACCGATACGGAAGGTGTCGGCATCCGAGATCTTACCCGGATAGATCACAAATCCTTTCTGCTTCAGTGCCTCGTAGAATGCCACGAAGTTGAAATCGGCGGAAGGATACAGAAAAGAGGTGATGATCGGGCCTTGCGATGCGTCGGGAAGCAGCGTCTTAAACCCGAGGGCACGCATACCGTCAACCAGCGTACGATGATTTTGTTTGTAACGCTCGTAGCGGGCGGCAATACCTCCTTCTTCGTTCAGCTCCTTCATGGCCTGGAAGAAAGCGCGGACAACATGTGTCGGAGAGGTAAAGCGCCATTTGCCTCCGCCCTTCTCCATCGTTTCCCACTGGGCATAGATATCAAGCGAGAGTGAACGGGCTATCCCTTTGCAGGCCATCAGTTTCTCTCTCTTTGCAATGATGAAACCGAAGCCGGGAACGCCCTGGATACATTTGTTGGCACTGCTCACCAGAAAGTCGATACCAAGCGCTTTCATGTCGATAGGCACACCGCCGAAGCTGCTCATCGCATCCACGATAAAGGTGATACCACGGCCACGGATCACATCGGCCACTTCTTCGATGGAGTTCAGCAGTCCGGTAGTCGTTTCGCTATGCACCATAGAAAGATGAGTGATACCGGGATTGGCTTCCAGTGCACGGCGGGCCACTTCACCGGTGATCAGTTCTGCTTCATGAAGCGACACCAGGACATGGTCGATATGATAATAACGGGCTATCTCGGCCATACGTTCACCGTACGCACCGTTAGCGAGGATAAGCAGTTTATCGGAAGACTTTACGG
>ERZ825137.4989-NODE-4989-length-12723-cov-4.219924_pt1 | contig 12723 bp, 5 predicted proteins | sample MGYA00519873_ERZ825137 | MGnify/ENA primary metagenome ERZ825137 (study PRJEB31778, sample SAMEA3449190) | human gut metagenome | biome: human gut; feature: human-associated habitat; material: faeces | place: United Kingdom | collected 2010/2012 ... | reverse complement strand
GTAGGGGCGCCGCAGGGAAAGTCTGCGGCCAGATACCCCCAGGGCAGGATACCGGTAAAGAAAATCCGGTTTTCGGAGGAATAGGTGTCCTCCAGCTCCTCCAGCATGTCCTCATCCACCCGTGTGAAGGAGGAAAAGAGGCTGTCCACCGCCGAAACGAAGGACTTTTTGGTTTTGGAGAGACCCTCCTTTAATTTTTGAAAAAACGACATTTACGATTCCTTTCCGCCATTGAGCTTGATTCCGAGCTTGGCTTCCACCTCATTGACATTCAGGGTCAGCACGCGGGAAATACCGCGTTCGGGCATGGTCACACCGTAAATGGTGTCCGCCCGCTCCATGGTGCCGCGACGGTGGGTGATAATGATAAACTGGGTCTTATGAGAGAAGCGCCGTGCGTATTCGGCGAAGCGCGACACGTTGACGTCGTCCAGTGCCGCCTCCACCTCGTCCAGCATGCAGAACGGCGTGGGGTTGACCTCTAAGATGGCATACAGCAGTGCCGTCGCCACGAAGGACTGTTCGCCGCCCGACAGCAGGCTCAGATTATTGATGATCTTGCCCGGAGGCGCCACATTGATGGTGATACCGCTTTCGAGCACATTTTCCGGATCGTCGATGATCAGCTCCGCATTACCGCCGCCGAACAGCTCGCGGAACACGCGCTTGAAGGTGCGGTTGAGCTGATCCATGGTGGAAACGAAGCGCTCCCGCATCTCCTTTTCGAGCTGGAAGATGACCGTGTGCAATTCCTCACGTGAGGTGGTCAGATCGTTGATCTGCCCGTTCATGAAGTCGTACCGTTCCTTGACCTCGCGGTACTCCTCGATGGCGTTGGTATTGACCGACCCGAGCGCACGGATCTTGTTGCGGTACTCGGACTGACGCGCCACCGTGGCAGTCCGTTCACTTTCCGCAATGGGCGCATAGCCCGCCTCATGTGCGGCGGAAACGGTCAGCTCGTATTCCTCCCACAGCTTGGAGATCAGCTTATCCTGCTCTGCGGATATCTGGGAAAGCTGACTTTCCAGACGGGTGTACTCCCGAAAGAGGATCTCCCGATCGTGCGACTGCTGTCGGATCTTCTCCCGCAATGCGGTCATTGCCTGATCCTGCCGCAGTGCCGCCGCACGCAGTTCCTCCTGCGCCGCCTCCAGACGCTTGATCTCCTCGCCCGTCAGCTCCATTTTCTGTTTGGACGCGTTGATCTCTTCCTCGGCGCGGTGGATCAGCTCACGGTTTTCGTCAATGGACGCCTTCGCGCGTCCGATCTGCACGGCGACTCCGGCAATTGCCTCCTGCGTCAGTGCGCGGGTGCGCTCCGCCGCCTCCATATCCTTACGCAGCTCCGCCGTGCGCAATTGCAGGGCGGTCTGTGCCTGTCCGGCGCGGTTGATCTCGTTGGCAAGCGCGGTGCGTTCCTTTTCCAGTGCGTCGAATTCCTGCTGACGTGCGGTCTGCTCTTCGCCGACCCGATCCAGATATTCCTGCAGGGAGGCGATCTCCCGCATGTTTTCCTGTCCGGTGGTCTCCAAGCCCTCCAGTGCGGCGATCAGCACCGCCGTCTGCTTTTCGTCGGATTCCTTTTGAGAGAGCAGAACCTGCTTCTGCGTATCCTCCGCATGATACAGGGACTGCAACAGCTCTGTCTGTGCCGCAAGCATTTCCTTTTCGCCTGCCGACTCCGAGACCCGTGCCTCCCACGTTTCGCTTTCCTTTTTCTTCTGCTCGGCTTCCTTTTTGAGCGCTTCGACCTCGCCGCGGATCTTTTCGATCTCGGCAGAGCGGGTCAGCATGCCGCTGTCTCTGCGCACCGAGCCGCCCGTGAAGGAGCCGCCCGCGTTGATAATCTGACCGTCCAATGTAACGGCACGAAGCCCGAAGCCCGTTCCCCGCGCCATGGCGGTGGCATGATCGAGCGTATCGAAAACGGCGGTGTGTCCCAGAAGGTAGACCACGACGTTGCGGAAGCGCGCGTCGAATTCCACCAGATCGGACGCCATGCCGAGATAACCCTGATAGCCCCGCAGGGTCTGCTCCCCGACGCGGGCAGGGGTGGGACGGATGGAGGTCAGCGGATAAAAGGTGGCGCGTCCCGCATTGTTGTCCTTAAGGTAGCGGATCGCCGCCTTTGCGGCATCCTCGCTCTCCACCACGATATTTTGCAGACTTGCGCCCAGCGCCATTTCCATGGCGATGCTGTATTTCGGCTTCACCGTAATGATGCGGGACACCGGACCGCATACGCCTGCGATCTCATGACGCTCCGCCGCCTGCATCACGCGGCGGACGCTTTGGGAGTAGCCCTCGAACAGTTCCTCCATGCGTTGCAGTGCGTCGATACGTTGCTTGCGTGAGGAAACGGAGACCTCGATGCGGTTGCACGCCTCGCGCAGCTCGTCCAGTTGACGGCGTGCCTCGCCCGTTTTGGCGTCGATCGCGGCGATCTGCCCACGCAGTTCCTCGCCGCGCTGTGCATATTCCCGCATGGTATTGTCCGCCTGTCCGATGCGTTCCTCCAGCATACGGGCATTGCTCTGCGCCTCGTTGAGCCGTTCCTCCAGCTCATCGCGGCGGGATGCGGTATTCTGTCCGTCCGCTTCCAGAGCGGAAAGCCGAATGCGGCTCTCGGTCATGCGGTTCTGCTCGTTCTGATACGCGGTGCGATTGGCGGTCTGACGGTTTTCCAGTTCCGCACGCCGACCGAACCGCACCTGCATGGCGGCGTCGGCGTCCTGCCCTTCCTGCTCCAATTGTGCCAGCTCGGTGCGCATTTCGCCGCAATTCCGATCCAACTCCTCCAAGCTCTCCTGATGGACGCCCAGTGCGCCGTTCCGCTCGGAAATCTCGTTTTCCGCGCGCGTGATCAGCTCGCGGTAGTGTCCGATATCGTTCTCCCGCAGACGAAGCTGTCCTTCCAGCGCGAAGCTCTCCTCGCTCACCGCTTTGATCTGATCGGCGGTGCGGTCTGCGTTCATTTTATTTTCCTGCGATACCGCAAAGCCCTTTTCGTTTTGGGTCTCCAATGCCGCTAAGGTATCGTCTGCCATTTCCAGACCGTGCTTTGCGATGGAGAATTTGTCCTCGCAATCGTGCAGTGTGACCCGCACACGGTCAATATCGAACAGCCACAGGGCGATATCCAACTTCTTCTTTTCCGCAAAATATTCGAGATACTGCTTTGCCTTGTTGCTCTCCCGCTCCAGGGGACCCACGCGTGAGCCAAGCTCCTGACAGATATCAGTGAGACGAACCAGATTGTCCTCCACCGCCTGCATTTTGCGCTCGGCTTCGTTTTTCTTGAACCGATATTTGGAAATGCCCGCCGCTTCCTCGAAAATCTTGCGGCGTTCCTCGCTTTTTTGCGAAATGATCTCGGCGATCTTGCCCTGACCGATCATGGAATAGCCCGTTTTGCCCATACCGGTATTCAAAAACAGCTCAGTCACGTCGCGCTGACGCACGGTTTTTCCGTTGATGAGGTATTCGCTCTCGCCCGAGCGGTAGCAACGCCGCGTGACCGTGACCTCATCGTAATCCAGCGCCAGCTTTGTGTCCTCGTCGGTATTGTCTATGGTCAGTGAGACCTCGGCATACGCCATGGCACGGCGGTTATTGGTGCCGCTGAAAATGACGTCCTCCATTTTGACGCCGCGCACACTTTTGGCAGAGGTCTCGCCCAGAACCCATCGGATCGCGTCCGACAGATTGGACTTTCCCGAGCCGTTCGGACCCACAACGGCGGTGATGCCGTTTTCAAAGTTCAATACGGTCTTATCCGGGAACGACTTAAAGCCGTGCAGGGTCAATGCCTTGATTCTCATGCTCGGTTCTTCTCCGTTTCTCGTCTCTCACACGCGATGCCGTAGCCGGTCAGCGCGTCAATTTCTGTAATCTTGATCCATTTTACGTCAAATTCCGCCATCAGGCGCGCACGGTTTCTCCCATGCTGTCCCGCGACCTGGGATGCCTTGCCACGCGGGCAAAAGACCTCCGCGCCGCTGTGATGCAATTCCGCTCCCATTGCAAGGAATGCCCGACGCTGTCGGCGGTAAAACACCTCACTGCGCGCCAGCTCTCCCATCGCCGCATGATATCCGCCGTACAGCACGGCATCCCGACGTAACTGCTCGGTCTCGCACAGCCCCACCCGCAGGACGTCCACGCCGTCCGCGTCGAGCTGTTCCAATACTGCGGCGGTCCGCTCGACCGCCTCCCCGCACGTAAGCGGGACATAGCTCCCCGCCTCGGTCATTTCCGCCAGACGCGTCCCGCGCAAAACCACTGTGGGGTACACACGCGCCGCCGTCGCGCCTGCGGCGGCAATGCCGCGTGCCGTCTCGAGCTCCGCGGTCAGGGTAGAGGCAGGCAGACCGATCATCATTTGTCCCACCAAGGAAGATCCGGCGTCCCGCACCGCGCGGCAGGCAGAAAGGGACTGCTGTGCCGTATGTCCTCTGCCCGAAGCGGCAAGCACACGGTCGTCCAGACTCTGAATGCCAAGCTCGATATGACGCACGGCATAGCGGGACAGGATCTGTAAAATTTCGGGCGTGATGTAATCCGGACGGGTCGAAAGACGGATGCCGTCCACCCTTGTCCCGTCTACATAGGACTGCGCCGCGTCAAGATACGCGATCATTTCCGCGCGCGCAATGCCCGTAAAACTGCCGCCGAAAAACGCAATTTCGGCGCGCACGTCGGGACGCAGGGTCGCAAGACAGCTTTCAATCTGCGCCCGCGCCCTGTCGGGCGTCATATCCGACTCACCGGCGATCTGCCGCTGATCGCAGAACACGCATTGACACGGACAGCCTCTGTGCGGCACGAAAACGGGAATGTTCGCCCGTCTCAAACGCCGCCCCCGAACAAGGCAACCGCCTGCTTTGCCGCCATTTGCTCCGCCTCGCGTTTGGAGGAGCCGACGCCGTGTCCGATCACATTGGAGTTGAGATGCGCTTCCACCTCAAACACCCGCTTGTGTGCCGGACCGCTCTCGGAGATCAGGACATATTCGAGCCGTTCGCCCTGATCCTGCTGAACGATCTGCTGTAAAATGGTTTTATAGTCCTCGGTTCTGCCCTGGCTGAGCATATTCTCCACCTCGGCGGTGATATACGGCAGGTTGATGTTCGTGGAGGTCACGCCGGACAGCTCGATCTTGGCCTTTTCGGCGGCTTCCTTCAGTCTCTGCATGGCGACCTTGTCGTTGGACAGATCGATGCCCTCTGCCTTCTTGAATTCGGAAACGAGGTAGTTCATGACGCACTCGTCGAAATCATCGCCGCCGAGGTGGGTGTTGCCGTTGGTGGCAAGGACTTCGATAACGCCGTCGCCGATGTCCAGAATGGAGACATCGAACGTGCCGCCGCCGAGGTCGTAGACCATGACCTTCTGCTCGGCTTCCTTGTCGACACCGTAGGCCAGAGCGGCTGCGGTCGGCTCGTTGATGATACGCTTGACGTCAAGCCCCGCGATCTTGCCTGCGTCCTTGGTGGCCTGACGCTGGGCGTCGTTGAAATATGCGGGAACGGTGATAACGGCTTCGGTGACGGTGCCGCCCAGATATGCCTCGGCGTCCGCCTTCAGCTTCTGCAGGATCATCGCGGAGATTTCCTGCGGGGTGTACTTCTTGCCGTCGATGTCGACCTTGTAATCGGAGCCCATGTGACGCTTGATGGAAGCGACGGTGCGCTCGTGGTTGGTAACGGCCTGACGCTTTGCGACCTGACCGACCATTCTTTCACCGGTCTTGGAGAACGCGACGACGGACGGGGTGGTGCGGTTGCCTTCGGCGTTCGCGATGACGACGGGTTCGCCGCCTTCCATAACGGCGACGCAGCTGTTGGTAGTGCCAAGGTCAATGCCAATAATCTTACTCATAATAATTTCCTCCTATATGAATGCCTGTATTTACAAATTTAGATGCTGCCGGATCCCCGGCGTGGGTGCTTTTTAATTTGCGACCTTTACCATTGCGAATCGAACGACTTTATCGCCGACCTTGAAGCCCTTCTGGAAGACCTCCGCAATGACGTTTTCGCCAAGCGTTTCGTCCTCGACGTGCATGACCGCGTTATGAAGCTGCGGGTCAAAGACCTCGCCTGCCGCGCCGAAGCTCACGACGCCCAGCTTTTCCATGACGGAGACGAGCTGGTTCATCGTCATCTCGACGCCCTTTTTAAACGCGGCATCCTGCGTCTCCTGCGCCAGCGCCCGCTCGAGATTGTCGTACACGGGAAGGAACTTCTCGACCGTCTCCGAACGGATGTCGGTATAGAGGCTTTCCTTTTCCTTCTGGCTGCGCTTGCGGTAGTTGTCGTATTCGGCGGCCAGCCGCAGATAGCTGTCATGCTCCTGTGCCAGCGCCTGCTGCGCCTTTTCAAACTCGCTTGCCTCCTGCTGCTTGGCTTCCTCGGGCTTTTTTTCCTCGGACTGCTTCGCGGCTTCGGCTTCGGTCTGCTGCGCAGCTTCTTCTGTCTGCTCGGCTGCGGAGGCGGCCTGTGCCTTTTCCTCCGAAGCCGGATTGCTGTTTGTTTTCTTACTCATATCTATGCCTCCGGGTCATTGTGCTTATTTTCCGGCCCTTCGATCGCCGGGGTCTGGTTTTTCTGGAACATCCGGCTCAGGTTCTCGGCGAAGTAGCTCAGCCGGGCGGTGATCTGCGCGTAATCCATTCTGGTCGGGCCGACCACGCCGATCAGGCCCTGCATCCCGTCGCCGATGTCGAACTTCGTCATGACGACGCTGGTGTCCTTCAGCTCTTTGGCGACGTTTTCCGGCCCGACGAGGATCTGCGTCCGTGCCCCGGACGAGAGCGTCGCGGGAAGATTGGAGATCACGTCCTCATCGAGATTTGTCAGAACGGCCTGTGCCTTTTCGATGTCGTGGTATTCCGGCTGACCGAGGAGCCTGGCCTGGCCTGTCATGTAGACCTCGCTGCGCTCCTGATGCAGCAGCGTCGTCACAAAGTCCATGATGACGGGGACGAGGCTTGCCGCGTTCCCGGCGCTTCTCGTCACGCGGGACAGAAGCTCCGGCGTCAGCTGGTCGGCCGTCAGCTCCGTGACACTCGCGTTCAATACCGCGCCGAGCAGCTTCAGATCCTGCTCCGTCAGCTCGACCGGGAGCCGGATGAGCTTGTTCTTTACGGAGCTGTCGCTCAGCATCACCACGAGGATGAAGCTGCCGCTGTCCGCCAGGATCAGGTCGAACCGCCGCGCCGTCAGCCCCGCGGGCCGCGCCGCCATGGCGTAGGCGGGCAGATTCGTCATCTGCGAGACGAGCTTGCCGACCTGCGAGACGACCTTGTCGACCTCCTGCATTTTCAGCTCCATCGCCTGATTGATCGACTTCGTTTCATCGGTCGACAGGCGGTAGTCCTGCATCAGCTCGTCGACGTACAGCCGGTACCCGGCGGGGGAGGGGATGCGTCCGGCGGAGGTGTGCGGCTGCTCCAGATATCCGAGCGCCGTCAGCTCCGCCATCTCGTTGCGGATGGTCGCGGAGGAAAAATCCATGTCCGGCATCTGCGCAATGGTCTTGGACGCCACCGGCTCCGCCGTGCGGATGTAAAGATCCACGATCGCACGCAGGATCTTCTTTTTCCGGTCTGAAAGCTCCATGGTTCATTCCTCCTTTCGCCTTAGCACTCTTTATCCCCGAGTGCTAAACGCAGTGTACCACCGCCTGCCAGCGTTGTCAATACCTACAGACTTAAATTATTTGTGAACAATTCATATCTTATGTATGAATGCCCCGGCGGGCCGGTTTTATCAGCCGCGGCGCCCGGATCCGCAGCATCAGCCGGCTTCCCGGACAGCGTTCCTGCCCGTCCGGCGGGGACTGCAGGGCGGGCTTTGTCTGCCGGGCAGGGATTATATAGACAAAATCCACAAAAAATTCCCGGTAAAATTTACGTAAAATCGGTAAAATCTCTGTAAAGGCACTGGATTTTAACGGGTGGAACTGCTATACTATGAAATACAGAACTCTGCGACTGCGGCTCCCTTGACCGGCAGCCGCTTTCGTGTCTGTATCAATCCGCAGAAGGAGGGTTCAAAAAGGTGCTTCGCGTGGGACGGGCCCGCGCACGACACGAACATTCGAATTCTGAAAGAAATCAGGAGGAAATGCAAGCATGAAAAAACGCACAACGCGGTGTCTCGCGCTGCTGCTGGCAGTCGTCATGGTCCTTTCGGTCATGCCGGTCGCCATGGCGGAGGAGACAACGCAGACGACGTGGACAAAAACTACGTTGTCAGACATTAAAGAGGCAGATACCATTGCCATTACCATGACAAAAGGCAATGATACATGGGTTCTGCCGAATAACAATGGCACAAAAGGTGCTCCCGCCGCCATTACGGGAACTGTGAGCGGCAACACGATGACAACAACGGAAAAAGATATTTTTAGCTGGAATATCAAGAAGGGAACAGACAGTTTCCAGATTTTCTCCGCTGTTGAGAACACGAAATATCTGTATTCACAATCTACCAATAACGGCATCCGTGTCGGAACGGGCGAGAATGCCGATTGGATCGTAGACGATGAAACCGGATATTTGAAAAATGTCGGGCTGACGCGATATATGGGCGTATTCAGCAGCCAGGATTGGCGCAGCTATACGTCCCTGCACGCAAACATCGCGGGCCAGACGCTGAACTTCTGGAAGCTCGATGCAGCCACGGAGCAGGTCGCACCCCCGACTGCTACCCCGGCTGCGGGCAAAGTAGACAAGGGCACAACGGTCACGTTCTCCTGCAAGACTGAGGGTGCGAAGATCCTCATTGCTACGGACGGCAAGACCTTTGCCGAGGGCACAGAGGCGACCGTGAATGAAGACGTCACCTTCACCGTCAAGGCCACGAAGGACGGCATGGTCCCCAGCGGCGAAGTGAAATTCGCCTATACGGTCAAGGCCGAAGAACCGGTTCAGAGCCTGTTCAAGGACGGCGAGCAGATCGTCATCTACAACCCGGCCAACATGAAGGCCCTGTCCACCGAATATACCGGCTTCTATAACAAGGGTACGGACGTGACGCTGACGAACGGCACGCTGACCGGCTACACCGAGGCCGACGTCTGGACGGTCGGCGTCAACGCGGACGGTTCTTACACGTTCTCCACCAAGGACGGCAAGAAGCTGTCCATGGCTGAGAAGTATACCAGCACCCCGCTGGACGACGTGAACACCGCATGGAAGGTTTCCGAGGCTGCAACGACCGGCTGCTATTACATCCAGAACGCCGTGCGCGGCAATTATCTGGAGTGGTACGCCGATAAGAGCAACTGGAGCAGCTACGGCAGCATCGGCAGCAATGAGGCGCTGTTTGCCCAGCAGTTCTATCTGGTCGTGGACGACGGCGGCTCCGATGAGCCTTCCGGCGATCTGCCCAAGCCCGGCGACAAGTTCGTGATCTACAACCAGAACGCACAGGCGGTTCTGGCGGAGCAGAACGATAACACGGATAGCCCGGCGATCAACAAGGCTCTGGCCGAGATCAAGGACGGCAAGGCCATCCCGGCAAACGGCGCAGTCGTCTTTGAGGTGCAGGAGCACGAGGACTTCCTCCGCTTCTACAACGAGACCTACGGCTACCTTTGCTCCAGCGGCACCGGCAACAACGCGTTCTACAGCAAAACAGCCTCCGAGGACGCGGATTGGACGGTGCGCGAGTGCTCCGGCGGCGTGGGCGGCTATGAGATGGAGAGCCGCACGGCGAAGTTCAACAATAGGTATAGCCAGTGGTTGGAGTACTACTCCGATTCGTTCAAGACCTACAGCATGGATAAGAGCAAGGTCACGGATTACACCATCTACTCCTTCTTCTTCTATCCCGTGGCGGACGGCGTGAATGTGGACGGCGGCCTTGTCGTGCAGCCCACCATCACCTTCCCCGAAACCATGCTCCCGGCCTATGTCGGCAGCGATTACGAGTTTGAACTCGAGATCGACACAATCTATGAAATCGACAATCCGTGGATCGAGTACAGTGTCAAGAAGGCCGACGGAACGTACATCCCCGGCATCAGCCAGCTTCAGGGCAACACGGACGTAGAGGTTCTGGACGGCTTCACCACCGGCAAGGGCCGCGTCCATATCACGGTCTTTGATTCGGATATCGCGAAAGCAGCTGAGGCCGGCAGCACGATGACCCTGACCTTTGCGTTCAAGGATATCAAGGGCAACGAGGCCAGAGCGTCCTACACCGTCGACATCCTCGACGAGCCTGTGATCTCCAACGTAACGCCCGCGCAGGGCGCGCAGACCGGCGAGAACAAAAAGCCGACGATCTCCGCGGAGATCGTGAACGCTGGCGAGAACGCCAGCGTGACGATGACTGTCAACAACGAAAAGGTCGATGCTGTCTACGCGAACGGCAAGGTCACCTACACCCCGGCTGCCGATATGGCGGACGGCAAGGTCACGGTAACTGTGACGGTCAAGCGTGCCGATAACAAGGAAACCAGCAAGACCTGGTCCTTCACCATCGGCGAGGCGACCTTCCAGCGCTACTTCGGCCAGCTGCACTCCCACACGCAGTATTCCGACGGCGCTGGCTCGCTGGAAAACGCACTGGCGTATATCAAGGCGCTGCCTGACAATGCGAACGTCGACTTCGTCGCATTCACTGACCATTCCAACTACTTTGACAAGTCCGGCGCAGCCAACCCCGAGGGCGCGCTCTATGACATGAGCCTTGCCAGCGCGGCGAGCCAGAATCTCTGGAATGAGTATAAGAACGCTGTCGCTACGTTCAATGCGGCCAACGCGGGCAGCATGGTCGCCATTGCGGGCTTTGAAATGACGTGGTCCGGCGGCCCCGGCCATATCAACACCTTCAACACCCCCGGCATCGTCTCCCGCAACAACACGACGCTCAACAACAAGACCAAGGATGCTGGCCTGCAGGCCTACTACAAGCTTCTGTCGCAGACAGAGGGCGCCAACTCCATCAGCCAGTTCAACCATCCGGGCACGACGTTCGGCAACTTCATTGACTTCGGTTATTGGGATGCGGTCGTTGACACCCGTATGTACATGGTCGAAGTCGGCAACGGCGAAGGCCAGATCGGCGCAGGCGGCTATTATCCCAGCTACGAGCAGTACATCATGGCGCTCGACAAGGGCTGGCACGTCGCCCCGACCAACAACCAGGATAACCACAAGGGCCGCTGGGGCAACGCCAACGACGCCCGCGACGTCATCCTGACCGACGACTTTACCGAAGACGGCATCTATGCAGCGCTCAGAGCGCGCCGTATGTACGCCACCGAGGACAAGAACCTCGATCTGGACTACACGGTCAACGGCAACATGATGGGCTCCATCATCGACGTTCCCGAGAAGCTGAACTTCGAGATCTCCTTCAACGATCCCGACCGCACCGATTCCATCGCCAAGGTCGAGCTGGTCGTCAACTCCGGCAAGGTCGCCTATACCTGGGACAGTGCTGCGGATCTCGCCAAGGGCTCCGTCAGCGTGGAACTGGCGCCTGAGTACACCTATTACTTCGTCCGCGTCACCGAGGGCGACGGCGATCTGGCCGTGACCGCTCCCGTCTGGGTCGGCGAATCGCTCAAGCTTGGCATTTCCAAGGCTGAATGCGGCACGTCTACCCCTGTCACCAACGAAGAACTGACCATCACCACCACGTTCTTCAACAGTGAGGCAAAGCCCGCTACCATCAAGTCCATCACCTATGCCATCGGCAGCGAAACCATCGGCACGGATACCACCGGTTACACGCTGGCCGCAAGCAGTACACAGGATGTGGAATTCAAGTATACCCCGACCAAGGCCCGCATCATGACTGTTAAGATCACGGCTGTGATCGAGCAGGACGGCAAGGAGTACACGTTCACCAAGGACGTCACGCTCGATGTGCTTGACGCAGGCAAGCTTGTCTACATCGGCATTGACGCCTCGCACTACAACGAATACGTTGCAGGCAACTATAAGGACTCCATGGGCAACTTCGGCGAACTGGCTGCGGCCTATTCCGTGCGTACAGTCACGCTGAAGACCAGCGAGGAGCTTATCGCGGCCTGCGGCAATTCCAAGTACAAGGCCATCATCCTGACGGCCCCGTCCCGCCGTCTGGAAGCGGCCCAGAAGGATCCGAAGACCTATTCCGAGGACGAGCTGAACGCCCTCAAGACGTTCAACGACAACGGCGGTATGGTGATCCTCGCCGGTTGGTCTGACAACTACGAGAATTACCCCATCATCCAGAACAACCCGAACATCAAGCACATGGCCGCGACGCAGAACGAGGTTCTTGCCAAACTCGGCTCCAGCCTCCGTATCTCTGACGACGCAACGTATGACGATGAACGCTCCGCAGCCGACGGCGTCGACAAGTGGAGACTGTACTTCTCGTCCTACAACATGGAGAACCCGCTTCTGAACGGCGTGGAATTCGATGCAGAGCATCCGTATGACAAGCTCTACACTGAACGCTTCAGCCACTACGGTGGCGCGTCCATCTACGCGGTTGACGCAAGCGGCAATGCAACCTCCACGCTGCCCGCAACGGTCAGCCCGGCAGTCTACGGCCATGCAACGACCTACTCTGTGGACGTTGACAAGGACGGCCTCGGCGGCGCAGGTATCCCGAAGTACACCTTCGCGAAAAACGATGACCGCCTGATGGTCATGGCGTCTGAGCAGCTCGAGGGCAAGGGCCTCATCATCGTCTCCGGCGCAGCCTTCAT
>ERZ825137.4988-NODE-4988-length-12725-cov-2.699605_pt1 | contig 12725 bp, 14 predicted proteins | sample MGYA00519873_ERZ825137 | MGnify/ENA primary metagenome ERZ825137 (study PRJEB31778, sample SAMEA3449190) | human gut metagenome | biome: human gut; feature: human-associated habitat; material: faeces | place: United Kingdom | collected 2010/2012 ... | reverse complement strand
CTGCAGACTCTCCAAATTGTTTTACTGCTTGGTTTCTTGAAACTTTTATTGTTTCACCTTTTGAAGTTATATATGTATATGTTTCTCCAGCGCTTTTTACTATGTAGCCTCCAGATACTGACATAATTTCTTCATGTACTCTTTTTCCCTTTTCAGTTGTAGTCATATCGAAGGCATCTCTTGATTTTAAATCAACATTTATATTTTCTTTATCCATTTCTTCCCAAGCTTCATCTATTAGTTTTCTTTGTGTTTTTGTTACATTTTTTGATTTTGCATAAGAATCTAATTTATTAGCACCTTCATTACTTGTTTTTACTTTATTTATGAATTCATCTAATTTGCTGCTTGATGCTCCGTTTTGAGATATTATTGTGTTCGATCCTTCTCCTAAGTAAGCAGTATTTACACCAGATGCTGTATATGTTAGTCCTGTTTGCATTAATTCATCATAATGAGCATCTATTTCTGCTGTTGTTTTATTTCCTTTTATTGCAGATAGTGCAAAATCTTCTTCATTTTTCATTTCTTTTTTTGTATCTTTATCATGGATTAAAGTGTTTTCTCCAGTACTTTCTTCTGAAACATATAAACCTCTTGTTGTTTGTCTACCTGCTGATAAGTAATCACAAAATCTTGTTTCATCATAATCTAATGAAGTAAAGCTTGTGTCTTCAGCATTTGATATATCTTGTACTGCTGAAACTTCTCTAGCCTTTAGGAATAGCACATTACCATTTGCATCTGCATATTTTGCTATTTTTTTGTTATAACTTTCTTGAAATTTATCTGTTTCTTGTAATTGTTTTACTATTTTTTTACCATTTTCTGTTTTTGCTAACTGATTGTAAATTTTCTTTAATTTTGAGTTATTTTCTTCAATGCTTTGGCTTGTTGTTGTTTTTGCATAGGAATTTTTATCATCCTTTATTGCTTTTACTAAGCTTGGTGCAAATTGTGATGCTAAAAGTCCTACTCCAAACACTGCTGCTGTTCCTGCTGCAGCAATTTTGTTTCTTAGTTTTTTATTTGCTGGGTTTACTCCTAACACATATTCTTTATATTGTTCTTTGGTATAGCCATAATAATGTCCTGTTTGCATATACTTAAGAAATGGTCTTCCATTTCCTTTCTTTTTTGCTATTCTTACCATGAAATGTTGATATGTTTCATTTCTTCTTCTTTTGTATATTTTTCCGTTTACATCTACTTTTTTTACTGATTCGTTATCTTTTCCTAAGATTACTTTTACATCAAATTTGTTGGTATTTTTTTCCATAAAAGTTCCCCCTTCTTTTTTTTGGATTGGCATTATTGTAACATTTTTGTCTTGTTTTGTCAATTTATTTCTTTTGTTTTCAACGAAAAAGTTGATTTTTGTGTAAATACAATAGATAAAAGTAATTTTAATATGTGTGTTTGTTTGTTATTTTTTTTATGGGATTTACTGGTAAATTTTGGTAATTATAATAAAAAAGAAATGTTATTTTATGTACTTATTAAACATTTCTTTTACATATAAACTATATTCTATATTTTTTGTATTATGATCATTTGTTTCTAGAGAACATATTGGAGGAAAAAGTACACACCACCAATTGTCTCCTTTTCCTTGACCTAGGGTTATTAGTAATGATTCATAGTTCCCTTCTTGATATTTTACGCCTTTATAAATTTTTTCTGGAAAGTGATGGTAACCATAATCTATACTATATTTTTGATTTATGTTTTCTTGTTTTTGGACTTCTTTTATGGTACTTTTGTATTTATTTAGGTTTTGTTTTATTATTTTTCTGGAGTTGTCTATTGTTTTTGAGTTTTTTAAATCATTTTCTATTTCTAGTTCTATGTTAGTTTTTACTTGTTTTTTTAGATATTGATCTTTTATGTTATTGCTATTGGGAATTATTCTTATTCTTATTGATTTATCTGGTATTATGTAATAGTCTTCTTCGTAGTTATTTATTACTCCGATTAGTATTAATGTTGCTACAATTAAAAGAACAAGTTTTTTCATTTTCATCACCTATATAGATAATGATACTTGTTCTTTGTTTTTATTCATTATTTTTTTGCGAATGATACTGCTGAGGTGTTGTCTTTTCCTTGTTTTATTAGTTGATGGTATACTCCGTTTGTGCGTTTTAGGGTTTCTATTGTTTTTACTTTTTCTCTTAATGGAAGATTATTTACTGCATCTTCTAGATAACTATCATTATTTAATGCATAGTTTACAATATTATCTGTTATTTCTTGAGGTTTTGAGTGTTTTATTATTTTTTCTAGTGTTTGTTCTGAGATAAGATCTGCTGCTCCATCTGAGGTTGCTATTATTCTGTCATAACTTTTGTTTGGTATTATTGTGAAGTTTGGTTCTTTTAATGGACCTTGTTTGTTGATGCCACTTGTTATGACATTGCTATCTTCGTGAAATCTCATTATTTCTTTGTTTGGAATTTTGTTGTGTTCAAATAATTCTTGTACGTATGAGTCGTCTTTTGTTTCTTGTTTTATTTGATTTCTTTTTGTTGTATATACTCTAGAATCTCCTAGATTTGTTATTAGTGTTTGAGTTTTCCCTATAATTACTGCGCTTAATGTGGCACTTGATTCTTCTGGAATTGGAGCTTCTTTTAAGATGTTTTTTAGGAGTGGCTTTAGATCTTTTTGGATTTTTGTTACATCATCATAAATGCTTGGATCTAGATTTTCAAACCAGATTGTAAGGTTTTTTGCAATTGTGTTACTTGCTATTTCTCCTAGGGCTGCTCCTCCTACTCCATCTGATACAGCCATTAATTTGAAAGCTTTATTTTTGGGGTGTTCTAAGATAATTACTGAGTCTTCTTGGCCACTTCTATTTTTACCTACATCTTGGGTTGCTGTCATTTGTCCTAGAGTATATTTTGAGTGTTTTAGTCTTATTTGTTTTCCTGATAAGACTTCTTCTCTGCATAGATTTATATTTTCTTGATGAAGTTTGGTGTTTTTTATTTTGATATCTGTTTGTTTATTAACTTTTTGTTCTAATTGTTGTGTTATTTGATTGTTATATTCTTCTATTGTTATGCACTTGTTGTTTTCACTATAATATTCATTTTTAAATTGTTCTCCATAGGCTTCTATTATTTTAGGTAGTAGTTCTTCGAATGATTGATATTTTGTTTCTATGAAGGCTTTATTATTTATTACTACTCCTAGTACTTTTTTATAGTTTTTATCAGTTATTGTGGTTATTTTAAATGGTATTTTTTTTACTATTGTTTTTGTATTTTTTGAGAAGTATTGGTCTTCAAAAGGTCTTCCATATTTTTGTATTAAATGTAGTAATAATTGTTTGAATGGTAGGTCTTCTGTTTCCATATAGGTTTTATCATTTATTACTACTCCCATTATACTATTAGTGCTACTATTTAGTATTTTTACTACTTTCATTTTTTCCATAAAATCATCTTCCTTTATTATAGGAAAATTTTACTATATCTTAAGGTGTTTGTCAATTTTGGTTTTTTATTGAGATTACATAAATATATCTATCGTGGTTATTGTAATCTTGTTTTATTATTATTTTATCTTTTGGTAATTCTTGTTTTATTATTTGTTTTAGTTTATTACCTTGATTTTCTCCTATTTCGAAGGCTATTATATGGTTTTGTTTTATTATTTGTTTGATGTTTTTTATGATTTGTTTGTAGTAATCTAGACCATCTGTTCCTCCAAATAGTGCTAGTTTTGGTTCGTTTTCTTTGACTATTTTTTCTATATTTTTAGAGTTTTCTTCTATGTATGGGGGGTTACTTATTATGCAATCAAATTTTTTATTTATTCCTTGATATAGGTTTGTGTTTACGAAGTTTATTTCTTGATTGTGTTTTTTAGCATTTTTTTTTGCTATTTTTAGGGTTTTTTTTGATATATCTGTTGCTGTTATGTTATAGTTTTTGTTTAGTTCTTTTAAGGTTATTGCTATTACTCCTGATCCTGTTCCTATGTCTAGTATGTTTATTTCTCCAGTTTTTAGATGTTTTTTTATGAAGTTATGTGTTTCTTCGACTAGGTATTCTGTTTCTGGTCTTGGAATTAGGGTATTTTTGTTTACATAATATTCTTTGTTATAGAAATAGGCTTTGTGTGTTATGTACTGGATTGGTAAGCCTTTGTTTAGTTTTTTTAAGACTTTTTTATATTTTTGATATTCTTTTGGTGTTAGTTCTTTTTCTTTATTTAGAAGAAGTTCTGGTTTTGATAAGTTTAAAACTTGCTCTAGGGCAAGTTTTTTGTTTTCTTTTTTTTCTGTTGTTAATAAGTCTTTAATCTTCATTTTCTTGTAACTTTCTTTTTTGATCTTCGCTTATTAGGGCTTCTATTATTTCTTCTAGATCTCCTTCGATTATTTTATCTAGTTTGTTAAGGGTTAAGCCTATTCTGTGATCTGTTACTCTGTTTTGAGGATAGTTATAGGTTCTTATTTTTTCTGATCTATCTCCGGTTCCTATTTTGCTTCTTCTTTGGTTTCCAGATTCTTCTTCTTGTTTTCTTTTTTGTTCTTCGTATATTTTTGATTTTAGAATTTGTAGAGCTTTTTCTTTGTTTTGTAATTGACTTCTTTCGTTTTGGCAAGTTACTACTATTCCTGTTGGTAAATGGGTCATTCTCACTGCGGAATCTGTTGTATTTACTGATTGTCCTCCGGCTCCTCCTGATCTGTAAACATCTACTTTTATGTCTTCTGGTTTTACTTCTATTTCTACGTTTTCTTCTTCTGGCATTACTATTACTGTTGCTGTTGATGTATGGATTCTTCCTCCAGATTCTGTTTGTGGTATTCTTTGAACCCTGTGTGCTCCACTTTCATATTTTAATTTTGAGTAAACACTGTCTCCTTTTATTAAGCATTCTATTTGTGAATAACCTCCACTTGATGATTCTTCAGCATTTATTATTTCTACTTTCCAATTTTGTTTTTCTGCATATCTTTGGTACATTCTAAATAGATCTCCAGCAAAGATATTAGCTTCGTCTCCTCCGGCTGCTCCTCTTAGTTCCATTATAATATTTTTATCATCGTTTTCATCTTTTGGCAATAATAATACTTCTAGTTTTTGATTTATTTGTTCTTTTTCTAGTTCTAGTGTTTGTAATTCTTCTTTTGCTATGTCTTTTAATTCTGAATCTTTTAGAAGCTCTGTATCTTCGTTTATTTGATTATTTATATCTTTTAACCTTCTATAAAGTGTTACTGTTTCTTCTAGACTTCTTTGTTTTTTTGAAAGCTCTGTTAGTAATTTTACATTATTTAGTGTTTCTGGTTTTGTTAGTTCTTGGGTTATTTCATTATACTTTTCTTCTATATTTTCTAATCTATCTATCATATTATCACCCTAGTTTTCTTCTAATTCTGATTCATTTACTATGACTAAATTCTTGTACTCTTCGGTTACATCAGATATATCATCTTCTGCTTCATCTCTATAGTTTTCTTCTGGTTCTACTTCTTGTTCTTCGTCTTCGTAATCTTCTATTTCTTCTTCATAGTCTTCTAAATCTTCTTCTAAAGTTAGGTTTTCTGTTTTATGATTTTTTCTTAAATCCCATTTTCCGTCTTCTAGTAAAATAAATCTTTTGTCGTTAGTAAGTGCTGTATAGAATTCTCCTATTTTGTTTTCTAAAACGCTTTTTGATAATTCTAACATTTCTACTATTTTACTAAATATATCTAAGGTTGATTGGTTTGGTTTTTCTTTTAATAAGATATTTGCAATGTCGTTGTATGACATTAATTCTAATTCTTCTTTTGTTAATTTTTTTGCCATATTTACACCCTTTCTTAACTCATTATATGTTATTTTATTTGTTTGTTTCTTCTCTTTTTTTGGAGATAGGTCTCCTATCGATATTTAATAATAACTTGTTTGTTATAATTAGTCAACTTATTATTGTTATTTTTTTGTTATTTGTAGGTTATTTCTAAAGCAAATTCTTCTTCGTTGATATAATTTATTTTTATTTTTTGGGGTTCTTTTCTTATTTTGTTTACTTTAATAGGGGTATTTACTTTTTTATTATGTTCTTTTAAGTAGTATTCTATGTTTTTATTTTTAAAGTCTATGTTTATTATTATGTCGTTATTTTCTCTTTTTAGAATAAGGTTTTCTGTATCTATTTTTATTTTTGTTTGGTTATCGTTGTTATCTATGCATGTTATTATGTTGTTTTGTTTTATTCCTTTGGTATTTATTTTATAATTATTTACTTTTATTTTTATATCTATTTTTCCCATATTATCACCATTTCTTGGTAATTATAGCATAGTTTTTTAATATTTCACATATTTTTTGGTGTTTTTTTTCATACTAAATTTAGAAAAGGAGTCTTTTTTATGAAAGTTAAAGTGTGGAAGATAACTGTTAAGTGTGTTATTTTGTTTGTGCTTGTGTTTGTTTGTTTTAACTTGATTGGTTTTTTATATGCTTTTATAACTCCTAAACTTGATATTAGGAGTGCTAATGCTTTTTCTGTTTATGATAATAAGTCTAAGCTTGTTTTTCAGGGTAATGGCAATGATTCGTGGGTTTCTTTAAGGGATATGAATAAGAATATTGTTAATGCTACTATCAGCACGGAAGATAAGAATTTTTATAGGCATTTTGGTTTTGATTATCCAAGAATTGCTAAGGCTTTGATGGTTAATATTTATTCTGGTGATATAGAGCAGGGGGCTTCTTCTATTACTCAGCAATATGCTAAGAATTTGTTTTTGGATTTTGAGAAGTCTTGGAGCAGGAAATGGAAAGAGATGTGGCTTACTTATGAACTTGAGACACATTATAGTAAGGATGAGATTCTTGAAGGGTATTTAAATACTATTAATTATGGTCATGGGATGTATGGAATTAGTAATGCTGCTAAATATTATTTTAATAAGGATGTTAAGGATTTGTCTTTGGGTGAGGCTGCTATTTTAGCTGGAATTCCTAATAGTCCTTCTAATTATTCTCCAGTTGATAATTATGATCTTTCCAAGGAACGACAAAAAATTGTACTTGAGCGAATGTATAATAATGGGTATATAAGTAAGAAGGAGGGTTCTAGTGCTTATAATCAAAAACTTGTTTTTAAGAATGATGATTTTGGAAAGGATCTTACTTCTCTTATATATTATAATGATGCTGTTATGAATGAACTTAATTCTTTATCAGGAATTCCTAATAGTTATTTAGATACTGGTAATATTAAAATTTATACTACTTTAGATGTTGGAGCTCAAAAGGCTTTGGAGGATGGATTAAAGAAAAATGCTGTTAATAATAAGGTTGAGGTGTCTAAGGTTATGATTGATCCTAAGAACGGTGGGATTATTGCTTTAATTGGAGGAATTAATTATGGAAATAGTCAGTTTAATAGGGCACTTAATTCTTATAGACAGCCTGGTTCTACTGTGAAACCTTTTCTTTATTATAGGGCTATTGAGAATGGATTTACTCCTAGTAGTACATTTTTTAGTAAGGAAACTAATTTTTATTTTGATGGTAAGAAAACTTATTCTCCTAAAAACTATGGAAATATATATGCTAATAAGGAGATAGCCCTTAGTGCTGCAATTGCTTATTCTGATAATATTTATGCCGTTAAGACTCATTTGTTTCTTGGGGAGGATGAACTTTATAATACTCTTAGGGATGTGGGAATTACCTCTAAGATGGAAAAGTCTCCATCACTTGCTTTAGGCACTTATGAGGTTAATATTATGGAACTTGCTGGAGCTTATTCTGTGTTTGCTAATGGTGGTTTTAAAGTTAAGCCTCATCTTATTTCTAAGGTTGTTGATAATAAAGGTAATGTTTTGTATGAGTATAAGGAAAAGAACAAAGATCCAATATTTAATAGTGATATTACTTTTATGATGAGTGAACTTCTTACTAGTACTTATGATTCTAATTTAATTAATTATACTTATCCAACTTGTTATAGTATGATTCCTAGTATTACTCATAAATATGCTATTAAAACAGGGAGTACTGACACTGATTCGTGGGTTATTGGGTATACTCCGGAGGTTGTTTTTGCTTCGTGGGCTGGGTATGATGATAGTTCTAATATATCAGAGAAGGTTATTTCCGGAAATAAGAGTGCTTGGATTACTAGTATGGAAAAGTATTTTAAGAAAAAGGAAGCAACTTGGTATAAGGTTCCTGATAATGTAGTAGGGGTTCTTGTTAATCCTGTTACGGGTAATGTGGTTTCGAGTAGTAATGAAAATAAAAAAGTACTTTATTATTTGAAAGGTACTGAACCAATTATAAAGGAGGTTGGCAATGATAAAGAGGAATAGGGAAGATAGTATTAATCGTGAATATTTGTATTATCTTATGAATGATGTTGGTCTTTTGAATGATTATGATCTTTATGAGATTGGTATTTCTTTTGATGAGTATGATAATCCTGATGAGGAAATACTTGATTTGATCGAGAATTATAGAGATAGAAAAAAGTAGAGATTTTTGTTTCTCTACTTTTATTGGTTCTTAGTTACAAGGTCCTGCTTGCCCTCCACCTTGGGCATCTGTTAGGACTTTTCCTTTTGTTTTTGTTACTTTTTTCCCATCAAATTTTAGGCTATATTGTGCTACTATGGTATTCCCATCTCCAGTTGGTTTTTGTTTACTTGAACAATCCATATCCCAATATTTTATAGTTGTTCCATCGAATTCCAATGCAGATAATACGTATAATTGTTTACCGTCTTCATATGATTCACTGTAAAAACTTGTGCCATATGCTGCGACTATTATTGGTTTTTCTTGAGACGGTGTATCTCCATTATAGAATTTCAAATACCATGATGGTTTGGCTCCTTCGTGTCTATATACTATACCTAAGTATTTCCCATCTATTACATATACATATCCATCCATATTTTTTATGTTATCTAATGGTTGTCTTCCTTCTTGCCAAAAATCTTCAGAACTTCCCCCATCTAATGTATCGATTAGTTTATTATCTTCATATACTTCTATTTTGTAATTTTTTGTATCGTCTGTCAATTTTTTAATTAGCTTTAATTCATGGTTTTTATTGTTGTATGCAAGTTTCATCTTCTTTTCACATGTTTCTGTTCCTACACATTTAAAGTCTTCTAAATTGAATTTTATTTGTGTTACTAAGTCTTCTTCCTGTTGTTTTGGTTTTGTTTCTTCTTTTGTTTCTTTTTGTTCTGATTTATTTATTAGTTTATCATATGCTATGTATCCAGATGTTCCTAATAATAGTATTATTAGTATTACTATTGTTATTGTTTTTCCTGTTGTTTTATTCTTTTTTTCTTCCATATCTATCTTCCTTTCTAGTTTTATTTTAAATAATATATTTACTATTGTCAATTTATTTTCTTGGATGTTAACATATTTTTTGATTTGTTTTACACTAAAAAAGTAGAGATTTTTTGTTTCTCTACTTTTATTATTCTTTTGTTACTGTTTTTTCTGTGCCATCTTGTAGGGTTAGCTTGTAGTTTACTGTTGCACATCCTGCGATTCCTCTTTTTTTACATGATACTCTTAAATCGTTTACTTTATAGTTTTTGAATACTTCAGAATATTGGTCTAAATCCCCTAGTCCAGAATAATATCCTCTTACTTTTCCGTTTTTATATATTACATAAACTTTATATTGAGCATCTGTTGTTCTTAAATCGTCAAAGGTTAAAACTTTATTTACTTCACTTTCTTTTATGTTTAATTTTTTTACTTTTATATTATCTTCTTTATTTGTTTTTGTTGGATTTTCACTTGTAAATATATTTCTTATTACATATGATTGATCTTCTGTTTCTGATTCAAATGCAGCATACATTTCTCCTTTATAAGCGTATATCATATCTTCGTACCCCATAGAATACACATGAATGTCTTTTGCTGTTCCATTAAAGTTTACTACTGAATAATTTTTTTCTTCAACATTTGATTGTTCTTTTGAATCTTTTTCTAATTTATTTATTTTTGTAGCATTTTCTTTGTTTTTTCTTTGTTCTATTTCTAGATTGTCTTTGGTTTGTTCTAGGGTGTTTTGTGTGTTTTTATCAAGTACTAATTTATCATATGTTAGGTATCCTCCTAGGCCTAGTAATAGGACTATTAAAATTATTATTGTTACTGTTTTTCCTGTTGTTTTATTCTTTTTTTCTTCCATATCTATCTTCCTTTCTAGTTTTATTTTAAATAATATATTTACTAGTGTCAATTTATTTTCTTATATGTTAGCATAGTTTTTTTCTTTGGTTTACACTTAAAAAAGTAGAGTTAATCTGTTATTATCTCTACTTCATCGTTTTGTTTTGTGTTGTGAGCATTAGCATCATCTGTGTCTATATGCATTTCGTAATATGACGCTTCTTTTTCTACTATGTGAACATTGTATAGTATTCCGCCTTTTTCTCCATTTATTTTGACGTTATATATATCTTTTGTTAATTTTTTTTGTTTTCTTTGTTCTGGTGTTATGTGAATATGTCTATCTGCTATTATGGCTGCTTTTCTTGTTATTTCTCCTTTTGGGCCTATTATTGTTATTTCTTCGGCGTCTTTTAGGTCTCCGGATGCTCTTACTGGGGGATTAAGTTTTAAGTAGTAAGCATCTGTTCTTGATATTTCTACTTGTGTATATGGTCTTTGTGGCCCAATTATTCGAACGTTTTCTAAGATTCTTTCACCATTTTTTAGTATTACTTTTTGTATTGCGGCAAACTGTCCTGGTTGGTTTATTTTTACTTTTTCTTTTATTGGTTCATCAAACAATAAGTTATAATCTTCATTTGTTAAGTGGACATGTCTTACTGAGACTCCTACTGATATTTTCATTTTTATCACCTTTTTTATTATATAATTTTTTGTTTTTTTTTTCTAGTATATTTTTTATTTTAATTAATATATTTTATTGGAGGATGATTTAATGAATAATAGTTATTTTAACCCTAATAGTTTTTCTAATGATTATAGTAATCCTAGCGGAAGTAGTGATCTTCCTATGGAACAATCTTACGTTGAGAATATTTTAAGACTTAATAAGGGAAAAGTTGCTAGTTTTTATATGACGTTTCCTGATGCTAATGAGTGGCGTGATAGGATTTTTACTGGTGTAGTAGAGCAGGCTGCTCGTGATCATGTTGTTATTAGTGATCCTAAAACTGGTAAATGGTATTTACTTTTAACTATTTGGATTTTATTGTTTTTGATGAGGAAATTAACTATAAAGTCATTTAAGAATTTTATTTTAAAGTTCTTTTTTTTATGTTATAATGTTTTAGAAGATAGGTGATTTTATGATTTATGTTTTTGGAACAATTTTTTTGTTATTAGTTATTGTCTTGGGGTATTTATTTTTTAAATATTCTAAACTTAAGGATATAAATAATTCTATTGAGATTGCTAGTGAGAGTATTAATGCTGTTTTAGATAAGAAACTTGAGCTTGTTAATGAACTTCTTAAGGATGTTAAGGATAAGAAGATTAAGGAGAAGTTTGAGTATAGTGATGATTTTTCTCTCTATGAAAAGGAAAATGCTTTGTTTAATGTTAGTTTTGATATTAATAAGTATGTTAAGGATAAGAAGATTGTTAAACTTAAAGATAAGGTTAAGGAACTTAATGTGTTAGAGGAGAATTTGGATGGCCTTAAGGATTATTATAATGCTAATGTTCTTAATTATAATGAGATTTTTCTTAAAAGATATTTTAATAAGTTGTTTAGGTTTCTTAAGTTTGGAGATTATAAATCTTTTAAGATTAGAAAACTTGAGGAATATGAAATATTTAAAAATTAGTCTAGTTTGAAGTTAACTGGACTAATTTTTTTTGATATTAAAAATTTATTTGTTTTTGAGAATGGTTTACTACCAAAGAAGCCGTTTCTTGCAGAAAATGGTGATGGGTGGGTTGATTCTATTATGTAATGGTTTTTATTTGTTATGTAGGTTTTTTTGCTTTTTGCATAGGCTCCCCATAGGATGAATACTACTGGGGTTTCTTTTTCATTTATTTTTTTTATTATTTCATCTGTGAATCTTTCCCATCCTAGTTTTTTATGAGATAGGGGTTTGTCTTTTTCTACTGTTAGTAATGAGTTTAGTAATAGTACTCCTTCTTTTGCCCATTTTACTAGCGATCCACTTTGTGGCTCTTTGTATCCTAAATCGTCTTCTAGTTCTTTGAAGATATTTTTTAGTGATGGTGGTTTTCTTATTCCATCTCTTACTGAGAATGATAATCCTTCGGCTTCTCCTTCACCATGATATGGATCTTGCCCTAATATTACTACTTTTATGTTGTCGTAGTCTGTTAATCTCATTGCTCTAAATACATCATGTTTTGGTGGAAATATTGTCTTTGTTCTGTATTCTATTTGAAGTGTTTTTAATAGTTTTATGAAGTATTCTTTTTTGTATTCTTAGAAAAGAATGTTTTAAGCCCAAGATAAAATAGAAAAATTGCAGGGAGACCTGGTGCTGTGTGCGGGAGATATGCTGATTGCGGAAAAATATGCAGCCATGGATCATGCGGTACAGCTGTTTGAAGAACTAAAGAAGCGAAAGATTCCGGTAATCTGCGGAAACGGGAATCACGAGTCACGTATGCGGCAATGCCCGGAAACATACGGAACGCAGTATGAAATTTACAGCCGCAGACTGACAGCGTGCGGCGTGAGAATCCTGACAGATGAAGTCATGGATT
>ERZ825137.4986-NODE-4986-length-12731-cov-3.051988_pt1 | contig 12731 bp, 8 predicted proteins | sample MGYA00519873_ERZ825137 | MGnify/ENA primary metagenome ERZ825137 (study PRJEB31778, sample SAMEA3449190) | human gut metagenome | biome: human gut; feature: human-associated habitat; material: faeces | place: United Kingdom | collected 2010/2012 ... | reverse complement strand
TTTTGTCCACATGCCTTCTTGTAACTATAAAAGCTGAAGTTTCCAAACACGCTCTAAGTAGTGATTCGCCTAAAGGAATCCAGATGTCATCCACGACAAGGAAGCGGCAGTAAAAATCGGCAAGTTCAAGGTTCGTCGCTCGCGCGATACTATCCGCATGTTCTCTCAACCGTTGATACAGCGCCGTTCCTGGTTCCTCATCCAGCCCGAAGTTTCCTTTTCTCGCCCCTGCGGAAACAGCCTTTCCAACGTAAATAGGCATTTTGAAAAGATTATTTTTATTTTGTTCACTGAGGGGAGTATAGGAAGAGAAATCTCCAGTGTAATAAATACTATAGACGCCAGCTCCTTGAAAGCGGGACAGATCCCCTAAGGAGTGGACTTCACTCCGTAATAAGGCTTCGGCGACATTGTTTCCAAGATTATGTTTATCCAGTGGATTATATGGGGTAATCATCGGCATTAGGCGGCCCCTATCAGCTTCGTCACGATTTTTTTGGTTTCCGCTTCCACCAATTTCTCCGCGACGCTTCCCATCATGATACGCGCTAGGGTGACGGGAACTGCATTACCAAGCTGTCGCATTGTTTCCGTCCATGCCCCATGAAAAATATAGCTGTCAGGAAAAGTTTGGATGCGCGCCGCTTCCCGAACAGTGAAATATCGAATCTCTCCCGCTGGGGAAACCAGCATATTTTCACCGCCGGGAACACCATGGGCTCCAGCTTTTAATGTTTTTGCCGGTAAATCAAGAGGGCTTCCCGTATGTCCTTTGTACAGACGGGCTCCAGATTGAAATTCATGATTGTGATAAAGACGAGCCTCATCACTCCGTGGATCTGGTAAGTCATATATGGCATCCCTGACAGTTCGCCAAGGACTTCCCATATTTTCTATATCAAGTGTGTCTAGTTTTAAAATACGTAATTTTGTTCTTGAATCTATATCTGGACGATCTTTTTTACATATTTTATGCTTTTCCCAATAGCTTTCATCTTTATATTGGCTATAAAGTAATGCATTGTAAGAATGTGTCGCTTGCGGGAATGTCCAGCGGACATCAATATCATGGCGAAATCCAACAATGAATACCCGTTCCCTTTTTTGGGGAACGCCATAGTCAGCGGCGTTAACAACTCGATATATCACATCATAAGTTAATCCTCTAATACGTCCTGATGTTTTTTGTTTTTCTAGGCGCGAAAGGTGTTCAATCCATGTTTCATTTTTCTTAATTATTAGTTCTGGAAAGTTAAGCTGCAATATAGTATATTGAAGATAATTGGCAAAATTTGCGCGTGTTAAACCTTTTACATTCTCAATTAAGAATGCTTTTGGTCGTACAGCGCGTATAGTATCAATCGTTGATGGAAACATATCCCGCTTATCAGAATAGGCACGATGTTTCCCGCCCAGGGAAAATGGCTGGCAAGGGGGACCACCCGCGACAAGGTCAATGTCGCCGGAAAAAACGGAAAAATCAAAAGTTCTGACATCTTGCTCATGAAGAGGCCAGTCCAGCACAAGAGGATGTCGTCGTTCTTGATTTTCCCTGACGGTATCACACGCCCATTTATCCCACTCAATAACCGCAGCGGGGATAAAACCAGTCAGCGACGCCCCGAGGGCCAATCCTCCCGCTCCGGCAAATAGTTCAATGGATTTCATTCAATTATTCCTTTTCAGGTCTTAAAAAAGAAAGAATGATATTTTGTAATCGGCAAGAGTCCTTGACTTCACATTCCCAGATAACAAGAATTTTCCAGCCTAATGCCCGTAATTCTGAGAGATTTCTTAAATCCCGTGCCGCATTGTTGTCTAATTTATTTTTCCAAAAATCCACATTTGTTTTGGGGAGGCGCTGTCCATTAGGACAGTTATGTCTATGCCAAAAACATCCATGGACGAAGATTACGGAATGATATTTAGGCAGGATGATATCGGGAGTTCCCGGTAAAGTACGTTTATGTAGCCGAAAACGAAATCCTAGGCGATGGAGTAGGGATCGTACTGTTTTTTCGGGTGTTGTGTTTTTCCCTTTTACTTGGGACATCACCCATTTTCGTTTTTCAGGGCTTATTGAATCCATATGATTATAATAAATTGTGAACGTGGCGGCTACTCTTCGCAGCCGCCACGAATACGCTATTTCCAGCCCCCGGCATACCACGCATTGTTCGTATGCGCATCACTAGGGGAACGAAAAAATTCTGAATGGTTCTCTTACGGTCTGATATAGGCGAAGCCCTTGTTCTGCAGCTCCACGATCTCCACCAGGCCGGCGGGCACCACTTCGCAACCGGGCCAGAGGTCGGCGGCGGTCATCTTGTTGGCATCCAGGGCGTTCTTGCACAGACGCAGCTTGAGGCCGCGGGCCATGAGCTCCTCGGCGGTCTTCTGCAGCTCGGCCTGGGCAGGCACGAACAGTTTGACGGCCGGGCCGTTGGCCACCAGCACCAGCTCGAATTCCTTGCCGGGCAGGCCGTTCATATAGTTGCGGGCATTGACGAAAGCAAAGGCCAGCACAGCGGGATCATTGGCGTCCACATGGAGGCAGAGATCATACGACATGGGAGACTCCTGAAAAAAGAACTGAATAAGCTCATGGTAACAAAGGGGATTTGTCTTGCCAAGCTGTCTCTCTGCGGCTATGGGATTATTATGCGCCGAACATATATCCTTTTTTCTTTTTTGCTCATGGCCTGCCTCTTGCTGGGGGGCTGCGGCCTGTTGTTCGGCGATGCCGCCGGAGAACTACGTGATGACGGCGGGACCAAGATGCCCGCCGCTCAGGGCGAGCGCATCCCCTACAAGCTGTCCATCGAAGTGGACGGGGAGCGCCGCGCCACGGCGGACGAGAAACGCGCCGCGGCCACGGATCCTGACGGGGAATCCGAGGGCGTGTCCCTGGGCGGCAGCCCGGAGGAGGGCGACGAGGCCGGACCGGCAGCCCCGCAGGCGGATGCCCCCCACCGTGAAGGGACGGGAGCCGCGCCGTCTGCCCCCAAGGGGAACAGCGGCCTGTCGGACAAGATGCGGGACCTGAGCCAGCTGGAGCAGTTGCGCTCCGACCCGCCGGACAGCCTGCTGGCCTTGGAGCGCCGGGCCCGGGGCGATGTGGAGACGGCGGTCAAGCTGCTGCATTCCCAGGGCTATTATGACGGTACGGCGACCTTCCAGATGGACAGCACGACCAAGCCGGTCACGGTGCGCCTGCATCTGACGCCGGGCCCCCGCTATGTGCTGGGCCGGGCTTCGGTGCGTTATGAGCCTGTCCCCGTGGTGCCCGCGGCCCTCAAGCACGGCAAGCGGCGGGCGCCGTACAGCGGTCTGGGGGCCCTGTGGGGCGACGAGGCCCGCGAAGCGACCCCGCCCCCGCGTTTTCCCGATACCCTGCGCGGGGTCACCCCCGGTGAACCCGTCACGGCCGACCAGATGCTGGAAGCCGTGGAAAAATTGCCCGAACGCCTGCGCCGCCGTGGCTATCCGCTGGCCCAGGTGAGCAGCCAGCGCTATTTCCTCGACCGCGCGGCCCGGACCCTCAATGCCGAGATCGTGGTGGATACCGGTCCTCCGGCCCTGCTGGGCGAGATCGTGGTGGAGGGCAACAAGGACGTCAGCACGACCTACATCCGCGAACGCGCCCCCTGGAAGGCCGGGACGGAGCCCTGGGACGAGAGCCGGGTGCAGGACTATGTGGACGAGCTCCGCGGCCTGGGCCTGTTCAGCATGGTACGCCAGCGCAACATCAAGGACGTGCCCTCGCCGCGCAAGGACGGCATGGTGGTCCTGCCCGTGCAGCTGGTGGTGCGTGAAGGCCCGCCGCGCTCGGTCAGCGCCGCTGCCCGCTATGAGACCGATTCCGGTATCGGCGTGGAAGGGGAGTGGGAACACCGCAACTTCTTCGGCAACGGGGAAAAGCTGGTGGTCTCCCTGCCCATCACGCCCGAAAAGCAGGGGCTGAAGGCGTCCTTCGAAAAACCGGCCTTTCTGGATCGCGACCAGAAGCTGGTGGGCGAAGCCTCCCTGTTGCAGGAAATCACCGATGCTTACGACCGGCGCGGTCTGCGCGTGGGCGCCGGTATCGAGCGCCGCCTGAGCCCCTACTGGTGGGTGGGGGGGGGCGCCTCTTCCGACAGCGGCGCCCTCACCGAGGACGACCGTACCAACGAGCCCTACAGTTTCGTGGGCCCGCACCTGCGTATCGTGCGCGACAGCCGCAACAACAAGATCAATCCCAAGCGCGGCTCGGTGCTGGAGATCAATTCCAAACCCATCTTCGGCTATTACGACGGCTTCTTCACGGCCCTGGGCACGGAAGTGGAAGGCATGTTCTACTACGCGCCCTTCCGCAAGGGCCCGAACAAGGGCGTCATCGACGACAAGCTCGTGCTGGCGGCCCGTGTGCGCGGCGGCAGCATGGCCGGGGCCGAGATGAACAACCTGCCCAGCACGCTGCGCTATTACGCCGGTGGTGCCGGTTCGGTGCGCGGCTATTCCTATCAGGCCATCGGCCCGCGCAACGACAAGGGCGACCCCAGCGGCGGCCGTTCCTACCAGATCGTCAATCTGGAGGCCCGTTACAAGATCACCGACGAGATCGGCATCGTGCCCTTCCTGGACGGCGGCATGGTCTACGAGGACGCCCTGCCGCAGATCTTCGGCGACATGCGCTGGGGCGCGGGCCTGGGCCTGCGCTACTACACGCCCATCGGCCCGGTGCGTCTGGACGTGGCCACGCCCCTCAATCCCGTGGACGGTGATCCCCCCCTGCAACTCTATATCAGCATAGGACAGAGCTTCTGATGGCCAGCGAATCCGGAACTCCCCCTGTTGTCCCTGACGGCGGTCCGTCGGGTCCTGCTCCCTCGGAAGGGGCAGCGCCCGTGCGCAGGAGCTTTTTTCGGCGCCGTGTCCTGCCGTGCCTGCTGCTGTTCGTGCTCCTGATTTTGCTGGCCGGGGCCGGAGCGGTCTGGTGGCTGCGTACGCCCGGCGGGCAGCACTGGCTGCGGCAGGAAGCCGACGCCCTGCTGGCTCCACCCCTGGCCGAACAGGGCCTTTCCCTGGAGCTGATCCGTCTGGAGGGGGCCCTGCCGCTGGAGATGGAATGCGCCCTGCGCCTGCGTGATGCCGGGGGTCTCTGGCTGGATGTGCCCCGGGCGCGTGTGGACGTGGGTCTGTCCGTCTTCCCGCCCGGCATCTCGCTCGACCTGCGCCTGGAACACCCCTCTTTGTATCGCCTGCCCCAGCTGCCTCCTTCCCCCGACGAGCCCTCCCCGCCGCTGGCCGAGACGCTGGCCGGAGTGGAGACGGCCCTGAGGAGCGCGCTGGACATCACGGCCTCCCTGCCGGGCTGGCTGCCTTCCCTGCATGTGCGTGAAGTGGCGCTGGATGGCCTGTGGCTGGGCTCGGCCGTGCTGGACGGCAGTTCGTCCGGCACGCTGGTGGATGCCTCCGGGCAGGCAGCGCAGGACGCGGCTGCTTCGGCCGGAGCGGGGAGTGTGCCTGCGGATGGCCAGACGCCTCCGGCCCCTGCCGTCACTGCGTCTGCCCCTGCACAAGAGGCGATGACGCCCGGGGCCCTCCCGGCGCCGCCCCTGTCCGTGGCTGTGGCCGCCGTGGAAAGCGCCCTCCGCGTCGGTGAGGGGCTGGAGGTCTCGCTGCGCCTGACAGCCGAAGCTGATTTTTCCCTGAGCGGGACCACGGCCCGGGCCGGTCTCCAGGCCTCGTGGCAGCTGGCGTCCGCAGCGGCAGCCGCTGCTCCGGCCACTGAGGAGACGCCTTCCGCCGCTGCGCCCGCTCCCGGATCCGGTGTGACAGCGCCCGGGATGACTCCGGCGGCGGCCCCGGCACAAGAAGCCGGTCCTGTTCCTGCGCAGGAAAAAAGCACGGATACGGCCCCCCTCCTGACGGAAGCGGCAGGACAGTGGCTGCCCGCGCCGCTGGCTCTGCTTTTGATGCCCGGGCAGGCGTCGTCCCTGCGGGTGGAACTGGCCCTGCAGCCCGGTGAGCGTCCCGTGCTGGCGCTGGAGAGCCTGCAGGCGGATGCCGGGGCCGTGCGGCTGCGCGGTCAGGGGACGCTGGAGCTTGCGACCGCTGCGGATGTGCTGGCCTCGCCGCTGGCGCTGGATTGCTCGCTTGCCGTGTCTTCCGCTGCGGATGCGGCGGCCCTGCTGCCCCAGGCGCGGGCCCTGCTGGCGCCCCTGGGCGACGCCCTGCGTCTGGACATCGGCGTGAAGGGCAGTCCCGGTGCGCCCGAGCCCCGTCTGGAACTGGCCTGCGCCACGCTGGATCTGGGCGGGCATGCCGTCAACGATCTCTCCCTGCTGGCAGGCGGAGAGGCTTTGCCGTGGCCGCAGCTGGCTGCCAAAGGCAAGGTGGAACTGCCGCTCTCCCTGCAGGTGCGCACCGGAAAAGACCACATCTCCACGAAACTGCGCCTGCGGGCCGGGCATGACGGCGCGGCCTGGCTGCTGGGCCTGCCGCAGCTGGAGCTGCACGGCGCCGGTGCCCGTCTGGATGGGGCCCTGCTGGCCCTGCTGCCCGATGCCCCGCAGGAGATACCTGCCGTTCCTGCTGCTTCGGCGGAAAAGCAGGCCCCGCTCCCTGCGGTGGGAGAGGCCGGGACGCTCCCGGCTCCTGTGGATACGGCCGGACAGCCCGCAGCGGTCCTTCCGGCGGCCCCTGTTCCTGCCTCTGCTGCGGATGCCGCCGCAGCCCCCGTCCCTTCGGCCCCGGCCATCGTGGGCAGCGATTTTGTCCCTGCGCGGCTGCTGGCACAGCTGTTCCCCGATCCCGGGACAAGGCCGCGTTTGTGGGCCTCGCTGTACGGCGAGATAGAAGACTGGGCCGCGCTGGGCCGGGTGCTGGACTACTGGTCGCCGGGCCTGCGCCTGGAAAAGAAGGATGACCGGCCTGTCCGTCTGATGCTGCGTGCGGGCGGTCTGCCGTGTGCCCCGGACAAAGCCGAGGAACTTCCGCTGGCGGCTGTGGCCGGGCTGGCCGATCCGGCCTTCCTGTGCAGCCAGGACTGGCAACAGTGGTTCAGTCTGGATGCCGACGTGGGCTTCCTCCGCCTGCACGACAGGGGAGGCGAGCGCCTGCTGCTGCGCGAGCTGCACCAGCATCTGCGCATCGACGATATTTTCGGCCGGGGAAAGCTGGAACAGCGTCTGGACGTGCGCCAGCTCCATGCGGCCGGTCTGCGGCTGGAGCGGGTGCTCGTGGGCCTGAAGGGCGAACTGGCGACCCCGCTGGAAGCGGAACTGGCCTGCGCCGGAGACATTCGGGCCAAGCTGCGCCTCCGCTGGCAGGGCGACAGGCTGGAGATCCCCGTGTGTGACCTGCATCTCAAGCAGGGCGTGGGCCTGCGCCTGCAGGCAGGGACGGCCCTGGTGCTGGACAAGGACGGTCTTTCCCTGCGCGGTCTGGATGCCCGCATCGCGCCTGCGGGGCGGGTACGGGCCACGGCCAGCCTGAAACCCGCGGCCATGGATGTGCGCCTGACGCTGGACAGCATGGATCTTGCCCCGTGGCGGGCGGTGGTGCCGGGCCTGCCTTCGGCCGCGCTGGCTTTCCAGAGCCGCCTGCACGGCAGTCCCGCGGCCCCTGCCGGGACCTTCCGGCTGGACGTGCGGCGACTGGAAGTCCCGCAAAGCTCCCTGCCGCCGCTGGATCTGGCCCTGACGGGCAAGCTGGGCGGCAGCAACGGCAAAGGACGTCTGGACACACGGCTGGAACTGCCTCCCTCCACCCGGCAGGCCCTGGGAGCGGAGCAGGCCGGTCTGGAAGTCCGCCTGCCCCTGCATTTTTCCGCCAACGGCCTGCCCTTGCCGGACATGACGGCCCCGCTTTCCGGGCGCCTGGACTGGCAGGGCGACCTGGCCCCGCTCTGGCGTCTGGTGCCGGTGGCCGACCGCCGCGTGACCGGACGCCTGGACATGCATCTGGCTCTGGCCGGCAGCCTTGCCGTGCCTACGGGCAAGGGGCGGCTGGAGGTCGCGGGCGGACGGTATGAGGACCTGGCCCTGGGCATCCTGCTGACGGACATCAAGGCCTCGGTGACGGCGGGCAGCGGCAAGGGCCTGAAGCTGGAGCCCGTGCGTGTGGAGGCCTCCATGAGCGACGGGCGCGGCGGCCTGGTGACGGCCGCGGGCAGCCTGCATCCCGAAGGCGGCAGGCTCGATCTGGATGCCGCCATGAAGCGTCTGCGCCCCCTGCGGCGCGCGGACATCCAGGCGACCCTGTCGGGCACGGCCTCGGTCAAGGGCACGCTCATGGCGCCCCAGGTGGCGGCGGACATCACCATCGACGAGGCCCTGGTCAATCTCAACCGCCTTACCGGCAGCAGCGTGACCACCCTGCCCGTGGAAGGCACCAGCGAAGCCCCGGAACCGGTCACGGAAAAGAAGGAAGGACACGGCTCCCTGGACGTGAGCGTCCGGGCGCCCGGGCATATCGCGGTCAACGGCCACGGGCTGGAGAGCGAATGGCAGGCCGGTCTGCGCGTGCGCGGGGCCCTCAACGATCCGCTGGTCATCGGCAGCGTGCGCTCGGTGCGGGGGCAGTTCGACCTGCTCTCCAAGATCTTCACCCTGCGGCCCAGCACCATCTCCTTCAACGGCGGGGCGGTCTCCAACCCCCTGCTGGACGTGACCCTGCGCTACGAAGTACCGGATATCACGGCCGATGTGCGCGTCAGCGGCTCCGTGCGGCGCATGAAGCTGGAACTGACCAGCACGCCGTCCCTGCCGCAGGAAGAGATCATCTCGCGGGTCATGTTCGGTCGCGGCTCCAGCGAACTGGGCCGTTTCGAAAGCCTGCGTCTGGCCGCCGCCGTGGCACGTCTGGCCGGGTTCGGCTCCGGCGGCCTGGGCGTTCTGGATCTGGGCCGTGCGGTGCTGGGCGTGGACGTGCTGCGCGTCAATTCCGCCACGGACAAGGAGAGCGGGGATGAAGAAAGCAGCCTGGAAGTGGGCAAGTTCATCGGCGAGAAGATCTATCTCGGTGTGGAACAGGGCCTGGAGCCGGACAGCACCGCCGTCATCATGGAACTGGAACTGACCCCGCACAGCAAGGCGGGCATCCGCACGGAGCAGGACAACACCAGCGCCGGTGTCCAGTGGAAGATGAATTACTGACGGACACCGGGACGGCGTGAGGCTTGCGGACGCTCCCTTGCGATGGGCAGCCGTATCGCGCCTTGGAGCCCGGAGACGATGGCACTGCTGTCCCGGTCAGAGGCCCGGCCGGATGCGCCTTGCCTGCCGTCGGGCACTGCCTGCGGACGCATCCGGGGGCACCTGCGGCGTACGGGCCTGAGGCTCCTGCGGGTGCTGTCCCTGCAAGGAATAGAGCATGGAACGACTGACCTTCAGCGATGCCGGTCCTGCGGACTGGCCGTATCTGCTGTGCCTGTGGTGGCGCAACGTGCGGGCCACGCACGGCTTCGTGGCGGAGGACTATCTGCGGGCCATCGGGGCTGCTTTGCCGGGCGTCTATCTTCCGGCCATGGAGCGCGTACGTCTGGCCTGGCTGGAGGTCGCGCCCGCTGAAGGCGACGGGAGCGACCATGCGCCGGGGGCAGGAGAAGGCCATTTCCGACGGGCACGGTAGCCGTGCCCCGCCCCTCTCAGGGGCGCTTGCCGGCGGGCTTTCTGGGCAGCGTGGCGCAGCGGGTGGAGATGCTCTTCGTGGAGCCGGGCCTGCGGGGCAGGGGCATCGGTACGGCCCTGCTGGAGGATTTTGGTAGCCGTCATCCCGAGATCCTGCTGGACGTCAATGAACAGAATACGGCGGCCCGGATATTTTATGCCCGCCGGGGCTTCGAGGTGGTGGGGTGTTCCCCGCTGGACGGGGCGGGGCAGCCGTATCCGCTCCTGCATCTGCGCCGCCTGCGGGCCGGGGGCGCCGGGACAGGGCAAACAGCCTGACACATGGCTTTCCGACGGCCTCGCATCCCTGCCGTCACAACAGGGGACGGCATCCTTTGCTCCGCAGAGGACACAGCGGCGACGTGGCCGCCCAAAAAACAGAAACGCCGGGGGGGACCCGGCGTTTTGGCATCGTCCGGGAGAATGACAATGCCGTCTCTCTGGGGAAGGAGATATCTATGCGGCTGCCACGCGGCGGCCGTGGAGGACGTAGTACAGCAGCACCGCGCCGAGGACCACGAAGGCCAGGGTCTGGTACATGCCGTCATAGCCTGCGGCGGGGATCATGAAGCCGAACAGGTAGGGCCCCAGACCGATGCCCAGGTCGAAGAAGATGAAAAAGGTCGTGGTGGCTTGGGCAAAGCGGGACTTGGACACCAGCGAGAGCGAGACCGCCTGTCCGGCGGACTGGAAGTTGCCGAAGCCCATGCCCAGGATCCGCCCCGCGGCCAGCAGGACCCAGCTGCTGCTGGCGTGGGCCATCATGGTCAGGGAAAGGGCCGTCAGCAGCAGGGCCGGGTAGAAGATGATATTCTCGCCGCGCAGGTCGAACAGGCGACCGGTCAGGGGCCGGGTCACCAGGGCGGCCAGGGCGTAGAGCAGGAAAAAAAGGCTGGCCGCGCCGGTCAGGCCGCGTTCCGCCGCATAGGAGGTCATGAAGGCCTGGATGCAGCCGTAGCTCAGACAGGTGATGAGCGCCACCAGCGAGAAGCGCACCACACGCGGGTCGATGTAGCTGTTGAGCTCAAGGAAGGGCCGGTGGCGGTGGCGCATCTCCGGCAGGTCGTGCAGGCCGAAGAAGATGGCGATGCAGGTCAGGCCGATGCCCAGGCAGGTCTGTGCCAGGATGGTGTAGCTGAAATATTGGGAGATGAGGATACCTAGGAAGGGCCCCAGGGCCAGCGCGAAGGCCGTGCTCATGCTGAACAGGCTGATGCCCAGCCCGTGATGCTGGTGGGGCACCACATAGGCCACGATGGTACCGGTGGCCGTGCCCATGATGCCCACGCCCATGCCCATGCACAGACGTTGCACGAAGAGCAGGGCCAGGTTGGGGACCCAGAAAAAGGCCGCGATGCTGGCCGAATAGAGCAGCAGCCCGGCAAAAAGGATGGCACGGCAGCCGCACAGGGAAAGCAGGTTGCCGGTCAGGAAACGGCCGATGAGGCAGCCGATGACCATGATGCCCGCGGTGAGCCCGGCGCTGCTGAGGCTGGCGCCGTAGGTGGCCCGCGCGTAGGCCGTGCTGGTGACGAACATCAGGTAGTAGGCCGTCATGACCAGCAGGTTGATGCAGGCGACCACATTGAAGTTGCGGTTGAAAATGGAGCGCAGGGCTTCGCCGGTGCTGGCGGTGCTGCGGTCCTGTGTCCGGGGCCGGGATCTGTGTTGGGTGGGCATAGGGATTCCTGGGCGAAATATCGCCATACCGTTGCGTGTGCAACGATATACGTCCGGGTGCTTTCCCTTGTCAAGCAGAAAACCTGTCCGGCGGACGGAGCGCTTTTGCCCTTGCAAGGCGCTGCAAGGCTGACTATGAAAAAACGACGTATGTGACCTACATCATTTTTCTGGAGCTGTTGTGGAACTGACCTATAAGTGGATCGCGCTGGCCAACCGGCATTACCTCATGTACCTGAACAAGCGTCTTGCTTCGTACGGTCTCAGCGGCAGCCAGTATCTTTTCATCCTGAACATCTGCCGCCAGCCCGGCCTGACCCAGGACAAGCTGCCGGACATCATCCACATCAACAAGAGCAACGTCACCCGTGCCCTGGCCCATCTGGAGAAGCGCGGCTTCATCCGGCGTGAGGTCAACCCGCAGGACAAGCGCACGGCCGCCGTCTTCCCGACGCAGAAGGCCCTGGACGTGTACCCACATGTGCTGGAGATCATCCGGGGCTGGGACGCCTCGGTGACCAGCCCGCTGACGGAGGACGAGAAGCACACCCTGCAGGCCCTGCTCAAGCGCGTGGTGGCCTCGGCCCACGAGTACCGCAGCACCGAGGGCTAGGGGCCAGGTCCTCCCGCCAGAAGTCTTGGGGACAGCTGTCGCTGCCCATGCCGTGCAGGGACGGTATGGAGCCGGGCCGGGAAGGCCGCCCGGCTTCGCGCCATACAAAGGGCTGTTCCCCCCTGTCTCTTCCACAGCGTCCCTGCAACCAGTACATGCGACAGGCACGAGCCCTGTTCCCTGCGGGGAGCGATAAAAGAACAACGAGCGGCGCGGACGATTCGTCCGCGCCGCTTTCGTTCGGGCATCTTGCCGTGCCCTTGCGTGCGTTCCCCGCTCTAGTAGCTGATGCGTTCGATGAGCTTGCGGCGGGGCGTGAGCGAGATGTGGTAGTACTGGTTCTGCGGCACGTTGATGTAGGGGATGTCCTCCTCGCGCTGGCGCAGGAACAGGGAGAGGATGACCCGGTTGATGGCCTGGTGGCCCACCAGCATCACGGGCAGTTCACCGGCCAGGAACAGGGCCCGCTGCAGGCCGCGCCGCACGCGCTCACGGAGCATGGCGTAGCTTTCGCCGTGCGGGTAGGCGTAGTGGTATTTGTCTGCGTTACGGCCTGCCGTGATCTCGGGCATGGTCTCGCGGATCTCGCTGTAGCACATGCCTTCGCAATCCCCGGCCCAGATCTCGTCGAATTCCTTGAAGGCCATCACGCGGGTCTCGTGCCGTCCGCGCAGCAGGGGCGCCGCGGTCTCGTGCGAGCGCATGCGCGTGGAGGTGAACACCCAGTCCAGTTTCTGGTCGCGCAGGTGCAGGGCCAGGGCCTCGGCCTGCATCCGGCCTTTGGC
>ERZ825137.4971-NODE-4971-length-12781-cov-8.371601_pt1 | contig 12781 bp, 8 predicted proteins | sample MGYA00519873_ERZ825137 | MGnify/ENA primary metagenome ERZ825137 (study PRJEB31778, sample SAMEA3449190) | human gut metagenome | biome: human gut; feature: human-associated habitat; material: faeces | place: United Kingdom | collected 2010/2012 ... | reverse complement strand
CCCGCTCCCCAAACCGCTTTACGTCCCGGGCCAGCGTGGCCGGGTCGCAGGAGACATACACGATCCTCCGGGGCGACATGGCCGCCGCCGCGTCCACCACCTCCGGGGCAAGGCCCTTGCGGGGCGGGTCGACGCAGATCACGTCGGGCCGCAGTCCCTTGGCGGCCAGGTCCGCCGCCACCGCCGATGCGTCGCCGCAGAAGAACTCCGCGTTCTCCACGCCGTTGCGCCGGGCGTTCTCCCTGGCGTCCGCGATGGCCTCCGGCACGATCTCCGCACCGATGACTCTCGCCGCCCGCCGGGCCATCACCTGGGAGATCGTCCCCGCGCCGCAATACAGATCCAGCACCAATTCCCGGCCCGTCAGACCGGCGAAGTCCAGCGCTGTCTCGTACAGCACCTCCGCCATGGGCCGGTTCACCTGGAAAAAGGACGGCACGCTGAGTCGGAACGTCAGGCCGCACAGTTGGTCTGTCAGCACATCCGATCCCCACAGCGTCCGGTATTCCCGGCCCAGCACCGCGCCGGTTGGCTGGGTGTTCACCCCCAGCACCACGCCTACGGCGTCCGGTACGGCCTGCCGCAGCAGGGACACCAGCTCCGCCTCATGGGGCAGCTTCTTCCCGTTGACGATAATGCACACCAGCGACTGCCCTGCCCCGTTGGTGCGGACATACAGATGCCGCAGCAGACCCTGCCGCGTTTTCTCGTCATAACAGGACACGCCGTAGGTCCGGATGTACTGCCGCAGCGCCTCCGCCGCATCGTCCGCCTGTTCCTTCTGCAGCAGGCAGTGCGGCACCTCCACTACCTGATGACTGCGGGCCTTGTAAAAGCCCACCGTCCCGTCGGCAGAGATGGGATATTGGCTCTTGTTCCGATAGCGCAGGTACTGGCCGTCGGTGGAGATGCCCTCCACCGTCACGTCGCTGCCGCCGATACGCCGCAGCGCGTCCTGCACCCGCTGGCGCTTGGCCGCCAGCTCCTCCTCCCGGTCCATGTGCCGGAAGTCACAGCCCCCGCACCGCCCGTAGTACGGGCAGTCCGGTTCGATGCGGTGGGGCGACACCTCACGAAGTGTACTGAGCTTGCCGAAGGCGGCATTTTTCAGCACCTTCAGCACCAGCACGTCGCCCTCTTCGCCCTGTAAGGCCCGGTGGACGAACACCGCCTGCCCGTCGATGCGGGCTACACCCAGCCCCTCGGAGGTATACCCCTCGATGCGGGCGGGATAGTTCTTGTTCTTCTCCAGCACGGCTCAGAACTCGAACTTGCTGATGATCTTGCTGATAGCTTCGGCAAAGGCGGCCAGCGTCTTGTTGTCCCGGCCCTTGCTGCGGCGGATAAGCCCCGCCAGCATATCGCCCATCTGCACCAGCTTCAGATATGCGCCGGTGGTCTTGGGCGCACCGTCGTAGGCCCGCGTCTTGCGCTCCGGCAGGTAGCCGGGGGCGAGCTGCCGGTCGGCGATCAGGTCGTATTCCTCTGTATATTGGGGCGCATGGGCCGCAAAGCCCAGATTTTTCACCGTGTCGGCGAACACCGGGGCGACCTCCCGGTCGCCATGCACCACGAACACGTGGGTGGTCTTGGTCGGGTCGAAGTGCTTCACCCAGTCCACCAGATGGTCGTGGTCGGCGTGGGAGCTGAGGCCCTGGAAATTGACGATCTTGGCCCGGACGGCGATGTCCTCTCCGAACAGCTTCACGCCGGGGGCGCCGTCCAGCAGGTTGCGGCCCAGCGTACCGGGGGACTGAAAGCCCACGAATACCACGGCGCTGTCCGCCCGCCACAGGTTGTACTTCAGGTGGTGGCGAATGCGGCCCGCGTCGCACATACCGCTGGCGGAGATGATGACCTTGGGCGTCTTATCCATGTTCAGCAGCTTAGACTCCTCCACCGTCTCCGTCAGGTGCAGGCCAGAGAAGCTGAACATATGTGTACCATCCTGCACCAGCGCCAGGGCGTTATCGTCCAGATAGCCGTGCAGATCGCCGCAGAAGATGGTAGTGGCCTTTTTGGCCAGTGGGCTGTCCACATACACCGGGAAGTCGGGCATGGACTTCACCAGCCCCTTGTCCTTGATCTCCCGGATGAAGTACAGAAGCTCCTGGGTACGGCCCACGGCAAAGGAGGGAATGACCACATTACCGCCCTTGGCGATGGTCTCATCGATGATCTGGGCCAGCTCGTCGGTGTAGCTCCACACCTCCGTGTGATTGCGGTCGCCGTAGGTTGACTCCATGAGAACATAGTCCGCCCTGTCGAAGAACTGAGGGTCGCGGATGATAGGCTGATCCACGTTGCCGATGTCCCCGGAGAACACGATGGTCCGCGTCTCACCGCCCTCCCGGCACGTCAGGCGGATACTGGCAGAGCCCAGCAGGTGTCCTGCGTCGATAAATTCCGCCGTCACCCCATCGGTGATCTCCACCGTCTGGCCGTACTCACAGGTCTGCACGAATTCGCGCACCCGCATAGCGTCGGCCACGGTGTAGATGGGCTGGATCTCAGGCCGGCCGGCCCGCCTGTTCTTGCGGTTCTGATACTCCGCGTCCTGCTCCTGAATGTGGGCGGAGTCCTGAAGCATAATGTCCAGCAGGTCCGCCGTCAGCCGTGTGGTGATGATGCGGCCCTGAAAACCGTTCTTGATGAGCATGGGGATGCGGCCTGAGTGATCGATATGGGCGTGGGTCACCAGCACCACGTCGATGCTGCCGGGATGGAAGGGCAGCACCGTGTTGTCCACCTCATCCCGTCCCTGCTGTAAACCGCAGTCCACCAGAATACTCTTTCCGTTGACCTCTAAACAGTGGCAGCTGCCGGTAACGCACCGGTCAGCGCCGTAAAAGCGCAGCTTCATGGCAGAAACTCCTTTTTACGTTAGTTTGGGTATTCGTTCCATTGAGTATACCACATTTACTTCCTTACAGCAACCATCAAACCCTTCGACCTGCGCTCTGTGTGGCCTGACGCAAAAAGGGAAGGCGGCTGTGGCCGTCTTCCCTTTTTGCGTTTACTGTTCCTCCACCTCGTAGCCCTTGCGGCGGAGGGAGGTGAAGATCTCCTGGATATGGGCCTTGTCCCGGGTCTCCAGCGACACGTTCACCACGCAAGAGCCGATGGCGGCGCGGGTGTTGCGGCGCTCGTGGTTCACATCCAGCACGTTGGCACCCAGAGAGGACACCACCTCCAGGAACGACGCCAGCGCATGGGGCTGGTCGGGCAGCACCGTGGCCAGACTCACCGTGCGGCCCTCCTTGGCAAGGCCGCGGGTGAGGATGCGCTCCAGCATGGTCACGTCCACGTTGCCGCCGGACAGCAGGGCGCAGACCTTCCTGCCCTCGGTGTTCACCTTGTGGTACATGGCCGCCGCGATGCCCACCGCGCCTGCGCCCTCGGCCACCAGCTTCTGCTTCTCCAGCACCGTCAGAATGGCGCTGGCGATCTCGCCCTCGCTGACCGTCACCACCTCGTCTACGTACTGACGGCACATCTCGAACGTCAGGTCGCCGGGGGTCTTGACCTTAATGCCGTCGGCCACGGTGTCCACGCTGCTCAGGGTGATGATCTTCCCCTCCCGCAGCGACTCCGCCATGCTGGGCGCGCCCGCCGCCTGTACGCCGATGACGCGGCAGTCCGGCTTCAGGCTCTTCACCGCGTAGGCAAGACCCGCGATGAGTCCGCCGCCGCCGATGGGAACAAAGATCATGTCCACATCCGGCAGCTGCTCCAATATCTCCAGTCCGATCGTCCCCTGGCCCGCCATGACCCGATAGTCGTTGAACGGGTGGATGAACGTCAGCCCCTGCTCGTCCCGCAGGCGCACGGCCTCAGCGTAGGCATCGTCGTACACGCCGGGGACTAAGACCACATTCGCGCCGTAGCTGCGGGTGGCCTCGATCTTGGACAGGGGTGCGCCCTCCGGGATGCAGATCGTGGCCCTGATGCCCATATCCCGGGCAGCGTAGGCCACGCCCTGGGCGTGGTTGCCGGCGGAGCAGGCGATGACGCCCCGCTCCTTCTCCTCGTCGCTGAGGGTGGCGATCTTATAGTATGCACCCCGCAGCTTGAACGCGCCTGTCTTCTGCAGGCAGTCGGCCTTCAGGTAAAAGTCACACCCCGGCACGATCCCCTTTGTCTGAATCACCGGTGTTCGGTTGATAACGGGCTTCAGTACCCGCTGTGCATCGTGCAGCATCGCCATGGAGATCATAAGTAAGCGCCTCCTTATACCGTATATTTTGATTGTATCACTTCCGTCCCCTCAACGCAACGACAAATTTTCGGTGTTTGTCCACTGCATACGGACATTCCTCCTTCTCATACGCTGACACCAGCGGTAAAAAGAAAGGAGCGATGTCCTATGCTGTCCGCCGCACTGCTTCTGCTGTGCAACAGCCTGTTTCTGTCCCTGCACCTCACCGGCTCGCCAGGTTCATTTCCCAAGCCTCTCTCCCCTGCCCGGGAGCGGGAGTGTCTGGAACGGGCCGCCGCCGGTGATCTGGAGGCCCGCAACACGCTGGTGGAGCACAATCTCCGCCTGGTGGCCCATATCATCAAGAAATACTACACCCAGACCGCCGACCAGGAGGACCTGATTTCCATCGGCACGATCGGCCTCATCAAGGCCGTGAACACCTTCCGCCCCGACAAGAAGATCAAACTCACCACCTACGCCTCGCGATGCATTGAAAATGAGATCCTCATGTACTTTCGCTCCCAGCGGAAGCTCCAGGGCGAGATCTCCCTCAACGAGGCCCTGGACACCGGCCCGGACGGCGACGCCCTGTGCCTCAGTGACGTGGTGGGTGAGGAGGACACCATGCTGGACCAACTGCAGGACAAGGAGAACCGCCTGCTGATTCGCCGTCTGGTGTCGGAGCTGCTGACGCCCCGGGAGGCCGACATCATCCGCCGCCGCTACGGTTTGGACGGCCGCGTGCCCCAGACCCAGCGTCAGGTGGCCGTCGCCTACCATATCTCCCGCTCCTATGTCTCCCGCCTGGAGAAGAAAGCCCTTCTCAAGCTGGAAGCTGCCCTCCGCAGCCATATCTAACGGTTTCTTGCCACCTTCACACCACCTCGTATAAGAATTTTCTCTTCTAACGAGAATTTTTATGCTCTTCGCCATATTGTCTTTCTCCGTCCGGCTTGTTATACTTATTTTATATTACAAATTACCCGGAGGACCTTCACCCTATGAGAAATTTCAAATGCTCCATCGCCGATATGCGCAAGCGCGTCTTTGCCGAGGTGGCCAAGCTGGCCTACGAGGGCGGCGATTACCGGCGTATGGAACAGCTGCCCTATGAGATCGTACCCGGAGAGGTGGGCAACCACCGCGATTCCATCTTTTTGGAGCGCGCCATCGTGGGTGAGCGTATCCGCCTTGCCATGGGCCTGCCCCTGCGCTCCGTGGCGGAGCATTCCGTTCTGTCCGAAGGCGTGCAGGAAAGCGCTATCGCCGAGAAATACTACGACCCTCCTCTGGTCAACATCATCAAGTACGCCTGCAACGCCTGCACCCCCACCCACTACCAGATCACCGATGCCTGCCAGGGCTGCCTGGCCCGCCACTGTCAAAACGCCTGCCCCAAGAGCGCCATCGACATAGACCGTACCGGCCGGGCCTGCATCGATCAGAGCAAGTGCATCAAGTGCGGCAAGTGCCGGGACGCCTGCTCCTATCACGCCATCATCAAGTTCACCCGCCCCTGCCAGGAGGCCTGCGGCATGAACGCCATCACCAGCGACGAGTATGGCCGGGCCTGCATCGACCAGGACAAATGTGTCAGCTGCGGTATGTGCCTGGTGAACTGCCCCTTCGGCGCGATCGTAGATAAGGGCCAGCTGTTCCAGCTCATCCACGCCCTGCGGCAGGGTGACAAGGTGGTGGCCGTCATCGCCCCGGCGTTTTGGGGACAGTTCGGCGACAACGTCACCCCCGGTCAGATCAAGGCCGCCATGCAGCAGCTGGGCTTTGACGCGCTGATTGAGGTGGCCATCGGCGCAGACCTGTGCGCCGTGGAGGAGGCGGAGGAATTCCTCCGGGTCGTCCCCGAAAAGCAGCCCTTTATGGCCACCTCCTGCTGCCCCGCCTGGTCGGTGATGGCCAAAAAGGAGTTCCCCGGCTTCGCACCCTATATCTCTATGACCATGACGCCCATGGTCCTCACCGCCCGCCTGCAGAAGCAGAAAGACCCTGACTGCCGCATAGCCTTTATCGGTCCTTGCGCCGCCAAAAAGCTGGAGGCCAGCCGCCGCAGCGTCCGCAGCGATGTAGACTTCGTCATCACCTTTGAAGAGCTGCGGGGTATGTTTGAGGCCAAGGCCATCGACTTCTCCCAGATCCCCGACCTGCCCTCCCACTACGAGGCCTCCGCCCCCGGCGTGGGCTTCGCCGCCGGCGGCGGCGTGGCCAAGGCCGTAGAGGACGTTATCCACCGTCTCCACCCGGAGATAGAGGTCAAGACCGTGGCCGCCGAGGGCCTGAACGAGTGCCGTCAGATGCTCCGCATCGCCCGTACCGGCAAGTATGACGGCTACCTGCTGGAGGGCATGGCCTGCCCCGGCGGGTGCATCGCAGGCGCAGGCACCGTGCAGCCCCCGGAGCGTTCCCGCCGCAATCTGGAGCGCTACAAGGCCGCCGCCCCCATGTCCAATCCCATGGAATCCCCCTATATGGAGGACATACGTCTGCTCTACGAAGACCCGGACGATTGGGATCGCGTGGGCCGTCACTGATGCCGAAAAAGGACGTTTCCGCAGTTTTCCTGTCGTTTGGCGCAGCCGCACCCCATTTTGACAAATTCATGTGGTAGAATAACACCATCACAATTCGTTTCATCTGCGCAGCCGTCAGGCATTGCCGCACGAGGAAAGGGGTAGATCCACATGACTAAGATGGGTAGACTGAAAAAGGGTGACATCTTCAACCGCATTGCTTACGAGCTGTTCGGCGTCAAGATCGGCGAGGATGAGGAGGTCGTTCCCTCCGCCGGTGTGTCCGCCAAGCCGGACAGCAAGCACCCCGCGCCCCAGCAGAAGTTCGCGCCTGCCGCGCCTGTGGCCGAGCCCGCCAAGCCCGTCCCCGCCGTGGCCACCACCTATATCGCTCCCGGCACGGAGCTGACCGGCACACTGAAGACCGACAGCAACGTGGAGATCTGCGGCAAGTTCGAGGGCGACATCATCAGCACCGGCACGGTGCTGCTCCGTGCGGATCATCACGGCAACGTCACCGCCAAGCAGCTGGAGCTGAACGGCAAGTCCATGCAGGGCGACGCCGCCGTCAGTGAGACCATGACCATCGGCGAGGGCTCTGTCATCACCGGCAATCTGGTGGTGGGCACGCTGATCTGCCGAGGCGTCATCAACGGCGACGTGCAGTGCTCCGGCGATGTCACGCTGGGCAAGACCGCCCGCGTCACCGGCAACATCCAGGCCGCCACCATCACCATGGAGAAGGGCTGTTCCGTCAAGGGCAACATCACTGTCAGCTGAAAGCAAATAGAGTATATACCAAGAGGGAGACGGCTTCGCCGCCTCCCTCTTATCGTCATTTCATACAGGTCATTCCAGTCCCAGCGCCACCCGGTAATAGTCCCGGGCGATGAGCAGCTGTGCGTAGTTGTACTGCAGTGCCACCTTGTTGTTGATACGGCTCACGTAGTCCTCCTCCACCGTCACACCGGGGCGCGGGGTGAACGTCCGGGTGGACGCCTCGTATACGCCGGCCGCCGTGGCCCAGCTATTGCCGGAGGAGGTGGGCAGGATCACCAGCGGGATGCTCCCCGCCGCGCTGCCCGCGCTGTAGTCCTTGTCCAGCACATCCCGTCCCGACAGCAGCCGGGAGTCGTATTCCAGCCCGAACAGGTTGCTCAGCGTCGGCACGATGTCCACGGCGGAGCACGGTTCTGTTACCGTCACCGCCTCCTCCATGCCGCCGCACCACAGCACCAGCGCGTTGCGGTAGCGGTCAGTGTCCCGTTCAGAGTCCACCACGCCCCGCAGCTCGTTGTAATAGTCCGCCTCCGTCTCCGCCAGCAGGTACGGATAGTGGTCGGCGCTCATGCAGATCACCGTGTCCTCCGCGATGCCCGCCGCCTCCAGCTGCTCCAGCAGGTACGTCAGCGCGTTTTCCAGCTCCAGATTGGCCGCCACATAGGCCTGCACCTGGGTGGAGGCGTTGGGATAGGCCGCCTGGGCCTTGGACTGGTTCTTGGCCGCCATGGCGTGACCCCAGCCGTAGCTGCCGTGGCCGCTGACGGTCATGTAATACACATGAAAAGGCGTACCGCCGTTCACATACCCATCGATATAGTTCCCAATGGTGTTCTCCACCATCTCCAGATCGGAGTAGGGCCACGAGCCATCCTCCGTCACCTGCAGACCGTTGCCCACACCCTGATAGTCATAGCCCAGGTTGGGGTGGGTCTTGTCCCGGTTGTAGTAGCTGTAGATGTTGTTGTGGTACGCGCCGGTGCTGTATCCCAGCGATCGGAACTGGTTGCCCAGCGCAAAGGGCATGGCGTCATTGACCGAGGCGTAGAAGCTGACGTTGCTCCCCACCCAGGTGGGCAGCAGGCCCGTCATCACCGCATACTCTCCGCCGGTGGTGGATTGTCCCCATCCCGGCTGGTAGTAGTTCTCGCACACGAACCCCTCGTGGGTCAGCTTATACAGGGTGGGTGTCAGCTCCTGGCTGATAAACCAGGGGGAGAACGCCTCCGCCGTGATGAGCACCAGGTTTTTCCCCTGGAACAGTCCGGTGTACTCATTCTTTTTGGAGGGCGTCAGGCTGCCGAAATACTGGGCCATGTTCCGCATCGTCCCATCCCCGGCGCTGTCCGCCAGCGCCTGAAAATCGATGTCCATGGCGTTCTCACCGTATACCGCCGGCTGTGGCACCACCGACGTATCGTCCAGCGTATCCACCGGCTCTGCCGGCAGCACCAGCTTGGGTTGGGGCGTGCCGAACACCGCGTATTCCGCCTCCAGCCGCACCGCCGTGTGCAGGCCGAACTGAGACACAGCTGCGTCCGTCTGGAAGTTGTAGGTGTAGCTGTCACCGTATGTGCCCCGGTGGGCCAGCACCTCACCAATGGCCAGAAATACCACGCTCACCGCCGTTACAAACAGCAGCGACCACTTGCTCATCCGGTACTCCGTTACGATCCGCTTGCGCAGTAAAATGCACAGCACCAACGGGGCAAGCGCTAAAATGATAAAGGGCAGGCGCTGCAGGACAACACCGGGTATGGTGCTGCCGAAGCCGGTGACCACGTTTCCGGCCATGGTGCAGATGAAGCCCACGGAGAAGTAGGACTTGAAATAGCTGCGGCAGCAATACTCCACGCACAGCAGCAGCGTCCACAGCACCGTGACCACCAGCGTCAGCACCCAGGCCAGCTTTCTGTTATGCAGCAGGTTCGCCAACAGGCTCAGCAGCAGCCCCGTGGCAAGGGAAAACAGCGTTACAAGTACCAAAGTTCCCCGGAAAAAGTCGTTTTGTGTGTCAAAAGCCCGGAGTAAAAGTTCGTGATACAGCAGTGCCAGCGGGAAAAAAATCCAGTTCAGCGGGCCGCGCGGCATGGTGGATGTGTCCAGCCGGGACGGCACTGTTCTCTGCGTCGTTTCGTTCATACCTTCGCCCTTTGCGGTCTTATATTTTCCCCCATTTTCCGGGAGAATTTCAGTATACCACGTTCCCGGCGTGTTTTCAACAGGTCTCGCCAAAGGTCTCTTTTTTCGTCTCAAACGACCATCCCCGTCGCCCCTGATTTCCATTTTTGCTGTTGTTTTTTCCATCTGCACCTTTAATTTATCTTATAAGACATTGAAAAAGATACGGATATTTATATATGCTGATTTGAAATGATCTTGAAAACGTGTAAAAGAGGCATCCCGGCGGGATGCCTCTTTCATCATATAGGGTTCATTCGATGGCCACGATGTAGTAGTACACCGGCTGACCGCCGGACAGGGCGGTGATCTCCGCGTCGGGGCAGCGGGCCCGGAAGATGTCGGACGCCTGCTGTGCCTGCTCATCGTCCACGCCCTCGCCGGTATAGACGGTGATGAACTCGGCATTCTTGTCCGCCGCCACCTGGGCCAGCTTTTCCAGCAGAACGTCCAGGCTGCGGTCCGTACCCAGCAGCTTGCCATCGCACAGGGCCAGATAGTCGCCCTCGTTGATGGCGAAGCCGTCAAAATCGGAGTTGCGGGCTGCATAGGTGATCTGGGCGGTGGTGACGTTCTCCGCCGCCGCCGTCATAGCCGCCAGGACGGACTGGGGATCAGCATCCTCCGGGTCTACCGCCATCATGGCGGAGATGCCCTGGGGCACGGTGGCGGTGGGGACGACGATGACCTCTTTTTCAGACAGGCCCACGCACTGCTGGGCCGCCATGATGATGTTCTTATTGTTGGGCAGGACGAACACCACCTCGCTGGGGGTGCGGTTCACCTCCCGGAGGATGTCGTCGGTGGAGGGGTTCATGGTCTGACCGCCGGACACGATGCGGTCCACGCCCAGGTCGCAGAACACGTCCGCCAGCCCATCGCCGGCGCACACCGCCAAAAACCCGTAGCGCTTCTCCGGCGCGGCCACAGCGCAGGCGCCGTTCTCCAGCTCCTCCTCGATGGCATCCAGATCATCGGTGCTCTGCGCTTTTTTGCCCGCCGCCAGGTCGGCGGCCTGGGTGCGCATATTCTCGATCTTGGCCAGCTCCAGCGTGCCGTATTTCTGAGCTGCGTTCAGGGCGTCGCCGGGGGTGTCGGTATGGACGTGGACCTTGAAGGACTCGTCGTCCTCGCCGATAACCAGGCTGTCGCCGATGCTGCCCAGGTAGGCCCGCAGACCGTCCAGGGGCTTATCCGACGTTTTGCGGACGATGAACACGGTGTCAAAGGCAAAGGTGATGTCCTCGTCACCGATGGCGGCAAAATCGGCCTTCTCCTCCGTCGTCTCCTCCACCTCGGGGATAGGCTCACCCCGCAGAGCACGGAGCATACCCTCCAAAATGATGAGGTAGCCCTTGCCGCCGGCGTCCACCACGCCGGCCTTTTTCAGCACCGGGTTCATCTCAATGGTCTCCGCCAGGGTGGTATAGCCGGTCTTGATGGCCTCCTCCAGCACATAGGCCGCGTCGTTCTGCTCGCCGGCAGCCTCCAGAGCGCGCTGGGCCGCCAAACGAGACACGGTGAGCACCGTGCCCTCGGCGGGCTTCATCACCGCGCCGTAGGCGGTGCTGACGCCCTCCTGCATGGCCGCCGCCAGCTGGGCGCCGTCGGCCTCGTTCAGGCCCTTGAACACCTTGCTCATGCCGCGAAACAGCAGGGAGAGGATGACGCCGGAGTTGCCGCGGGCGCCCCGGAGCAGGCCGGAGGCCGTGACCTTGGCGGCTTCTTCCACGGTGGCGGGCTGCACACGGCGCAGCTCGGTGACGGCGGTCTGGATGGTGAGGGACATATTGGTGCCGGTGTCGCCATCCGGCACGGGGAACACGTTCAGGTCGTTGATAGCTTGCTTCTGCTGGGCGATGCAGGCGGCGCCGAAGGCGACCATATCCTTGAAGGCACCGCCGCTGATCCTATCTGTCATGTCTTTTCTCCTTCCGGGCGCGTCACACGGTGACGGAATCCACGCAGACGTTCACCGCCTTGACGGTGACGCCGGTGTTGAGGTTGACCACATATTTGACCTCGCCCATGATGGAGCGGCAGACTGTGGCGATATTGACGCCGTTTTCCACGACGATGTGCAGCTCGATGGACACCGTGCCATCGTCGTTATAGGTGACCTTCACGCCCTTGCTCATGGCCTCCGGGCGCAGGAGATGCACCAGGCCATCGGTCATGCTGCGCTGGGCCATGCCCTTTACGCCGAAGCAGTTGGTGGCCGCCGCGCCGGTGATGGTGGTGAACACCGCGTCGCTGATGGTGATCTCACCGTGCTCAGTGGGGACTCTTATCATAGCTGACTTCCTTTCTGCGGAAATAGTAACAGATTACATGCAGGCACAATTTAATACGGTATATTATATACTACTTTTCACCGGAGTACAAGAGAAATTTCTGCGGCGTGAAAAAACGAAAAAAGCAGAACCTCCGGCCTGACCGGAGGTTCTGCTTTGGGGAGTATGGGCGGCTCAGCCGCGGTTGCCGAAGAAGTAGTTGTAGAAATCCTCCCAGTTGCCGGGCATCTGGCCGTAACCGCCGCCATTGCCACTGTTGCCGCTGCTCTGGGTGGTGTCCTCCTGAGAGCCGGTGGTCTGGGGCTGGGCATCGAAGGTCAGCTCCGTCTCGATATACTGGCCGCCGCGGTACACGGTGAGGGTCACGGTGTCGCCGGCGCGGTAGCCCTTCATGGCGGCGGACAGATCCTGACGGGAGGTCAGGGTCTTGTCGCCCATCTTGGTAATGACATCGCCCAGACGCAGGCCGGCCTTATCACCAGCGCCGCCGTCCACCACGGAGTAGACGAACACGCCCTGCGTGATATCGATGCTGAACTGTGCCGCCATCTGCTCGTTCATGGTGCCGGCGGTGATGGCCATGTAGGCCTTATCCGTCACGGCCCCGTTTTCCATAATGTCGGTGATGATGCTGCGCACGTCACTGATGGGGATGGCAAAGCCCAGACCCTCCACAGTGGTGCTGGAATAGGTGGAGTACTTGGCGGACACAATGCCCACCACCTCGCCGTACAGGTTCACCAGCGGGCCGCCGGAGTTGCCGGGGTTGATGGAGCAGTCCACCTGGATCATGTTGAAGG
>ERZ825137.4966-NODE-4966-length-12792-cov-3.705111_pt1 | contig 12792 bp, 7 predicted proteins | sample MGYA00519873_ERZ825137 | MGnify/ENA primary metagenome ERZ825137 (study PRJEB31778, sample SAMEA3449190) | human gut metagenome | biome: human gut; feature: human-associated habitat; material: faeces | place: United Kingdom | collected 2010/2012 ... | reverse complement strand
GCCACCGGAGTGCAACGCATAGAACTGGCGGCAAAGGTTTACCCGGAAGAGGCCACAAACCCGCAAGTCGTCTGGAACATTATCGAAGGCAGCGAATTCGCTTATATCGAAGAGGATGCTTCTGGGCACACGTACCTCCATGCCACCCAAAACGGCAAGGGCACGATTAAGGTAAAATCAGTGGCCTATCCCGGGATACGGGATACCCGTGCGTTCCACGCCGTGGGATTCCCCGGAAGCGACATCCGCTCTTCCCGCGAAAACACCATCCACATCTATCCGACCATCGTGACCGAAAACCTTCATGTCTGCCACATGCCGGCCCACAGTGAGAAACAGATTTACGTCATCGGATTGGATGGACGGTGCAAACGTGCGGAACAAACATGGGAAACAGACATCCGTATCCCATGCCACAGTTACCCCTCGGGTGTTTACCTGTTAAAGGTTGTAACCAACGGACAAACCGTAACACGCAAGTTCATCAAAAAATGACACTTTGCCTGCTCATCTCCCTTGCCTCCCGCAGCCTCGTGCCCGGGACGGCAAGGGATTTTTGTATACCAGAAAAGCCCCGAATTTTCTGCGCCAAACGAAAAATCGTTCGGCTGAGAATGATTTTTCATTCTGCTGAGAACGATTTTGCGTGCTGCTGCAAGCGATTTTATGCCGTGTGCCACCTCCGCCACCCATACAACACCATACAATAAGATTGAACGAAAAAAGGGTTCACATCCTTCATACAAACTGTGGTTCAATCCATTACGGTGAACTTTCTTCCTCACAGCCTTCACCAGTCCTTCACGAAGAGGCAAGTGTCTCCGCATGAGCGCCCAAAAGCCATAGAACGGTCTGAGCCAGACGCGAATCTATACATTGAAAAAAGTTCTCTTTCCCCTGAATAGTCTTCCCTCTTCACTATCTTTGCTATCGCGAAAATAGGATGCGGCTCGGCATAGCCAAACTTGAAAAACTTCGCTTTTCATTTGTCTCTGCGCTCACCTTTCACTATCTTTGCAGCACGAATTATAAACTTAGGACAGTTATGGAAACATTAGAGAAGATTTTCGCAGCTAAGTTGCTTAAGGTCAAAGCCATCAAACTTCAGCCGACCAATCCTTTCACATGGGCTTCCGGATGGAAATCCCCATTTTATTGCGACAATCGCAAAACATTGTCTTACCCGGAATTGCGCAATTTCGTAAAAATCGAGATAGGACGCCTCATTGCCGAGCGTTTCCCCGAAGCCGACGCTATCGCCGGCGTGGCCACAGGAGCCATCCCGCAAGGCGCATTGGTAGCCGATTTGCTGAACCTTCCGTTCGTTTACGTACGCTCCAAACCCAAAGACCATGGTCTGGAAAACCTGATTGAAGGCGAACTTCGTCCGGGCATGAAGGTCGTTGTCGTAGAAGACCTGATTTCTACCGGCGGAAGCAGCCTGAAAGCCGTAGAAGCCATCCGCAACAACGGTTGCGAAGTGAGCGGCATGGTGGCAGCCTACACTTACGGGTTCGACGTGGCCGCCCAAGCTTTCAAAGCGGCTAACGTAAAACTGATCACCCTGACAAATTATGAAGCCGTAGTCGCAGAGGCCGTACGCATCGGCTATATCGACCCCAGCGACGTGGAAGTACTCAACGAATGGAGAAAAGACCCGGCCCATTGGAACGGTTAATCGTCTCATCAACAGGAAAACGGAAAAATGTCAAAACAACAATTTGAAAGCAACATCAAGCCTATTCCCTACGCGCAGTCGTGCGTCTATGCCAAACTGGCCGACTTGAACAATCTGGCCGTCATCAAGGAACGGTTCAACGACCCGTCGGTACGTGCCATGATGTCGGGCCAGGTGCCGGAAGACAAGTTGAACCAACTGAACGAACGTATCCAGGAAATGACATTCGACACGGACTCCGTGAGTTGCAACATTTCCCCGTTGGGAGAGGTTTCGTTGCGCATCATCGAGCGTGAGGAACCGAAATGTATCAAATTTGAAACGGTCAATTCCCCCATCCATCTCAACCTGTGGATTCAACTGTTGCCCACTTCCGAAACGGCATGCAAGATGAAACTGACGGTAGGAGCCGACCTCAACCCGTTCATCAAAGGTATGGTGGCCAAACCGCTGAAAGAGGGTGTAGAGAAACTGGCGGACATGTTGGCCATGATTCCATACGGAGCTTAATCACACAAAGACAATATGGCAAGCAAACTTTGGGAAAAAAACACGAAAGTCAATCAAGAAATAGAAAAGTTCACGGTCGGCCGCGACCGTGAACTTGATTTGTATCTGGCCCGGTACGACGTACTGGGTTCCATGGCGCACATCACCATGCTGGAATCCATCGGACTGCTCGGCAAGGACGAGCTGCCGGTGCTGCTGGAAGAACTGCGCCGCATCCATGCCGACATCGAAGCCGGACGCTTCATCATCGAAGAGGGCGTGGAAGACGTGCACTCGCAAGTGGAACTGCTCCTCACCCGTAAACTGGGCGACATGGGGAAAAAGATTCATAGCGGCCGGTCGCGTAACGACCAGGTATTGGTGGACCTGAAACTGTTCACCCGCGCGCAACTTCAGGACATCGCAGAAGAAGTCAGAGTGCTGTTCGAAGAACTGCAAGCCCAAAGCGAACGCTACAAAGGGGTGCTCATGCCGGGATACACCCACCTTCAGGTGGCCATGCCTTCCAGTTTCGGATTATGGTTCGGAGCCTACGCGGAAAGTCTGGTGGACGACCTGCTTTTCCTTCAGACCGCCTACAAGATGACCAACCGCAACCCGCTCGGTTCTGCCGCCGGTTACGGTTCATCGTTCCCCCTCAACCGTACGCTGACCACCGAACTCCTCGGATTCGATTCGATGAACTACAACGTGGTTTACGCCCAGATGGGACGCGGAAAGATGGAACGCAACGTGGCCTTCGCCCTTGCGGGCATCGCCGGGACGCTGAGCAAACTGGCTTTCGATGCCTGCCTGTTCAATTCGCAAAATTTCGGTTTCGTCAAGCTGCCGGACAACTGCACCACGGGGTCGAGCATCATGCCGCACAAGAAAAACCCGGACGTATGGGAGTTGATCCGCGGCAAGTGCAACCTGATCCAGGGACTGCCCAACCAGATCGCAATGATGACGACCAACCTGCCCATCGGCTACAACCGGGACCTCCAGCAGCTCAAAGAGGTACTCTTCCCGGCAGTTGCAGAACTCAGGAGTTGTCTCCAGATGGCGCATTATATGCTCGAAAACCTTTCGGTCAAAGAGGATATCCTCAACGACCCGAAATACGACTACCTGTTCAGCGTCGAGGTGGTGAACGACCTCGTGTTGCACGGCACCCCGTTCCGGGAAGCTTACAAAAAAGTTGGGCTGGACATCGAGAACGGAACTTTCAAGGCTCCTCACACCGTACATCATACACACGAAGGCAGCATCGGAAACCTCTGTACCCAGCAGATCGCCGCGCTGATGGACGCTCAACTCGCCCGGTTCCATTTCGAACGCGTCGAAGCGGCCGAAGCGGCACTGGTCCAACCCTAACGCCAGCTATCGGGGACAGTGCATCCTACCCCAGACCGGGAAAACGGCCGCACAGGCAATAAATCTACAGAAAAGCCGATAAAACCGAGCGTCATCCCTCCCTGACACTCCGGCATACCAACCTAAACTTTTATTTTCCGACACCGATGAAACGAACACAGCTGATTTCCGCCTTTCTGAGTCTGGCGGCCCTGTGGGGAGTCCAGACAGGAAGTGCCGCCGCCCAGCCCGCGGCAAACGCCCAACCCGCCTATCTAGATGCCGGGCGCCCAATCGAAGAGCGGGTCGAAGACGCCCTCGCGCGCATGACCCTCGAAGAGAAGGTAACGCTGTGCCATGCACAGTCGAAATTCAGCTCGGCCGGCGTTCCGCGCCTCGGGATACCCGAAATGTGGATGAGCGACGGACCGCACGGCATTCGTGCCGAAAAGTTGTGGGACGAATGGGACGACGCGGGATGGACGAGCGACTCTTGTACGGCATTCCCAGCCCTTACCTGCCTTGCCGCGACATGGAATCCGACCCTGGCCGACACTTACGGACAGGCGGTCGGCGAAGAGGCCCGCAACAAAGCCGTGTTACTGGGTCCCGGAGTCAACATCTATCGCACGCCGCTCAACGGGCGCAACTTCGAATACATGGGCGAAGATCCTTTCCTGGCCTCGGCCATGGTCGTTCCGTACATTCAGGGCGTGCAGCGCAACGGTGTAGCGGCCTGTGTGAAACATTTCGCGGTGAACGATCAGGAGACGGACCGGTTCAACGTCGAGGTCAAAATCGACGACCGGACGCTGCACGAAATCCATCTGCCGGCTTTCAAAGCCGGTGGGGTATGGGCCGTAATGGGTTCCTATTCGATCTACAAAGGCCAACACTGCTGCCACAACCAATACCTGCTGCGTGACCTGCTCAAACGCGACTGGGGCTTCGACGGCGTCGTGATCTCGGACTGGGGCGGTACGCACGACACGCGCGAGGCGGCGCTCAACGGACTAGACATGGAGATGGGATCGTGGACCAACGGGCTCACGCTCAGCTGGAGCAATGCATACAACGAATATTTCCTTGCCGATCCGTTCCTCGAGCTGCTTCGTTCGAAAGAGATCGACGAAGAAACCGTCAACGACAAGGCACGAAGGATCCTGCGGCTGATGTTCCGCACAACGATGAACCCGGACCGACCTTACGGCTCGTTCGCGACAAAAGAACACGCACTGATTGGCCGGAAAATCGCCCAGGAGGGTATCGTCCTGCTGAAAAACCAGGACAACCTGCTTCCGCTCGACCCAAAACAACCGCGCAGGATTCTCGTGGTCGGGGAAAATGCCAAAAAGATGATGACGCTCGGCGGCGGAAGTTCCGAACTGAAAGTAAAATACGAAATATCGCCCCTGCAGGGTATCGAGAACTATTTCTCCCCTGCATCCCAGGTGACTTACGCCGAAGGATACAGCAGCGTTCCCACGCAAAACCGCCACGCCCTGCTGCTGGAAGCCGTCGACGCGGCCCGCAAAGCCGACGTGGTGATCTTCGTAGGCGGCCTGAACAAAAACGAAAACCAGGACTGCGAAGGAGCCGACCGCCGCAGCCTCAATTTACCCTACGGGCAGGACGAGCTGATCGGCGAACTGGCCCGCGTGAACCGGAACCTGGTGGCAGTCATCATCAGCGGCAACGCAGTAGCGATGCCGTGGGTGAACGAAGTGCCGGCCATTGTCGAGGCATGGTACGGAGGTACGGAAGCCGGCAATGCGATCGCTTCGGTGCTCGCAGGCGAAGTGAATCCTTCGGGCAAATTGCCGTTCACCTTTCCGGTACGGCTGGAGGACAATCCGGCTATCGCCCTGGATGCCTATCCCGGGGACGGCAAACAGGTGGAATACAAAGAAGGGATTTTTGTCGGATACCGTTGGAACGACCGCGAACGGATCAAGCCGCTCTTTTGTTTCGGCCACGGATTGAGCTATACCACCTTCGAATACGGCAAAGTGACCGCAGAGGGCAGGCAAATGGGCCCGGACGGAACAATCACCGTCAGCGTGCCGGTGAAAAACACCGGTTCGCGTGCCGGTGCCGAAATCGTACAACTCTACGTCAGCGACCTGAAATCGTCGCTTCCGCGCCCGGTCAAAGAGCTCAAAGGTTTCCGCAAAATCACGCTGCAGCCCGGCCAGGAGCAGACGGTTTCGTTTACAATCGACCGGAAAGCGCTGAGTTTCTATGACGACACAAAGCAGGATTGGGTGGCAGAGCCCGGTGCATTCGAAGCATTGGTCGGTGCATCGGCCTGCGACATCCGCGGCAAAGTGGCATTCGAGCTGACAGCCCGATAACACTCCGCACGGACATACTCCGTCCGCATACAACCCGTCGGCGAGCCGGGAAAGACAAAACCGGCCGGAGATCAAACCGTACAAACGCAGGAGACACATCCGATGTTCAAACGCAAAAACACACGTGTATCCAAACCGTGCCCCCAGCCGGTGTCCTCACGGGAAAAGTTCCGGCATCCCCTGCTGGGAGAGATCACGCTGAACCGCTCACCGCGGGCCCGGCGGCTCTCGATCAGCGTCCGGCCCGACGGCGAAGTGCGGCTGACGATTCCCTGCGGAGACAATGAGCGTACCGCGTTGAACTTTCTCGATCAAAAGAGCGCGTGGATCGAACAGGCCCGTATGCGGATGCTGGCACGCCACCCGAAACAGGTCATCGAACCTCCCTACTCGACCCGCAGCCATACGCTGCGGCTCTATCCGTGCGCCTGCCGCACGATCCGCACCCGCGTCGGCGAAGGGATTATCGAAGTTCGGTATCCGATGGAGCTCCGTTACGAAGCCGCCGAAGTACAGGATGCGATCCGCAAGGGGATCGAACAGGCGTGGCGCACAGAGGCACAGGCCGACCTGCCGCAGAGGACGGCCCGTCTTGCCGGGCAACTCGGCTTCCGGTGCGGTGCGGTGACGGTACGCAATGCACGCACCCGTTGGGGCAGTTGTTCGGCCCGCGACGACATTTCACTGAGCATCCACCTGATGAAGCTGCCCGACGAGCTGATCGACTACGTGATTATCCACGAACTCTGCCATACGATCCACAAAAACCACGGCCCGAAATTCCACAAACTGCTCGACCGTCTCACGGGCGGACATCATCTCGAACTGCGCCGACGGCTCAAAACCTATTCCACCCGCTGGTAGCACTCCGACACCGGCGCCTTCCCTTGCAGATACAAGATACATCCGCATAACACGATATACAGGCTTCCGTTAACTATTCGAAAAAAACAGGGGAAGACTAACTCTTCCCCCATTTCATACAGGCTAACGTTTTACTCGGATTCGCCCCACTTCAACGGATGGCATACGTTAGATTCGTTCATGCGCTTAATCGGCAAATCCTTACGGACATAAACCGGATAGAACTGATGATAATGTATATCTGCACCGCCCTCGTTCCACGGTTTGTCCCGCGCCTCACGATCCTGCCAAAAACTCTCCCACTCTCTAGTCTCTCCTTCCGTGGCATTCCGCTTCAATTCCGATCCGCCGGTCGAGGCGATAATTTGCTTGACATCATCGTTCTTGTCATAAAATCCGACAGCCGTAATCTTTTGTGAAGCGTCATAAGACGACGGGTCGTAATATTTCACCCACAGATAGTTCGCTTTATTGGTATCATTCGAGCCCTCATGCGCGCAATCGCCTCGCCTGGTATAATATTCGACCGCATCGTCACCATCTATTTCGAATTGAATCTCCACAATGCCGTCGCAATCGTTCTCGGGAGCCATGGCATAGTACCAATATTCGTCTTTCGTATCCACCGCAACGGTATAGTCGTCCTGAGAACTTTCAAATGCGTATCCCCGATCGACGGGCGCATACTTGTTGGCCATCATGGGATAGTAGATCCATTTGCGCGACGCGTTGCGGGGATCGGTACCTACGAACGGCTGAGGCTGTCCGTTCTTATGGTCGTTATCTCCGTACTTCATGATCATGTCCGCCACCACCAAACGGGGTTTGGCTGTCATCCCTGCGGCATGCGCATTCAGATAATCCTCTTTGGCTTCGATCAGTGCATTTACGTTCGAGGCTGCGTTATTATACGCCTTTACGTCCTCTTCGTTCATTTCGTCCTTGAAATTGAGGTAATAAGCCGCAACGATATCATGAGCCAACGTTTCGATCGGATAAAGCAATGAAGTACTGTCGATGTCGGCTCCCTCCACAGGTTCGTCGGCCACACGTCTATAGCCGACAAGCGCCCATTTGTCGCTTTCACTGGAGTTGTTAAAACCGTCCAGCCACGTTTGGGCATCGTTATCCGCCATGTTGCCACCCACCGTAAGGGATACTCCAACAGCTTTGCTGGCCTCGTGGTAATCCTCGTTCATGTAAGAAACATCAAAGTTTCCGCCCGCATAATCGCTGTGTGCGTTTTTATAGACATCCACCCACGATTTACCGTCCGTCGCAGGTTTGGTCCGCTTCAATTCGGCACAGGCATCGAAACCTACCGAATTTTCATAGGTATTTTCCGAACGGCCGTAAATGTAGAGGTTGTAACCGCCAAATACAGCCTGGGTAATCACGTCCGTACCCCAGTCATCGAAAAATTGAGTGGTGTTGAACGATGCAGAAGGCACGTTGCTGATTTGGTCGAGAAAATCGTCGGCTAACAACGAAAAGAGGCGCAAATCAGGCGTATCGTTGTTATCCGAATACTCGAACCTACTCATATTCAGTGCTATTTCGGCTTTTTTCACCAAATAGATATTCATATAATACTCATAGGCCTGACTGGCGCTCAGGCTGCCGCTCATCCCGAAATCAAAAGAACCGGATAGTATTGAAGTACTCCTCGTCTTTACCGGCACCAACTCCCCAAAAGAAATTTCATCGAGTGTGAAAACTTCCGGCCGGGTGTGTTGAAACGATGCTCCGACATTGAACGCCCACGAAGTCAGTGTCGACTGGTAATCCGAACCGGAAAACTCCAGCATTTTAAGGCTGTTGAGTGTCGAATTGACAGTCAGATAGTTTTCATCCAAATCTTCGATGTAATCGTACAGCAGTACGGACTGAGTCGTATTTGATACCTTTTCATAACAACGGGTTCCCTTGCCCAGATATTCGCTGTAACAGGAGAGCAACGGTTCGGATTTTACGCTATTGAGATTTTTGCGAAAAATCAGCATCACGTTGCGGGCATACTCGGGTTGCGACTTGGGTATAATCTTCAACTTAACAACCTCACAACTATGCGGTTGCATGGCTTTGCTTTTAGCAACGACATAACGGACACCGTCGATGACCTGACTGTCGAAATCATAGAATTCGCTGTCCGGAGCAGACAGTACGACCTCACCCGTAGTCCCCAATGCCAATCGGCCTTCATCCAACTTATCGACATCAATTATATGAAACAGTTTTCCTTTCGCAATGTCAATTTCATTTTCCGGATAAGGCGGGGGAACAGTATAGTCTCCGTTTTTCGAACACTCTGTGAGCAGTGCCGCGCAGCCAACCAAGAAAAGCAACTTAACGTATCGCATCATTTCCAGTATTTAAAGTTTATAAATCAGTAAATCCGCAAATAAATCCTCGAAAGAAACTCAATACAAAGGAAGAAATACGGAATAAAAAATTGATCCGTTTTTCACAATTTTTTTTTGTCAAATTCACAATAATTCTATTTTTGCCTTAGATTAATCATTCCGCATAACGATGGATGACATCCTAATGATCGCCTCCGTAGCCGTCACCCTTTTCGGAGTATTCATGCTGCGCTACAAACGTTTTCGGCGCCTCAGACATTATATAGGCTGGTACTTTCTTATCGTAGGTTGCGTCATGTTGCTGCGAATCACGCTCTTTCCCCAGGCTCCGCTCGCTTTCGGACGACTCTCCTACAATATCCTGGTAATCGGATCGGTCATAGCGTTTCTTTTCCTACTCTTTCCGATCGCCGTTCTCGATCCGAAAGCATTGACTCCGCGATATATTCTAACTGTTGCAGCTCCTGCCGGGGGAGTCCTGTTCTGTCTGGCACTGAGCGGCAGTACTCCGGAACTCGATTTGGAATCGCTCCGGGAACTTCCCCGCTTATGGACCCAGGGCAACCGTTCCGTACACATAGAGAGCCTGATGCGTCTTCTCGCTTTCGTCCTGGTACAATTTTACACCTACTGGCTCTGCGTCGTACCGATCCGGCTGGCCCGCAAGCATCCCGGGCACAAAAGATGGCTTTACGGCTATCTGGCGGCTACCGAAACGACCATGCTGTTCTACAATTTATGGTTAATTAAGGGCGGAGCGGAGGTAATCGCGCTGAACCGCATCGCTTTCACGGCGGTATGTTTCTTTTGGACACGTTACAGCACTTTCCCTTCCGAATCCAACGATCCGGATCACAAAGAACCAACCCCAATGCTCCGGGAACTCTCCGGTGTAGAGGCTCCTTCCGAGATAAAAATAATTTCATGTCCGGAAGAAAAACTTTCGCCATCGCACGAAGCATTCCGACAGCGGATCGAAAAATTAAAGCCATGGCTGGATTCCGAGCTGACATTACCGGCACTGGCCCACAGACTGGGAACCAACCGCACTACGCTCTCCTCTCTGATCAGGAATATGGGATATGCCAACTTCAATGCATTCCTCAACATGCACCGCACTGAAACATTCAAACAAAAACTCTGCGAACGACTAACGACGATCCTCCGAGAAGAGGAGAAGGTTTCTGCTGTCCAGCAGCGAGTAAGAAAAATCGATCTGCTCGCATTGGGCTACGAATCGGGATTCAAGTCTCCAAGCACGTTCTACCGCAGCGTCAACCAATACGAAAAACTGACTCCCAGCGACTACCTCCAAAAAACATTACAGGACATGGAACACCAGGCAATTGAACGCCGGACGGGCCGAAACTGACGGCCCGAACCTCCACAAGCTGCCCGACCGTCTCACCGGCGGACATCATCTCGAACTGCGCCGACGGCTCAAAACCTATTCCACCCGCTCGCAGCACATTCCGATTCTACAGATCCGGTTACGACACCCGACTAAACGCTTTATACCACCTGATACCGGAAAAAAAACAGGGAACCATCTTTCAGATGGTTCCCTGTTTATAATCCTATCCAAAAAGTTGATACGGATTAAACTATTTCTCCGCGAACAACTTTTCCATCTCCTCGAGCGAACGCCCCTTGGTTTCGGGAACGAATCTCCACATGAACAGTGCCGCCAATACCGCCATCAGCGCATAAATCCAATACGCAAACGCATGGTGGAAAATGCCGTTGAGGTAGGTCGATTTATCCATCATCGGGAAGGTCCAGGATACCAGATAATTGGCGACCCATTGCGCCGCGACAGCAAGTGCCATCGCCTGGCTGCGGATCTTGTTTGGGAATATTTCCGCGAGAAGCACCCAGCAGATCGGGCCCCAGGAGACTGCGAACGACGCTACGTAACACAACATCGCCAGCAAAGAGAGAAATCCCATTTGTTCCAGGAAGAAAGTCATCCCGAGCGTCACCATGCTTACGGCCATGCCCAGGCTTCCGATAATCATCAGCGGGCGGCGGCCGAAACGGTCCACCGTAAAGATCGCCAATACGGTGAACGAAAGGTTGATCACCCCGACGATAATCGTCTGCGCCAGCGCGGCATTCGTCCCCATGCCCATGTTGCGGAAAATTTCAGGAGCATAGTAGAGCACCACATTGATGCCGATAAACTGCTGAAATACGGAGAGCAACATACCAATCACGATCACCCCCACCCCATAGCTGAACAGTTTGACTTTTACCGTTCCGTGCAGGGAGCGGCGGATACTTTGCGCTTCGACCTCAGCTTCAGGGGCGCCGTTGATCCGCTCCAAAATAGCGACCGCCTTTGCTTCGCGGCCTTTCATAATCAGCCAGCGGGGACTTTCCGGCACACCCAATACCAACAGGAACAGCAGTGCCGCCGGAATCACTTCCGAAAGGAACATCAGCCGCCAGCCGGTCGAGGTCAGCCATGCTTCGTCACCGTTCAGCGCGATAAAATAGTTGACGAAATAAACCACCAGCATTCCGAAAATAATCGCAAACTGGTTCCACGCCACCAATCCGCCGCGCCGTGAAGCGGGGGCCATTTCGGCGATGTACATCGGCGAAAGCATCGATGCGAGGCCCACCCCGACGCCACCGATAATGCGGTAGATAATAAACTGGGTGAGGAAAGTATGCGGTGCTCCATGCGGGAAACCCATTTCGGGATAAGCCGATCCGACCGCCGAAATGATAAACAGGACGGCGGCTATCATCAGGCCGCGTTTGCGCCCCAGTGCCGAAGCCACGACACCTCCGACCATACCGCCCAACACGCAGCCGATCAGCGCACTCGACACGGCAAACCCCAGCAGCGAGCTGGCCGCCGTCTCGCTCAGGCCAAGCGGCGCAACGAAATTCAGATCGAGGTACTTCACCGTTCCCGAGATCACCGCGGTATCGTAGCCGAAAAGCAGACCGCCGAGTGTCGCTACCAGTGTCAGGAACATCAGGTAGCTGTTATTTTTATTCATTCAGGTATGTTTTAGAAGTGATCCCGGGAGTCAGGACAGTGCCCGGATACCGCGCTGTCCCTGCTCCCGGGAAAGATTCAGATGCAGTTTAGATATAGAGCGACAAAAGTTGCTCGTACTTCTCCTGCTTGCCGCTGATGCATGCCGGTTCTCCCGCAGCGGCGGCAAAGTCGCGCAGTTGCTCGAGCGTCAGCTTGCCCTGTTCGAACGCCGCACCGTTACCGTCGTCGAACGAAGCATAGCGCTCCTTGCGCCAGGAGTCGAGCTGGCCGTCTTTGAGGATCGCATCGGCGACGATCAACGCACGGGCGAAAGTATCCATCCCCGCAATGTGCGCGATGAAGAGGTCCTCGATATCGGTCGAATTGCGGCGGGTCTTGGCGTCGAAATTGATACCGCCGGTTTTGAAGCCGCCCTGGCGCAGAATCACCAACATCGCCTCGACCGTCTCCTGCAGGTTGATGGGAAACTGGTCGGTATCCCAGCCGTTCTGCGCATCCCCGCGGTTCGCATCGATGCTGCCCAACATGCCTGCATCCGCTGCGCACTGCAGCTCATGGTCGAACGTGTGCCCCGCAAGCGTGGCGTGATTCACCTCGATATTGACCTTGAAATCCTTATCGAGGCCGTAATGGCGCAGGAAACCGATCACCGTCTCGGTATCGTAATCGTAC
>ERZ825137.4961-NODE-4961-length-12803-cov-4.088014_pt1 | contig 12803 bp, 13 predicted proteins | sample MGYA00519873_ERZ825137 | MGnify/ENA primary metagenome ERZ825137 (study PRJEB31778, sample SAMEA3449190) | human gut metagenome | biome: human gut; feature: human-associated habitat; material: faeces | place: United Kingdom | collected 2010/2012 ... | reverse complement strand
AGCGGAAGTAAACCAGCGCTGTTCATAGAATTCCCTGTAATTGGGCAGATATGTTTTGGGTATGATACCTTGTATGGTTCCATTTTGCAATACGACAGCACAATTCAATAGAACTGATTCCGCTTCTATGGGCATTCCTACAATAGCGATACACTGCTTTCCTTTTGTCGAGTCCAGTATTTGTTGTAAAGCATCCAAACTTCTTTTTAATAAGAGCTCATGCGCAAATAAATCGGCACATGTATATCCTGTTATACATAATTCAGGGAATATAATTATCTCTGCATGCTGTGCTTCAGCTTCGTTTATTTGCTCAATAATGTTGGAGGCATTATACTGGCAATCAGCTACTTTTACGCGGGGTATGGCGGCCGCAACCTTTACAAATCCGTAATTCATTGTTTTATATCTTTTGCATAAAGATAAAACCGGTCAACTATAAGAAGAGAACAATTAAATTATAGGCGAACGACATTTATCTCTGTTTTTGAAGCAAAGATACAATTATAAAATGTTTGAAATATGTAATTGATTGCTAAAATTTATAAAAAAGGAACTAAAGAGTTTGTACAATAAAATAATCCGTCTATATTTGCAAACGAATCGAATTTGAAATGATTACAAATTTAGATCTATGAAAGTAAATGTTGTATATGAGAATCTGTTGAAATACGATATAAAACCATCTGTCCAGAGAATGGCTGTTATGGAGTATTTGATGACGCACTTTACTCATCCGTCGGTTGATGAAATCTATACGGCTCTGAGTCCAAAGTACCCGACGCTTTCCCGTACAACGGTCTACAATACATTAAAACTATTTGTAGAGCAGGGCGCGGCGCAGATGTTGACGATTGATGAAAAGATGACATGCTTTGACGGAGACGTGAGTCATCATGCTCATTTTTTATGTAAAAGGTGTGGGAAGATTTATGATTTGCCTCTGTCGGATTCTGCAAAAGAAGTACTCAGGATGGATATGGATGGAAACGCGATAACAGAGGTCCATCAGTATTATAAAGGCGTATGTAAAAAATGTTTGGAAAAAGATAACATGACTAACTAATTATTAAAATTAAATTATTATGGCAAAGAAATTTATTTGTACAGTTTGTGGTTATATTCATGAAGGTGATGCAGCTCCAGAGAGATGTCCTCAATGTAAAGTTCCCGCTTCGAAGTTTAAAGAATTGGAAGAAAACGGCAAAATTGAATTTGTATCGGAACACATTATCGGTGTAGCAAAAGATTGTGATGAGGAAATGATTAAAGACCTTAACGCACATTTCAACGGTGAATGTACTGAGGTAGGTATGTACTTGGCTATGAGCCGTCAGGCTGATCGTGAAGGTTATCCTGAAATTGCTGAAGCATTTAAACGTTACGCATGGGAAGAGGCTGAGCATGCAGCTAAGTTTGCCGAATTATTGGGTGATGTAGTATGGGATACGAAAACCAACCTGGATAAGAGAATGAATGCAGAATCTGGGGCATGCGCTGATAAGTTCCGTATTGCAAAACGTGCAAAAGAATTGAATCTCGATGCTATTCATGATACGGTTCACGAAATGGCTAAAGACGAAGCACGTCATGGAAAAGGCTTTGAAGGTTTGTATAACAGATACTTTAAAAAGTAATAGTTTTCATTAGAGATTAAATAAAAGATAGTCCCGCCGGTAAGCCTGCGGGACTCTTTTTGTCTTTGGAGTCGGCTTCTTGTTTTTAGCGTTAATTTGAGTTCTCTGCATCAGGTTGAGAGATTTTATCGCTTGTCCGACTATTTGTACCCTCCGTTCATCAGGGATGAAGTGACCCTTAAAAGTTGGACAGGTTAGACACTATCCAGTTAAAAGGAAAGAGTTCCGTATGGCAGCGGGATTTTTTATTTTATTAGGTCCGAAAAGATATCTTATTCGTACTTCTCGATAATCTTTTTAAGTTCTTTAGGCTGCATCAAACCGCTATGTCGCCAAAGCAATTCTCCGTTTTTGAATACCATAAGAGTCGGGATAGACTGAATTTGGTAATACGCAGCCAGTTCTTTGTGTTTCTCGATATTAACTTTGGCTACACGTATTTTTTCGCCTTTCATTTTTTTTAATTCTTCGAGAATAGGTTTCATTCTTCTGCACGGCTCACACCATTCCGCATAAAAATCTATTAAAACGGGATTAGGAGAGGTGATTAATTCTTCAAATCGTTCCATATGTTTCGAATTTATTTATTATTGTACTAAACAAATCCTCTTGAATATAGTTCGTAAAAAAAGAAAATGGGCGGTGCCTCACGGTACCACCCATTTATGGAAAATTCATATTTTTATAAAACAAAAAATGTGCTGATGATTATTTATTAGTTGCCGGTTTATAACGTTTGTTTAAACCGTCTACAATTTCCTGAGTAATGTTGTATGCTTTATCTGCATACAATAAATTATCGAAACCTGTATTGCTAATGATAAGGCTATATCCTTTGTCTTTATTGTATATTTTCAGGAATGAGTTGATTGAATCACGCAATTGTAAGCTATTTTTCTGAGTCTCTTGTTGAATTTCGTTTTCCAATCTATTTTGTAAAGCTTGCAACTCTTGTTGTTTTTTGGTTAAACGAGCTTCCTCCTGTGCTGCCCTTTCACGAGTGAAAGCGTTGTTTTCTAATTTACGTTGGAACTCATTCACTTCTGTTTGGAAAGCTTTGCCTCTTTCATTTAAAGTGGCACGGGCATTTTCTTCTTTTCTCATCATCATTTCGTTTAAGTCGTTCCAAAAGTCGTATTTGGTCAATAACGTATCTACATCGACATAAGCAATTTTCATGGTCGCACCGCCCGCAGTTCCTATTTCTTCGTTACCGGTAGATTTTGTTTCTGTTTTATTTCCGTCACATTGCGTGAACAGGCCGACTGTAGCTAAAGCCATCAATCCGTTCAGGACCCAATTTTGTTTTTTCATAAGTTTTTTGTTTGGTGTGATATTATAAGTTATTATTTTCTTTTTTACTCGTTTCCGAAACACTCCATTTCTTTGTTTTACGTGCTTCCCGGTCTTGCGATTGAACGCATCCTATACCTTTTTTTCTCATAGCTTTGTTTCCGCTTACATGGGTATTAGGAAACTTACCATTTTTTTTTATAAGTATACCTATTGCCAATAGGACCATACAAATAGCAACAATTAACACTGATATAAGAATTGTTTCAAGCATTTCCATTACTTTTGTGATTGCAAAGATAAGCGATTGTGAGTTTGGCTTTTGTAAAAGAGAATCGATTTAACCTAATTTAGCAAACTGAAAGCTAAAAAGACATTAAAAATAAGGAGGAAAATAAATGAGTAAACCTGTAGAACTGAAGCCTGCGTGCGTGTTCGATTTTTTTAAAGAAATCTGTGCTGTGCCACGTCCTTCCAAGAGGGAAGAAAGGATTATTGAGTATTTGAAAGAGTTTGGTAAGAAACATCAGTTGGAAACTCTGGTAGACGAAGTGGGGAATGTACTGATTAAAAAACCAGCGACGAAAGGGTATGAACATTGTAAAACTGTAGTGTTACAGTCGCACATAGATATGGTATGTGAGAAAAATAATGATGTGGAGCACGATTTTCTAAACGATCCGATAGAGACGGTCATTGATGGAGAGTGGCTCAGGGCTAAAGGTACTACGCTGGGTGCCGATAATGGGATTGGTGTAGCAACCGAATTGGCTGTTTTGGCGGCTGACGACATAGAACATGGACCTATCGAATGTTTGTTTACCGTGGATGAAGAAACCGGTTTGACAGGAGCTTTTGCTTTGAAAAGCGGTTTTATGAATGGAGATATATTGTTGAATCTGGATTCGGAGGATGAAGGAGAATTGTTTATAGGTTGTGCGGGTGGAGTACGTACTTCCGCTACCCTAACTTATGAGCCGATACCCGCTCCCCAGGATTATTTTTTCTTTAAAGTGGGTGTGGAAAAATTGACCGGTGGACATTCGGGGGATGATATTAATAAGGGAAGAGCGAATGCCAATAAAGTATTAAATCGATTTTTGTATCAGACGGCAGAAAAATATGATATGTATCTTTGCTCGATAGAGGGTGGAAACCTGCATAATGCCATACCGCGTGAAGCATACGCCCTGTGTGCGGTGCCGATGGAATATAAAGAAGCTGTTCGGGTAGATTTGAATATCTTTGCATCTGAAGTGGAAACGGAATATTCCGTAACAGAAAGGAATGTGAAGTTTGTGTTGGAATCGGAAGCTCCATGCAAAGAGGCGATTGACCGGAATACTACAACACGTCTTCTGAATGCTGTTCATGCTGTTTACAATGGTGTTTTTGCCATGAGCCAGGACATTCCGGGTTTGGTGGAGACTTCCTCAAATCTGGCTTCTATAAAGATGGCGGATAGAAAAATTCTGATTAACAGTAGTCAGCGTAGTTCTGTCTTGTCGGCTCGGAAAGATATGTCGGATACGATAAAAGCCGCTTTCGAACTGGCAGGTGCCGAAGTGGAAGTGGGCGAAGGGTATCCGGGTTGGAAACCGAATACGGATTCTGAAATATTGAAGATTGCAGTGGAGACCTATAAAAAGCTATTTGGCGTAGAACCGAAAGTGAAAGCTATTCATGCCGGACTGGAGTGCGGATTGTTCCTTGAAAAATATCCTTTGTTGGATATGGTTTCGTTCGGTCCTACACTTCGTGGAGTACATTCTCCCGATGAACGCATGTTGATTCCTACCGTGGAGAAATTCTGGAATCATTTGCTGGAGATATTGAAGAATATTCCAGCTAAGGAATAACCTCTTTCTGTAATATTCTGGAGAGGAGAGAAACGAAAGGTATGCTTTTGTCCGAAGATTTAAAGGATGCAAACCTTTCGTTTTTTGTATGCTATAAAATAAGGTAATAAGCCGGATGACGGATGATTGTCAGATTAAAGTCCTTAAAAATTCTCTCGGTGCGTTTTTGGGAAATGAACGTTCAATAGAGGGGAAACGAATGTTCGTTTAGCCCATAACGAACGTTCGTTTTCAAAAGTACCTTTCATAGGAGTCCGGGGCCTTAGTCGCTTTTCATACCTTCTGAATGGTCTTACAAGATACTTATAATTTGAAGTAATAATGAATATTTAGGTTAGTGAAGAGGAGAGTTTTTTATACTTGCCGAAGGATTGTTTTCTGTCGGCAACGATTATTTTTACGGTTGCTGCTAGGGTGGGTTGTTTTCTTGCCGGGCATTATCTCCGTTCCGGCTCAAAACCGTTTCCGAGTAATGGAATATAATGTAGAAAATCTGTTCGACTGCGAGCACGATACGTTAAAAAACGACAGGGAGTTTATGCCTGAATCCGTAAAGAAATGGACTTATTTTCGTTATCGGGATAAATTACTGAAAATCGCTAAAGTGATTGTGGCGGCAGGAGAGGAATATGTGCCCGATTTGGTAGCTTTATGTGAAGTGGAGAATGAACACGTTATCCGTGACCTTACTCGTTATTCTCCTTTAAAAGAAGCCGGTTATCGTTATGTCATGACTACCTCTCCCGATCAACGGGGCATTGATGTCGCTTTACTATACCAGCCCGGTACCTTCAGGTTGTTGAATTGGCGGAGTATACGTATTCCTTCAAAAAATATCAACCGTCCCCCGACGCGTGATATATTGCATGTAACCGGTAAAGTAATAACGGGTGATACGTTGGATGTGTTTGTTTGTCATATGCCCTCTCGGTCGGGAGGACAAAAGGAAAGTGAACCGTACCGCCTTTTTACGGCTTCTATTCTGAAAATCCAGACGGATTCCGTAATATGCAAACGCACCCATCCTCATCTATTGATTACCGGTGATTTTAACGATTATCCTGCGGATGCCTCTATTGCGGAAGTTCTAGATGCGCGTGCTCCTTCGGATGATATAAAAACCAAACGATTGTATAACCTGATGGATGGACGTAAACAGGAAGGTACGTACCGTTATCGGGGCGAATGGGGTATTCTAGACCAGATGATTGTCTCCGGTCGTTTGTTGTCGAATGATGCTGCGTTTCATACCAGTTATGAAAAAGCCCGAATACTCAAGTTGCCTTTTCTACTGACGGAAGACGAGCGTTACGGAGGGACAACTCCTTTCCGTACTTATTGGGGAGCCCGCTATCAGGGCGGGTACAGCGATCATCTTCCGGTTGTTCTCGATTTGGATATTGGAAAGAAGAAAATATCCTTTCCGTCCGAATAAAAATTGCGGATGAACAATACATATTATTCATGGTGATACGGTCCGCCATGAAGGATACTCATGGCACGATAAAGTTGTTCTACAAAGATGAGACGTACCATTTGATGAGAGAAAGTCATTTTGGATAATGATATTTTTTCTTGCGCCGTATCATAAACTTTTTGTGCGAATCCGTATGGACCGCCGATGACGAATACTAACCGTTTGTTTACGTTTGCCAGTTTCTTTTCCATCCATCGGGCAAACTCTATGGAACGGAATTCTTTTCCGAATTCATCGAGCAATACTACTACGTCGCCGCTTTGTAACGACTTTAAAATCAGTTCCCCTTCTTTCTCTTTCTGTTGTTCTTCCGAAAGGTTTTTCGTGTTTTTCAACTCCGGAATGACTTCTAAATCGAAAGAGATAAAATGTTTGGTACGTTCCACATAATCGTTTATAGCGGAAATGTAATGCGCTTCTACGGTTCGTCCTACGACAAGCAATACGGTTTTCATTTCTTGAGTGGTTAGTTGTTTACCTTTGTTTCTGCTGCAAAATAAAATAGATTCTTTGAGTTATCCAATGAAAGGACGTCAATAAATCGGTAGGCGCTTTAAGCAATTCCCAAAAAGCATATTGGAAGACGGAAATAATTATTTTAAGCGATTTTAAAAGGATGGAATGTAATTCTTTTAACAATGCCGGATGAAAAATCATCTTAATAGTTTTACTAAGACGAAAATACTTATAAAACAACTTTTGGTTATCTATTTATCGGTGGTTAGTAATGGCGTTAATAAGTCGCGTTTCCCGCTTTTATGCAGTAAGAAAAATAGGTGGAAAAGCAAGGAAATCTCGGATTAATCTTTTACTTTTGTCCGGCAAACTTGATTAAAGAATAATATTATAAAAAATGGAAACTGTAAATCAATTAATTGACAGACTGATAGACCTCGCTTTTGCAGAGGATATAGGGGATGGTGACCACACCACATTATCGTGTATTCCGGCGGATGCTATGGGCAAATCCAGATTATTGATAAAAGAGGCTGGAGTGCTTGCCGGAGTGGAAATTGCCAAAGAGATATTCCATCGTTTCGACCCCGCCATGAAGGTGGAAGTGTTGATTCAGGATGGCACGGAAGTGAAACCCGGAGATGTGGCAATGGTGGTGGAAGGAAAGGTGCAATCGCTTTTGCAGACCGAACGCTTGATGTTGAATGTAATGCAGCGGATGAGTGGTATTGCTACCATGACACGTAAGTATGTGAAAAAATTGGAAGGTACGAAAACGAGAGTGCTCGATACGCGTAAGACAACGCCGGGTATGCGCATGCTCGAGAAACAGGCGGTTAAGATTGGCGGCGGTGTAAACCATCGTATCGGATTATTCGATATGATTTTGTTAAAAGATAATCATGTGGATTTTGCAGGAGGTATCGATAAAGCGATTGAACGTGCCAAGACTTATTGTAAAGAGAAAGGCAAAGATCTGAAAATAGAAATAGAAGTGCGCAACTTTGATGAATTGCAACAGGTGTTGAACATCGGAGGCGTAGACCGTATTATGCTTGATAATTTTTCTCCTGAGAATACGAAAAAGGCAGTGGAAATGATTGCCGGAAAGTATGAAACAGAGTCTTCGGGAGGCATCACTTTTGACACCTTACGCGATTATGCCGAATGTGGCGTAGATTTTATTTCAGTAGGTGCGCTTACCCATTCGGTGAAGGGATTAGATATGAGCTTTAAAGCTTGTTAAGGAATGGGAAAGAAATTTCTTGTTTCTCTGTTTTTGGGTTGTTGTGTCTGGGCACAGGCTCAGGATGTTTCCCGTTCGTTTTTCAGAGTTCCTCTCGATATCCCTTTGTATTTAAGTGGCAATTTCGGTGAGTTGCGTCCGAACCATTTTCACGGCGGACTTGATTTTAAGACGCAAGGCGTGGAAGGGAAGCCGGTACATAGTATAGAAGAAGGCTACATCTCCCGTATATCCGTCATGCCGGGCGGCTATGGTAACGCTTTATATGTCACGCACCCGAATGGATATACTTCTGTATACGGACATTTAAAAGAGTTTGCTTCCGCTATAGCAAAATATGTGGAAGACGAGCAATATGCGAAAGAAAGTTTTGAAGTGAACTTGTTTCCGGATGCCTCCCTGTTTCCTGTAAAGAAAGGGGAGGTGATAGCTTTAAGCGGCAATACGGGTAGCTCGGGCGGGCCTCATTTGCATCTGGAGATCCGGAATACGGAAGAGAATGAACCGGTTAACCCGTTACCTTTTTATTTATCGGAGATAAAAGATACAAAACCGCCGAGAGCTTATTCCGTCATGTTTTATCCGCAAGCAGGAAAAGGAGTCGTCAACGGAAGTAAGCAAAAACGTTCCATTGCATTCGTAAACCGTTCGGGGCGGACGGTATTGGCGCAACCGGTGGATGCTTGGGGTGAAATCGGTTTGGGACTTCGAGCCTACGATTATATGAACGAAACCAACAATACGTATGGAGTGTTCTCCGTAACGCTTTATGTCGACAGTGTGAAAGTGTTTAATAGTATGGTCGACCGTTTTTTATTTGATGAAAACCGGGCTATAAACGGATGGACAGATTACGATGTATATAAGCAAAAGCGAAGTTGGTACATGAAATCTTTTCTTCCTGCCGGAAACCGTCTACGTATGTTGCATGCAGGAGACAACAGGGGTTTTGTCCGCATAAATGAAGAAAGAGATTATCACATCATGTATGTGCTGGAAGATGCACATGGGAATGTTTCCCGTTATCGTTTCACGATAAGGGGAAAACGTCGGCAGATTCCGTCGCATGTGCCACAAGGCAAATATCTTTTACGTTGGGATCAAGCGAATATCATTCAAGAACCCGGTATGGAGTTGGCTATTCCTAAAGGCATGTTGTATGATGATGTGGAGGCCGATACAAAAATCATTCGTGATTCTTCGGCTGTAGCTTTTGTATATCAGTTGCATAATTCACCTGTTCCGCTGCACACTTATTGTCCGTTGACTATTGGAATACGTAACTTTCCGGTGGCGGATACCACTAAATATTATATTGCCGGTAAATGGGGAAATGCATTGCATTATGTAGGCGGTACGTATGAAAACGGATGGATGAAAGCTTCCATTCGTGAACTGGCTACTTATACGGTAGCGATTGATACCGTTCCGCCTAAAGTGGAGCCTTTGAATAAAGGAATGTGGGAACGTTCGAAAGAGATCGCTTTCCGCCTCTCGGATAAACATACGGGTATTCGTTCTTATAAAGGAATGATCGACGGAAAATTTGTATTGTTTACATACAACTTGAAACGACGTTTGGCATGTAAACTAGCCAAAGCCCGAATAGAGCGGGGTAAACGTCATGCTTTAGAGTTGGAAGTAACTGATTTTTGCGGAAATGTGACCCGTGTGAAAGAGGAATTTTATTATTAAATGGAAAATCAATAATGAAAAAAGAATACGTATGAAGACAAAACTAATGTGGATGGTTGCCTTGTTTGCTGCTTGGGTGACTGAGACTTCGGCCTGTACCAATTTGATTGTAGGAAAAGCTGCTTCTACCGATGGTTCGGTTATTGTATCTTATTCTGCCGATTCGTTCGGTATGTTCGGACATCTGTATCATTCTCCGGCGGCAACGCATGAGCAGGGCGAGATGTTGGATATTTATGATTGGGATACAGCCAAATATCTGGGACAAATAAAGCAGGTACCGAAAACTTATAATGTAATAGGAAATATCAATGAATTTCAGGTAACCATTGGCGAGACGACATTTGGAGGACGTCCCGAATTAGCTGATAGTACAGGTATTATTGATTACGGAAGTTTGATATATATAGCCTTGCAGCGTGCATCCACAGCCCGTGAAGCTATTCAAGTAATGACGGAACTGGTAAAAGAGTATGGTTATTACAGTGAAGGAGAAAGTTTTACTGTGGCCGATCCGAATGAAGCATGGATACTGGAGATGATTGGAAAAGGACCTGGTGTACGAGGAGCCGTATGGGTGGCAGTTCGTATACCGGACGACTGCATTGCTGCCCATGCTAATCAGTCGCGTATTCATAAATTTGATATGGACGATAAGGAGAATTGTATGTATTCTCCGGATGTGATATCTTTTGCACGGGAGAAAGGGTATTTTAACGGCATGAACAAAGATTTCAGCTTTGCAGATGCGTACAATCCTTTAGATTTCGGAGGCTTGCGCTATTGCGAGGCACGGGTGTGGAGCTTCTATCGTCGTCATAATGCCGAAATGGATAAATACCTTTCTTATATAAAGGGAGAGAGCGACGAACCCATGCCTCTTTATATCAAACCTGCCCACAAAGTTTCGGTACAAGATGTGCAGCAAGATATGCGCGATCATTATGAAGGCACTCCGTTAGATATGACTAAAGATTTGGGTGCCGGAGCATATAATAGTCCTTATCGTCCTTCTCCGCTTTCTTTCAAAGTAGACGGGCAAGAGTATTTTAACGAACGTCCGATTTCTACCCAGCAATCGGCCTTTACTTTCGTATCCCAAATGCGTGCTAATTTACCTAATGCGATAGGAGGAGTACTGTGGTTCGGAATGGATGATGCCAATATGATTGCTTATACACCTGTATATTGTTGTTCTACGGAAGTACCTTCCTGCTATGCCAAAGACGTGGCCGATGGAGTTACTTTCTCTTGGGAATCGGCATTTTGGGTGTGTAACTGGGTATCGAACATGATTTATCCGCGTTATGGATTGATGATTGATGATTTGCGTGAAGTACAGAAACATACGGAATCCGGATTCTTTACTGCTCAAAAAGAGATAGAAAGCAATGCCTTGGAGATGTATAAGGAAAGTCCGGCAAAAGCAAAAGAATATCTGACAAAGTATACGGTGCGGACAGCTCAGAATATGCTCGACGGATGGAAGAAACTCGGAGAGTTCTTAATTGTGAAATATAATGATTTGGTAGTAAAGAGAGTAAAAGACGGTAAATTTGAACGAACTTCCACCGGGCTTTGTGCTCCGCTAATTCGTCCGGGATATCCCGAAGAGTATAACAGGAAAGTAATACAAGAAACCGGAAATCGTTATAAAGTAACGGATTTGAAAAAATAATTGCCAAAGGATTAGGATATAAACTCCATTTTTCTCTATATTTGTGACAATAATTTGGTAATTTAAATCTAAAATAATACGAATATGGAAAATGAACAATTGATTAAAGAAGTAACCGAGAAAGCGCAAAGATGGTTAACTCCCGCATACGATGCTGAAACTCAGGTCGAGGTAAAACGTATGTTGGAAAATCCTGACAAAACAGATTTGATTGAGGCTTTCTACAAAGACCTTGAGTTTGGAACCGGCGGTTTACGAGGTATCATGGGAGTAGGTTCTAACCGCATGAATATCTATACTGTAGGAGCAGCAACACAGGGCTTGTCTAATTACTTGAACAAGAACTTTACGGATTTGGAGCAGATTTCGGTAGTGGTAGGTCATGATTGCCGTAACAATAGTCGTAAGTTTGCTGAAATTTCCGCTAATATATTTTCTGCTAACGGCATTAAAGTATATCTTTTTGAAGATATGCGTCCTACTCCGGAAATGTCATATGCTATCCGCCATTTAGGTTGCCAGAGCGGTATTATCCTGACGGCTTCCCATAATCCGAAAGAATATAACGGATATAAGGCTTATTGGGATGATGGAGCGCAGGTGTTGGCTCCGCATGATAAAGGTATTATCGATGAAGTGAATAAAATAGCTTCGGCAGCCGATATTAAATTTGAAGGAAATAAAGATTTGATTCAGATTATCGGTGAAGATGTGGATAAACCTTATTTGGATGCCGTACAGACTATTTCTATTGATCCGGAAGTGATTAAGCGCCAGAAAGATTTAAGCATTGTTTATACTCCGATTCATGGAACCGGTATGATGTTGATTCCGCGTGCTTTGAAAATGTGGGGCTTTGAGAATGTACATTGCGTTCCTGAACAGATGGTAAAAGACGGCAACTTCCCGACAGTGATTTCTCCGAATCCTGAAAATGCGGAAGCTTTGACATTGGCTATTAAGTTAGCGAAGGAAATTAACGCGGATATTGTAATGGCTTCCGATCCGGATGCTGATCGTGTGGGTATGGCTTGTAAAGATGATAAAGGCGAATGGGGCTTGATTAATGGTAATCAAACCTGTCTGTTGTTCCTGTATTATATCATTACCAACCGGAAGGCAATGGGGAAAATGACCGGCAAAGAGTTTGTTGTGAAGACTATTGTCACTACAGAATTGATCAAAGCTATCGCCGACAAGAATCAGATAGAAATGTATGATTGTTACACTGGTTTTAAATGGATTGCTCGCCAGATTCGTTTGAATGAAGGTATCAAGCAATATATCGGCGGTGGTGAAGAGAGTTATGGCTTCCTTGCGGAAGATTTTGTTCGTGATAAAGACGCGGTGTCCGCTTGTGCTTTGCTGGCAGAGATTTGTGCTTGGGCAAAAGATCAGGGCAAAACATTGTTCGAAGTTTTGCTTGATATTTATGTGGAGTATGGTTTCTCAAAAGAAACTA
>ERZ825137.4957-NODE-4957-length-12822-cov-2.794470_pt1 | contig 12822 bp, 10 predicted proteins | sample MGYA00519873_ERZ825137 | MGnify/ENA primary metagenome ERZ825137 (study PRJEB31778, sample SAMEA3449190) | human gut metagenome | biome: human gut; feature: human-associated habitat; material: faeces | place: United Kingdom | collected 2010/2012 ... | reverse complement strand
GTGGGCATAGTTGTGGCAGAAGGTGGCCACAGCGGAATTGTAATTGGGGCGGCACCATTTTCCAAAGAGATTCGGGAACCGGTAGACCAGTACCTTCGCTCCCGTTTCCTCCGCATACCGGAAGAACAGCTCCTCCCCGGCCTTCTTGGACCGGCCGTACTCACTGTCTCCAAAGCGGCCTGAGAGCGTGGCCTGGATCGAGGAGGCCAGCATCACCGGGGCCGTATTTCCATGGCTCCGGAGTGCGTCAAGAAGCTCCGATGCAAAGCCAAAATTTCCCTCCATAAATTCCGTCTGGTCCTTGGGGCGGTTGACTCCGGCCAGATTAAATACAAAATCAGCCGAAGCGCAGAACATGTCCAGTTCCTCCTGGGTGTTCTGGACATCATACTCATAGATCGCATCTATTTTTATGCCGGGCCGTGTGCGGTCCTTTCCATCCCGGATATTCTTTAAATTCTCCACCAGGTTCCGTCCAACGAAACCGCTGGAGCCTGTGACTAATATATTCATTTATCGTCTCCTGTGATTTATAAGCAGATCTGCCTGCAATGAATTAGGGAGACGAAAAATCGTCTCCCCATAAGATGGTAGTTGTAAGTTTTGGTTGTAAAAAGATTTTAAAAGGTAGTTGTAATAATTAATTGTAATGGATGGCTTAATACTATCATATCTATTCAGCCATGTCAACCGCTTCCCGGATCGATTCCGCCTCATCGGCAGAGGTAATTTCGTCCATGATCTTTGCCCATTCTTCATCTGGCTTTACAATAAGGCGGGAATTCATATACGCCCACTCAACAGGAAGAACTGTGACGCCCTCATAGTATTCCTTGGCGCTGCTTTTTATCTTATTTAATACAAGAGCCAGTTTAACCGGTGCACCTGGAAAATATAAAGGAGCCAGAAGCTGGATCTTATTTTCACCAGTTTCTGTGTTATGGTAATAAAAAGGCAGAGCCAGCTTAAAGTTCCTCTTCAGCTTCTTTTCCAAAGTTACTTTTGCTGCATCCAGAAGGACATTGATCAGCTCTTTGCTGCTGTAACCAGCTTCAATAAAACGGTCAAAGTTATCATCGATAATATGCTCTTTCCTCATATTTAATTCAAGCGTATTATCATAGATCAGATCCTTAACATTGTTGCAGTAATCAGCCAATGGAGGAAGCTCAGAAAAGTTCGTTGTAAAAAACTTATCCGTCTCCTTAAAAAAGCCATTGAAAAACCACGGCTGTTTTCCAGACATTTCATTGACAGCAAAAATTGCAACAATTTCCTGGTTATAAACCGTCAGAAGACCTGTATTCATGCATCTGTATTTTCCGTCCGCTGAGGAAATGATCTTCCCTTCCTCGTCTAAGCGGTTGTACGTATACTGTATGTAATTTCTCAAGATACGGTATGGATCTTTATCCTGAATTCTTTTGTATGTCCACTTTTCCGGCTGGGCCATCCGGGCAAGCATTTCCAATTTCTGATTGTATTTTTCTGCGGTCCCAAGAAAAACATCTTCAAGTATAGTTCCCATATTTTCGCCCTCCTTTGAGAAATGATGCTACAATCCCTATTATATAAAAACAGGCATTGGGACGCAAGAGAAAACTATTTTTGACCAGAAAAAGGATCAAAACTTCCTCCACACCATTTTATCCACCACGCCCGTATAGGACTGGATGATCTTTACCACCTTGGCGGATACGTTTTCCTCCACGTAATCCGGTACAGGGATTCCATGGTCTCCATTCTGGTTCATAGTCACTGCCGTATCCACGGCCTGTAAGAGACTCTTTTCATCAATCCCGGCCAGGATAAAGCATGCCTTGTCCAGCGCCTCCGGGCGCTCTGTGGAGGTGCGGATGCACACCGCAGGGAACGAATGGCCGATGGAGGTAAAGAACGAGGATTCCTCCGGCAGTGTCCCAGAGTCGGAAACCACACAGAAGGCGTTCATCTGTAAACAGTTATAATCATGGAAGCCCAGGGGATCATGGCGGATCACCCGGGGATCCAGGGCAAAGCCGGACGCCTCCAGACGTTTTCTGGAACGGGGATGACAGGAGTATAGCACCGGCATGTCATACTTTTCCGCCATCCTGTTGATGGCTGTAAATAGAGAGGTGAAATTTTTCTCCGTGTCGATGTTTTCCTCCCGATGGGCGGAAAGGAGGATATATCTGCCCTTTTCCAGCTTCAGCCGTTTATGGATATCCGAGGCTTCGATCTCTGCCAGATTATTATGCAGGACCTCCGCCATGGGAGATCCGGTCACATACGTCCGCTCCTTCGGGAGGCCGCAGTCCGCCAGGTACCGGCGGGCATGCTCGGAATACGCCATGTTCACGTCCGAAATAATGTCCACGATCCTGCGGTTGGTCTCCTCTGGCAGGCACTCGTCCTTGCACCGGTTTCCCGCCTCCATGTGGAAGATGGGAATGTGCAGCCGCTTGGCACCGATGACCGATAAACAGGAGTTGGTGTCCCCCAGGACCAGGACTGCATTGCCGAATGAGCCTGTACCACCGATGATCATTAGGGGGGGAATGGTGACATGTTGATTATGCTTCAGTTTTGGAATTATGCATAAAAAGAAAGTTTAACAAAATAGGCTTGTTTTTACGCATTTAGGGAAAATAGATTTCGACGTATTATAAGAATATCCCCTCGCTAAAAAATTTCCGCACTCCACTCGCCCCAGCGTTATGGGGACCATCAGTTGGCTATTTTTTACTTAATCAATAATTCTCTACTTACGGACTCTATATTTCTACAAACAGTTTCTCTGACCATCATTTCAACTAATCTGTCTTGAATATAACTAAGCATATTATTTCCGATGTTAATTATTTTTCCAAAGAAGCCCCCCCATGCCAACGCATTTAAAATTTCTTGGAAAGACCCAAATAATGCGCCTGTCACAATGAGCATTACAAGAGACATAATAGTTTTCAAAGCGATCAGAAAAAATACTGCCCATAGTTCTAAAAATCGCAAACTAATTTTATAACCTATAAAAGTCAACAGTAAACATTTCCTGGAATATAATATAGCTTGATTATAAGAATTTTCTGGAAAGTTACGCAACAAAAACACTTCTCCAAAATCAATTATAGAATCCTGTAAAGCAACTGATACTACAAAAGCCCTCCTACTAACAGGCACAAAAAATGGCAACTCACTATCAACCCATACAATTTTTGCCTTATAAGGATATTTCCCATTTTTTTTAAAATATATATGCTTTATATAATTATCTATTGCAATTTTAATCTCGGCGTTATTGGGAAGAGGATTGCCTGCAAAAACAAAGCGTAATACAAGAAAATCCCCCATTCCATTCCAAAACAATACTCCGATTAAGATCAACTGAAATAGGACTACTAAGAAATAAAACTTAATTCCCCAAATAAAGTAAAATGGCAACCCAATTATTAGGATATTTACAATTGTTAACAATATTTTTTCCCCATATGTATCTTTTTCCTTCTGCTTTTTCTTGTATTGGAATGTCCTAAAACTCTCGTTGGTATCCGGAATGAACCTTGGTAGATTTCTGTTCACAATCCGGACATCTAATCGATCCCTTGGTAGAATAAATCTTTAGTATAATCTTTTCATTCTTTATAATACTTTCGCTACATTTTAAATTCTTATCCAACTGCTTTACAATAGCCTGTTCCATAATAATCATCTAAGATGATTCTAACAGTTTTTCACAGCACATTCAACTAATATATGGAAAGAGTTTCATAAACTCAGGAAACAAAAACTCAAATTCCATTCTTCCACTCCCGAATCATCTGAAGACGAAATTCAAAATCCTGCCTGTTCTTTTCCACCATGGTAGTCAAAAGCAATCCCACAAAAAATAAGAGAATCGCAGACAAAGCAATAAAACCGCTGACAATTAGTGCTACAGACTATAATTACTAGTTCTGTTTTCAAATATTCAATAAATCACACAACAAACTTTTAAGTTTATAGAGCAAAAGTTTTGTTTCCTTTTTCCAAATCGCATATCCTAAAAAATAAATCAGGAACGCTACCACAACTGAAATTACACAATTCCAAAGAATCTGCAACATCAAACTCTCCATTACTGCTAAGCCGCACATCCATTTTGCACTCACTAAACTTCCCAAATTCAACACAACTAACCATATTTGTTCGCAAAAATATACTTTTACATTCCCCTTCAATACTCTTTTAACCACCAAAAACGGATACGTATAGCCAAAAAGAATCATAGAACTAAGAATCGTCCCCATAAAAATTCCAGCTAAGCCATATCGCTTCAACAAGATAATAGAAGCAGCAATATTTACAGCTGATTCAATAAGCGGAATAAAACGATCCTCGTATAATATGCCTGCCGCATCCTTAAAAATCCCAAAAACACATCGCATTCCCTGAATAAAAAAATTACAGGCTAACACAAACAAGGTGAATTCCGAAACAATATATTCTTTGCCAAACAAAAGTGACACCAAGGGCGTCGCCACACAGTATATACCAACTCCGGCACAATGATGAATAAATACGTTGAGTATTTGCATTTCTTTGAAAATACTACGACTTTTTTCTTCATTATGTTCTGCCAACATATGACCAACGCTCGCTGTAGTTGCCGACATAATTTGATTACAAATATTCTTAATTGAATTGATGATTAAAGAATAATTTGAATAAATTCCAACTGTCATTAATCCAAAAAACTTTGAAATCAGAATATTATCGGTCCCCAAAACAATAAAACCACCTATTTTATGGAAAACAGCACCCTTTACCTTTTGTTTTATATCGTCAAGTATTTCTTTTTCCAGCGAAATCGAATCATTTCCCTTCAAAAATGGATACTTACGATTAGCCAATCCATTAATTAAGAAATTCTCAGCCAATCGACTTATCACCATCACAGCAAGATAGCAAATAAAATCTCGTGTGCAGAAAAGTACAACAATCTGGCCAATTTTTGAAAAAAACTGGTATAGTAAATCACACAACAGCACTAAATAATTCTTTTGATCCGCAATTAAAATAGAACGTTTGAATGTAAACAGATACGATAATACTACATCTGCCAAAAACCAGATATACAAAAACCATAAGGGATACAAAAGAGTATATCCCTGAATAAACATATCCAAAAATGGTATTACTAATAATCCGAATATCAAAACTGCCATTGCAATCGCATAATAACATTTCCGATAAAAATTCATAAGCGATTTAACGGCTTGTAAGTTTCCCTCTGATAACGGACGGTACAAATGATAAATGATAGCTGTACCTATTCCAAGCTCCGCAATAGAAAGTATGTTACCAAACAAACTATTGATGCCTTGATATTCAATTCCCAAAAAAGCTATGACAGCCTTACGATTCACAATACCCAGTAAAATCGTGATGAAGTAATATAATAAGCCCGCCAACGAATTATAAAAAGAATTTCTTGTCTTCATATTATTATCCCTTATTGTAGCTATTCAGTCGCCCTGTGGAAAAGCAGTTCAAAAGCTGCGCTCGTCAAAATAACGAATCCATTTCACACAAGGTAAAAATCATCTTTTTAAATCACCCAAAATGCTGTACAATAGGTTCAGCAAAAAGAATGGGGTGATCCAATTGAACGCACAGGAACAGCAAATGTTTGAGAATCTTCAGCGAACGATCGAGCTTCAGGCGAAGCAGTTGGATTCGCTCCTTAAATTGAATGCCCAACAGGCAGAGAAGATCAAGATGCTTTTGCAGAAGATCGATGAGCTGACCTGCGGCCAAAAGGACAGCCACAATAGTTCTAAGCCGCCTTCCAGTGATGGATACATGAAGAAGCCTGCTCCTAAAAGTCTGAGACAGTCCAGCGGGAAAAAGCAGGGCGGTCAGCCGGGCCATAAGGGCAGCGGCATGAAGATCGAACGACTGCCAGACGAAACAATTCAGCATTATCCGCCTGCCTGCGTCAGTTGTCCCCGTCGAGGAGAATGTCAGGCCCGACTCGCGGAAAAACGCTATGAGTACGACATCGTCGTTCATTCAAAGCTGGTCGAGCATCAGCAAATGGAGTGTTGCTGTCCTATGCAGAACCAGGCGGTACTCCAGGGCAAGTTCCCTGAGCATATCAAGGCCACAAAGCAATATGGCCTGAATATCGCTGCCTTTGCATCTGCCCTGTCTACTGTCGGTATGGTGGGGATTGATCGGATTCACCAACTGCTTCAGAGCGTCTTTCAAGTCCCGATCAGCACTGGAACCATCCGCAATATGTTGGACCGGTTGACAGACGCTACAAAAGAGGCTGTCGCAGCAATTAAAGAGCATGTCCAGAAACTGCCGTGCCTTCATCTGGATGAAACAGGACTGCGGGTGGCAGGCTCCCTACATTGGCTGCACTGTGCTTGTGATGAAAAGTGGAGCCTCTTCGCTTTGCAGAAAAAGCGCGGCGCGGAAGCCATAGATGCAATCGGCATTCTCCCTGGATATGAGAAGCTGGTGGTTCATGACTGCTGGGCCCCATATGAGAAGTACCAGAAGTCCAGCCATGCGCTCTGTTGCGCCCATATCCTGCGGGAGCTGGTATATATGGACGAGCAACTCAGCCAGGCGTGGGCTAGGGATATGAAATGTCTGCTCCAGGAAATCCTTCACCAGCGGCATACACTGGAGGCTGGGGGAAATACTGCGTTTACCGGCGAGGAATTAGCCGCCTATTCATCCCGATACGATGCCATCGTACAAGTCGGAATCGCAGGTAATCCTCTGCCAGCACAAGAGTCTGGCAAACGTGGAAAACCAAAGAGAGGAAAGATCCGCGCCTTGCTGGACAGGCTCCAGGGGAAGAAGGATCAGATCCTGCGGTTTGCCTGGGACTGGACCGTACCGTTTTCAAACAACGAAGCGGAACGCTCCATCCGGTTCAGTAAGGTCAAGCAGAAGGTCTCCGGCTGCTTCCGCACGTTGTCCGGTGCAGAGGATTACGCTTCCATCATGAGCTTCATCAGCACGGCCTCAAAGCATAGTGTCAGCTACTTTGATGCTGTCAAAGCGGCCCTCAACGGAGATGCCCTTCAACTCGTAGGGCAATGGGCGTAGTGCCCCCTTTTGGCATTGTGGAAAACTTTTTCGTTTTCGTGCGACAAATGACCTTAGGCGGTTTCTCTCCCTTGAATAGGCCAGAAAAATTCTACAGTTTGCACAAATGCATTAAGACATATTCACTGGCCTGTTACTGGGCTACTGAATAGATACCCCTTATTTATCTTTTTCCGTCCCCCTTTCATCTAAAATATCTACAATTCTCTTACACGCAAAACCATCTCCATAGGGATTACTGGCCTTGCTCATGCGTTCATACTCATCTTTGTCTTCCAACAGTTGCTTAAATGCATAATAAATTGTCTCTTCTTCCGTTCCCACAAGCTTCAATGTTCCTGCTGCGATTCCTTCTGGACGCTCTGTGGTATCTCGCATCACAAGTACCGGTTTTCCAAAAGATGGAGCTTCTTCCTGAATTCCACCGGAATCTGTCAAAATCATATAGGAATGAGCAAGGAAATTATGAAAGTCAAGTACGTCAAGGGGTTCAATGATACGGATCCGCTCATCCCCACCCAAAATTGCATTGGCCGTTTCACGTACCACTGGATTCATATGGATCGGATAAATGGCTTTTACGTCTGGATGTTCATCGCAGACCCTGCGAATGGCCCGGAACATATGCTTCATCGGCTCACCAAGATTTTCCCGACGATGAGCTGTGATCATAATAAGTCTGCTTCCTTCTGCCCAATCAAGCTGCTCATGTCGATAATCATTACGAACTGTGGTTTTCAATGCATCGATTGCCGTATTTCCCGTTACATAAATAGATTCCGGCTTTTTTCCCTCTTGAATCAAATTTTGTCTCGACAATTCTGTCGGGGCAAAATTATAAGATGCTATAATACTAACCGCCTGGCGGTTAAATTCTTCCGGATAAGGAGAATAGATATTATAGGTTCGTAGTCCCGCTTCTACATGCCCCACCGGAATCTGCAAATAAAAACAAGCCAATGCTGTGACAAACGTCGTGGAAGTATCTCCATGAACAAGTACAACATCTGGCTTTTCAATTTCTAAAACCTCTTTAATTCGGTTCAAAATATTCGTTGTCACATCAAACAGCGTCTGACGTTCCTTCATAATGGACAAATCATAATCCAGTATCACCTGGAAGGTTTCTAATACCTGATCCAACATCTGGCGATGTTGGCCGGTAACACAAACAACTGTTTGAAGATTTTCTCTCGTTTTTAGTTCATTCACCAATGGGCACATTTTAATCGCTTCGGGGCGAGTGCCAAAGACCAACATAACTTTTCTCTTATCATGTTCTTTACGTTCCATCACATTTCTCCACTACCGACTTTTTAAACTATTTTCATAATATTCCATACAAATCAATGCCTTCCAAATATCATACCTGGCATTTTGAAATGAATAAATGTACACTATTTCTATCTGGGTAAGTTCCTTCTCGTAACCTTTCGGCATTTTATCTATAAGCCTATGAAGAGTGTAAGATGCTAATTGAAATGCAACTAAATGATATCTTTTATTAAGTCTACAAAAAGTCATCATCCCCATTTCTCTAAGAGTTACCTTTAAAATATTGGCATCAACTTTCATATTCTCATGATACATAAATTCCAATGTAGCATATGCCAAAAATACCTGATCTAATTGTCTGGGTAAAGCAATATTCCGTCCATACTCTTTCGTTAACGAATTTACATTATCTTGCCTATAATTATACAACGGCAACCCTACATACGCCCCAACTCGAACTTCATGGAAAATAAGATGTGCCATCATCATATCTTCATGTTTATATCCTTCTGGAAAACGAACAGACACCCACATTTTTCTTTTAAAAACACTCCCCCAAGGAAATGCCAAATATAACATATCCTCTCCCAAGCCATTCTGATATTCTTTCTTTATATTGTCATACCGATGCTCAACCGTCTTCTTCCCATCAGAATACACTTTATAAAAATTACACTTTACCATATCTGCATCTGTTTCCAAAGCCCTGTCCATTAAGAGTTGAATATATGTTGGCTCTAAGAAATCATCTGCATCCAAAAAAGTAATGTATTTTCCAGTTGCCTGCTCTAAACCAGCATTTCGAGCAGAAGATACGCCCCTATTTTTCTGATGGATCACTTTAATTTTATCGTTCTTCAAAGCATATCCATCGCAAATTATACCGCATTTATCCGGACTTCCATCATCCACTAAAATAACCTCATAACTATAATTAGTTTCCTGTCTCAAAACGGAGCAAATGCATTCATCTAAATAATCCTCTACTTTATATACCGGTATAATAATAGATAAATCTACAAAAGAATCAACCACAAGCTTTTTGGACGAATAATCATACGGAAATTTATAATCATATCCCGCATCAGCAGCTTTTTTGATAATATCTTCAATATTTAACGATTTGCGTTTTTCACCCCCTCGTTTTTCTAACGTGTAAACAACCTTCACATATCGTCTTAATCCCCACACAATTAATTTCTTTACTTGTTGTTTTATAACTTTCATTCTTCCCCCGCACAATAGAACATTCGTAAAATCGATACATTATTTTGTCCAAACCAATGAAAGTTTAATCAGTCTTTTCATGTTCCGAACAAAACCAAATCTATATATGTTATATAAAAAATGCTTTAAATTTTGTCTTATTTCGTTCTTTAAGTTGTTTTTCTGTTGATTATCCCCCCCCCACACCACAAAGAATCTATTGCAAGAATCACAATCTTCATTTTTGCAATTCTCAAACACTTTTTGTTAAGATTACACTCCTGCATAATCTTCTTCAATGCAGTAATATATTTTAACTCTCCATTTTCATCATATATTTTGTCTAATTGATGCGTTACACTTCTATCATTCAACATATAGCAATAAAGAGGTTCCTGAACATATGCCAATTCTGCATCTTGTATATTTGATAAAAGCTTTATATTATAATGAGTATCTTCACAGTAAGATAGCATTGTATCAAAGGATATTTTTTGAGCCACATCTGCCCGGTAATACCTATTCCACACACTTCCCATCGTACTATTGTCACCTAGGGTTCGCATAATAGCATCTTCTATTGTCAGCCGTTCTTTTTTCAACCCTTTATACTCTTTTTGTATACCGCTTTGGTTCTCTCTCCCCACATAAAAAGCGCTCAAAACGCCAATAATATCGGGGTTATCTAAAAAAGCCGAAAGGACTTTTTGCATTGAATTCGGTTCTAAAAAATCATCCGCATCACAAAAACCAATAATATCCCCTGTTGCCATTAATAATCCTAAATTACGGGCTGCAGAAACACCTATCTTCGGACTCACTGCAAATTTTACGCATTCATATGCTTCAACATATTTTTGACAGATTTCTTTCGAATCGTCACTTGATCCATTTTCAATCAAAATGCACTCAAAATTTTTATACGGCTGATCTACTATGCTTTTTATACACCTATCTATTGTTGTCGCAGCGTTATGAACGGGAACAATCACAGATATTTTCAATGAACAAGGCATACAGACATACTCTCTCTTTTTAACAATATTTTCGAAACGCTCTTTTCATTTTAACAAGCAACTGGCTTATATTCGGGCCAAGCTTATTCAAAATCATATATTTATATTTTATTTTTTTCGGAATCCAAGAGCCATCAAAATGATGGATCGTATAAGTATTCGACGTTAAATGCAGCTTTTTCGTAACTGGATCTTTGGGACAAAAATAGTCGCTGGGAAACAATGTAAAATCTGCTACCGTTTGCTTGGTATTATTTTGTACCAAGCCATATTTTAATAAGGTATTTGTGATTCTCGTTACATTTGTCGTTAAATCAAAGCTCCCGTCCGCTTTCACAAAGTGATCATTTTCATAATCATTCAGTAACTCCTGAAATAACGGATGACCAGCCTGACAGGCCATGAGGCCTGTCGGGATTTGAGTTTCGGACTCAAATCCCGACACACCATTATAGGATAAAATTGGATCCAATGATTTCAAAACTTCAACATCTGTATCCATATAAATTCCACCATAATGACACAATACATACAGACGTACAACATCTGTAATAAACGCCCATTTTTGCGCTTGATACGCTTCCTGAACATAGGCATTAAAATTCAAATCAAAATTCGTTTCATTCCATTCTATGATTTCATAATCCGGGCAATATTCTTTCCAACTGGCAATACATTTCTGTGCAAGCGGCGGAAGCGGATTGCCTCCAAACCAGCAATAATGAATAACTTTAGGTATACTCAATCTTTTCTCACCTCACAAACAATAATTTATATACAGAACGCACTATTTCTGAACTAAGTGCATTCATACACGCAAACCCCTTTGTTTTCAAAGAATTTCGTGAAAAACATAAAAATGAAAATAAATGCTTACGAATCATATTACATATGTATTGCTCCGTAATTTCGTCATAATAATCCGCCTGTATCATTTTTTCCATACAGCGACAACAACTATATACAATACTCCCCTCTGCAATTTTGCTTAATTGTAAATCATATGATTTCATAAATTCATACCGTTGCAGAGATGCTTCTATGCTATCCAAATGCTTTAGTGAAAAACTTTGATGTATGATACTGGATGCAACCTGTCGATACCAATAAAAAGAACGGTTCAACAAAACCGTTCTTCTTGATAGTGCAACCAATTGATATGTTGTAAAAACATCTTCATGATATTTTCCAACTGGATAACGAATACTCTCAAATAATTTTCTGGAGTACAACTTTCCCCATGCTGTAGTCGTGTAATTTTTATTTTTAAAAAGCTGAACCATTTGCTCTTTAAACTCAAATATAGCTAGTTGAGAATTTTTCTCTTCCGACAATTTTTGTCCGCTCTCATCACAGTAAACCGTTCCACAAGCAACAATATCTGTCATATCATCCAACTGCTCGACCATTAATTCTATCATACAAATATCAATAAAATCATCGCTATCAATAAAGGTAATATATTCTCCTGTTACCAAATCAATACCTGTATTTCTCGCTCCAGAAAGGCCTTGGTTTTCTTGATGAATAACTCGAATCCGATTATCTTTTAAGGCATATTGATCACAAATAGTTCCACACTGATCCGGTGAACCGTCGTCAACTAAAATAATTTCTAAATTCTGATAAGTCTGTGACAAAACAGACTCTAGGCAAGTACCTAAATATGGTTCAACTTTATATACCGGAACAATTATAGATATTTTAGGTTGTATCTGCATATTTACAATTCAACCTCCACTCTTCATAACAACTAATTTGAAGATGACTTAAGAATAGTACAATAAAAATGCTATCCCACCCAGGCGCTTCTGCCACCATCACAATGAGTAACGAAAAAATAATAGTCAATGTCAAAGAAGCATCTACATTTGACATAAACCTATTTAATTTTTTTACTCCGTACGTAATTAAAAATATCAACAACAATAATGAAACCAAGCCACTTTCATATAACATTTGAATATACTGATTGTGTCCAGAATACCACGCATCGATATCAGGTGCATCGATTCGATCTGCTATTACATGAAATACATTACTAGTTACAGCAATTCCATATCCCCAAAATGGAGATTGTTTAATTAGTTCTAGCGCAGTATCCCAAATATATGTTCTCGAAGTCAAAGTAATATTTTTATGCAAAATGGTTTCTATAAAAAAAGCAAAATGCTCATGAATTCTAAAAATCACAACCCCCATATTTAGCAAGGGATACAGCACCAAAACAGCTACACTC
>ERZ825137.4953-NODE-4953-length-12846-cov-3.992026_pt1 | contig 12846 bp, 9 predicted proteins | sample MGYA00519873_ERZ825137 | MGnify/ENA primary metagenome ERZ825137 (study PRJEB31778, sample SAMEA3449190) | human gut metagenome | biome: human gut; feature: human-associated habitat; material: faeces | place: United Kingdom | collected 2010/2012 ... | reverse complement strand
ATGTTGCCCTTGCCGGTTTCGAGCCAGTCGGGATTGACGTTCAATTCCTGAACCAGTATGTTGCGGTTGCGGGCCGAGAGCCCCGCCTTGCCGGTCTCGATCATCGAGAGCGCCGCCTTGCCGATGCCAAGCCGCTGTGCCAGTTGTTCTTGCGTCATCCCCAACTGTTTCCGTATCAGTTTTACCCGTTCGTTCATAGCTTTTGATCGGAAAATTTTATATTAAAAAATTGAATATTTTATTTGGAAATTCAATATTTGAACTTATCTTTGTCCTGCAAAGTTAAACAATTTATTTCTGTCTGCAAATTTATTTGCAAAAATCTTGCTAATTATCAATTATGTATTCGGTTTCACCTGAACTTTACCATGAGGCGGCGGCACGGTTGTCGGACGCCATCGACGGCGGGAACTATTTTTCGGGTTCGCTCGCGTTCCGCTTCGGCGATACGGACTGCCGCCTCACGGCGTCGGTCATCGTCTACCGCGGCCGCCTTTCGCTGCCCGAAGGGGGGCAGCACCCCGTTACGGATCTCGTGCCCGTCTGGTGGGAATTCCACACCACGCAAGCCGGGGGCGAAGTGCTCAACGACTTCGACTTCTCCGAGCTGAAGCGCTGCGTGTAATCCGCCTCATCCGTTCCGGCCATCCCTCCGGGCCCGGCGCAGCCGCCGGAACGGCATTTTCTTCCGAACCTCCCGCCGCGGCGCCGCGCATAGGGTTCAAAAATCAAACCAATGTCTGTTAAAACCGACCCGGCCTCTGCGGAAATTCCTTCCGCAGAGGTTTTCGTACCTGCCGCCATCCTCGATCCCGATTTCCCCGGCCTTCGCGCCGCGCCCGGCCAGCCCCTTTCCTGCGTCCAGTCTGTACTCTCCGGTCAGCCCGATCCCTCGGGATCTTCCGTTCCCTGCGCCCAATCGGTTCCCTGCGATCAGTCCGTTCCCGGCGATATTTCCGTCGCCTCCGGTCAGCCCGTCACACCCGGCCTTCCAGCTGTGTCCGTCCGGCCTGTTTCCCCCGCCCAAGGTGCCATTGCCGGCCGGCCCGCCGTGTCCGGGTACGGGGCGGTCTGCACGGATGGAGCCGGGCCGTCCGGGGCTCTTCCCTCCGTCGCGGGTGTGCCCCCTTCGTTCGGCGCATTCGCGCTGGCGGTCTATCCCTTCCTCGAGCTGCAACCCTTCCACCGGGCGTATTACCGTGTGCTGGAGGCTTTTGCGGCCGGGCGCATCCGGCGTCTGATCGTCACCATGCCTCCCCAGCACGGCAAGAGCGTCGGCGCGACGACACTGCTTCCGGCCTACGTGCTGGGGCTTGATCCCGACCTGCGCGTTGCGATCGCCTCCTATTCCGGGGCGCTGGCTTCGAAATTCAACCGCCGCGTGCAGCGCATCGTCGAATCGCGCGAATATGCCGCGCTTTTTCCCGCCACGACCATCAAACAGGGTGCGAAACCGCCCGGTTATATCCGTACGGTCGACGAAGTGGAGGTCATCGGCCGCCGCGGCGGACTGCTCTCCGTCGGGCGCGAAGGCTCGCTCACGGGTAACCGTGTCGACTGCTTCATCCTCGACGACCTCTACAAGGATGCCCTCGAAGCCAATTCGCCCATCGTCCGCGCCAATTGCTGGGAGTGGTATACCTCGGTCGTGCGGACGCGCATGCACAACGCCTCGCGCGAACTGATCGTCTTCACACGCTGGCACGAGGAAGACCTTATCGGCACGCTCGCCGCGCGTGAACCCGTCGTCGAATTCACCCGCTGGGCGCAGCTCGACGGGCTGTCTCCCGACACGTGGCTGCACCTGAATTTCGAGGCGCTCAAGGCCTCGCCGCCCACCGAGGTCGACCCCCGTGTCCCTGGCGAGGCGTTGTGGGAAGGGCAGCAGGGGCGTGCGTTGCTCGAAGCCAAACGGCGGCTCGACCCGCTGCAATTCGAAAGTATGTACCAGGGGCATCCCTCGTCCCGCGAGGGTTTGCTCTACGGGCTGAACTTCGCCGAGTACGACCAGCTGCCGCACGAGATCGTCCGCCGCGCCAACTATACCGATACGGCCGATACGGGCGACGACTACCTCTGTTCGCTCTCGTATGCAGTCGATGCCGACGGGGTGGTCTACATTACCGATGCCGTCTATTCGCGCGAACCGATGGAGGTCACCGAACCGCTCGTGGCCGGGATGCTCCTGCGCTCCGATACGCGGCAGGCGGCCGTCGAAAGCAATAACGGCGGCCGCGGTTTTGCACGCTCGCTGCAGGCTTTGGCACCCTCCGTGCGCATCGAATGGTTCCACCAGGGCGCCAACAAGGAGGCGCGCATCCTCTCCAATTCGGCCACGGCGCTGCACCTCGTGCGCTTTCCCCGGGGCTGGAACCTGCGCTGGCCGGAGCTATACGCCCACCTGACGACCTACCGCCGCCGGTTCCGCGCCAACCGCTGGCACGATGCCGCCGACGTGGTGACCGGTATCGTCGAGCGCGAAGCCCCCGGCCGCAACCGCGCCCGGGTGAGAGGTGTCCGGTTCCTGTAATTCCCGCTCCCCGGCGGCATGACGGGGCGCTGCATCCTCCGCCCGTGCCTTCCCGACGGTTCCGGCGCCGCCCGGCAGAGAATTAACAATTAATTCGTATGGGATATGGTGTGTTCCGTTTTGTTTTTCGTACCTTTGGTGCGGTTAATTAGGTTTGCACTAATCCACAACAAAATGAAAGCATTGAAAATCGGAAATTTGCTCGCTCCCGTCCCCATCGTGCAGGGCGGTATGGGCGTAGGCATATCGCTCGCAGGGCTGGCTTCGGCCGTTGCCGACCAGGGCGGCATCGGCGTCATTTCGTCGGCCGGCCTGGGAGTGATTTACAAAGACTATTCGAAAGATTACCGTACGGCCTCGATCTGGGGGCTGAAACAGGAACTGAAAAAGGCACGCGAGGCCACGAAAGGCATCGTCGGCGTGAACGTCATGGTCGCCATGTCCAATTTCGCTGACATGGTCAGAACCGCCATCGCCGAGAAGGCCGACATCATCTTCTCGGGCGCCGGGCTGCCGCTCAACCTGCCGTCGTTCCTTACCGAAGGAGCCAAAACCAAACTGGCACCCATCGTATCGTCGGCGCGCGCCGCGAAACTGCTGTGCCAGAAATGGTTTGCAGAATATAAGTACATTCCCGACGCCATCGTGGTCGAAGGCCCCAAGGCGGGCGGCCACCTCGGCTATAAGGAGGAGCAGCTTGTCGACGAGCACTATGCGCTCGAGAGCATCGTTCCCGAAATCGTCGCCGAAGTACATGCGTTCGAGGCCGAGCACGGCTGCCATATCCCCGTCATCGCCGGCGGCGGTATCTATACCGGCGAGGATATCTACCGCATCATGTCGCTCGGCGCCGCCGGGGTACAGATGGGTAGCATCTTCGTCACCACCACCGAATGCGACGCTTCGGAGACGTTCAAAAAAACCTATATCGAATCGAGCAAAGAGGATATCGAGATCATCGCGAGTCCCGTGGGCATGCCGGGCCGGGCGATCGGCGGCGAATTCCTGAGGAAAGTCAAGGCCGGCCTTACGCGTCCCAAACGCTGTCCGTTCCACTGCATCAAAACCTGCGACTACACCAAAAGCCCCTATTGCATCATCCTCGCGCTGTACAACGCAGCCAAAGGCAACCTCTCACGAGGCTATGCTTTCGCAGGGGCCAACGCTTACCTTTCCAAGAAAATCACCAGCGTGAAAGAGACGATCGAATCGCTCAAAGCCGGATTCCAGGCGGCAGCAGGTCGTAACACCCCGGCGCATCAATAGGGTCGAACTCCAGCAATCGCATTGAATTCACATCAGAGCCGGCCCGGGCCGCCGCGGACAGCAACGCCATTTCCGTCCGGAAACCACTCCGGAAGCAGGTGATAAACATGCGAACGGGCCCTGTTCCCGGTAAAAAACAATCCCGCAGTTCCCCTTCCGGGGCGTTGCGGGATTTAATTATTGTAAGGCTAAAACGTATATCTGTTTCTCCGAACTTTCGTTAAACACCTCTTCTTCAAAACTTCCAAACTTGTGGACGATCTCAAATCCAGCCCACTGCAGATATGAATCCGATTCTTGAGGAAAGAACAACCTCATATCCATATTCTGGACGGAATGGAATTCACCGTTTATCCAATAATGCCATTTGATGCGGTTGATTTGGGTCGCCTTTTCATAACGCATCGTTTGCTTTATCAAGACTTTCCTTTCATCGCAGGTCGTATATTCAGCTATCAGCCTTTGTCCGTTTTCACTTTCAGCAAGGTATTGAATATCCGGATTAAAGCAATCTAACAGAAATACGCCCTCTTTCTTAAGGTGATTTTTAACACCCTCGAATGCCTGAAATAAATCTTCATTTTTATATAAATGATGGATCGAATTGAATGGGATAAAAATAAGGTCGAATTTTTCTTGTAAGTTTAATGTCCTGATATCCGCTTCGATAAAGTTAATCTCCAAACCTGCTTCAGAAGCTTTTACCTTTGCTCGTTCAAGCATCGAGGAGGTGTAATCGACTCCGCAAATATCGTATCCGTCTTTTGCGATGGGAATCGTAAGCCTGCCTGTGCCGCAGCAAAGTTCGAGCAGTTTGGCGTCCTTATTTTCCGGCAGCCATTTTTTATAAAACCGCAAATCTGACAGGAAAGTATTTAATCCATCATACATATTTGCGTCATAAATCAAATCGCCGACCTCGTAAGCAGTATGCATTTTGTCCTGATTAGATTTGCGTGCATTCAAATTCTTGTACTTAGCCCAACGCTAACCCCTGCGCCGGAACTCCGAGCAGACGATGGCCGTGGCCGTAGCGACATTGAGCGATTCGGACGTGGGTTCACCGACCGGAAACGGCGGAATAAACAGCCGCCGCGAAACGAGTTCCGCTACCTCCGGTGAAACGCCCTGCCCTTCGCTGCCCATCACAATCACACCGCCGGGAGAGAGGGCGGCATCGTAAATCGGTTCGCCGTCCAGAAAGGTTCCGTACACCGGAATACCCGCAGCACGCACCTCCCCGAGCCATCGCGCCAGCGGCACATAATGCACGCGCACCCTCGCGATCGCTCCCATCGTGGCCTGCACCACCTTCGGGTTAAAGCAGTCAGCCGTCGTCTCCGAGCAGATCACGTCACGCATACCGAACCAATCGGCCAGGCGCAGGATCGTCCCCATATTGCCGGGATCCTGCACTCCGTCCAATGCGAGCGAGAGCTCCCCGGAAAGTCCCCTTACCGACAAACCGTGCCGGGGAATTTCCACGAGCGCCAACATATCCGACGGCGTTTTCAGGGAGCTGATCCGCTCCATCTCCTTGTGTGAAATCACCTCCGGACCGCCGTGCCAACCTCCCGGGCTCTGCATGCCACTGTTTTGCGACCGGACGATGCCAGAACTTTCTCCCAAAACATCGCCCGGGCCGCCGACAGCACGGCCTCCCCGAAGAGCGCGTACAGCCTTGCCAAAATGCTCCGCTCCCGCTACGGTACACAGCACCCGCCGCACGCGGAGCGGTGCAGCCATTCCCATACCCGCAACCAGTTCCGTCACCAGTTTGGTCCCTTCGGCGACGAACAATCCCGCTGCGTTCCGCCCTTTTTTGTCCCCGAGCGAGCGGATCGTCTGTATTTCGGCTTTGGTCAACATTTTTATCATCGATTATGCGAACATGCCCCGGATCATACCGCACCGATTGACGGACGGAGAGCATATACGACACAAATGTAACAAAACCCGGGAAAACTACCGCACCTCCAGAATCTCCACAGGTTGAATACCGGCATTCAGATCCCCGGTGCGGCAATCATCGAAACTGTCCGCAAATCAGACACCCGTACCATTACTTTTTACACGATTTTGTATGCGCATTCTCCCGTACACGACGGCGATCCATCCACGCAGTTCCTCGGGATACGGAACGATTTTTGAGAAAAATTCCGGTGCGATTTGCAAAACAAAAAACCACTGCGTACCTTTGCATTTCAGAAACTATTCTGAGAAGAAGACAGTTTCAGCAAGTGGTATAAATACTTAACTTACTGATAAAGAATGTCTGACAAAAAATCCGCCCGTCTCATTCTGGAAGACGGGACAACTTTCACCGGTTACTCTTTCGGGGCCGAAACGGCCACTACCGGTGAAGTCGTTTTCAACACAGCCATGACAGGCTATCCCGAAAGTCTCACCGATCCATCCTACAGCGGTCAAATCCTGGTCTCCACCTATCCGCTCGTCGGTAATTACGGCGTTCCCCAAAAAGAAAGTGAATACGGTCTGCTCAAGTTTTTCGAGTCAGACCGTATTCATGTTAAGGGGTTGGTCATTTCGGACTACTCGTTCGAATACAGCCACTGGAATGCGGGCGAAAGCCTCGGAGAATGGCTGCGCGAAAACGGCGTTCCCGGCATCTGGGGGATCGACACGCGCCAACTCACGAAGATCATCCGCGAACGGGGAGTCATGCTGGGCAAGATCGTCGTCGAAGGAAGCGCGGAACCGGCCGCATTCGACGATCCGAACCTGCGCAACCTCGCCGCCGAAGTGAGTACGCCGCAGGTCGAAACCTACGGCGACGGCCCGATGAAGATCGTGCTGGTCGACTGCGGCTGCAAGTACAACATCATCCGCTGCCTGCTTTCGCGCGGCGCCACGGTGATCCGCGTGCCGTGGGACTATGATTTCACCGCCCTCGATTACGACGGGGTGATGCTCTCCAACGGTCCCGGCGACCCGCAGCAATGCACCGCCACGATCTCGAACATCAAAAAGGCGATGGCCCTCGGTAAGCCGATCTTCGGCATCTGCCTCGGCAACCAGCTGCTTTCGATCGCCGCCGGCGCGACCACTTTCAAACTCAAGTACGGCCACCGCAGCCACAACCAGCCCGCGCTGATGGTCGGCACGAACAAAGCGGTCATCACGTCGCAGAATCACGGCTTCGCGGTCAACACCGACACGCTGGGCCCCGACTGGGAACCTTACTTCGTCAACCTGAACGACGGTACGAGCGAAGGCATCCGGCACAAACGCCTTCCCTTCTTCTCGGTGCAGTTCCACCCGGAGGCCTCGGGCGGCCCGGTAGACACTGAATTCCTGTTCGACGACTTCATCCGCAACATCCGGGATCACGCCGGCTCAAAACGGTAAGACCGGTTCACCGGGCCCGCACACGGCCCGGCGAACCGGGCGCAACACCTGAACGGAATTACCAGATTGAGAAAGCCTTAAAATCAAGAATTATGCAAAACAAAATAGAAAAAGTCATCCTGCTCGGTTCGGGCGCCCTGAAGATCGGCGAGGCCGGCGAGTTCGACTATTCGGGCTCGCAGGCACTCAAGGCCCTCAAGGAAGAGGGCGTCTACACGGTGCTGATCAACCCCAACATCGCGACGATCCAGACCTCGGAGAACATCGCCGACAAAGTCTACTTCCTACCCGTTACGCCCGAATTCGTCGAGCAGGTGATCGCCAGGGAGCGGCCGCAGGGCATCCTGCTCGCATTCGGCGGCCAAACGGCGCTGAACTGCGGCGTCAAACTCTACCAGAGCGGCGTGCTCGAAAAATACGGCGTGCAGGTCCTGGGAACGCCCGTGCAGGCAATTATCGACACCGAAGACCGCGAGAAGTTCGTGCACAAGCTCGACCAGATCGATGTCAAGACGATCAAAAGCGAAGCCGTGACGACCGTCGCCGAAGCGAAACGCGTCGCGCACGAGTTGGGCTACCCGGTCATCATCCGGGCGGCCTATACCCTCGGCGGCCTCGGATCAGGCTTCTGCGACAACGACGAGGAGCTCGATACGCTCGCCAGCAAGGCGTTCACCTACTCGCCGCAGATCCTGGTCGAGAAATCGCTCAAAGGCTGGAAAGAGGTGGAATACGAGGTAGTGCGGGACCGCTACGACAACTGCATCACCGTCTGCAACATGGAAAACTTCGACCCGCTGGGCATCCACACCGGCGAGAGCATCGTCGTAGCCCCGTCGCAGACCCTTTCGAACGCCGAATACCATAAACTGAGAAAACTGGCGATCAAGATCATCCGCCACATCGGGATCGTCGGCGAGTGCAACGTTCAGTACGCACTCGACCCCGACTCGGAAGATTACCGCGTGATCGAAGTAAACGCGCGCCTGAGCCGCTCGTCGGCGCTCGCGTCGAAGGCCACCGGTTACCCGCTCGCCTTCGTCGCCGCGAAACTGGGGCTCGGCTACGGGCTGCACGAACTGAAAAACGCCGTCACGAAGAGTACGACCGCCTGCTTCGAACCGGCTCTCGACTACATCGTCTGCAAGATTCCGCGCTGGGATCTCGGCAAGTTCAAAGGCGTCTCGCGCGAGTTGGGCTCCAGCATGAAATCGGTCGGCGAGGTGATGGCCATCGGGCGCTGCTTCGAAGAGGTGATCCAGAAAGGGCTGCGCATGATCGGACAGGGCATGCACGGGTTCGTCGCGAACAAGGCGTTCGCCGGCATCGACATCGACGAGGCGCTCACGCATCCCACCGACAAACGCATCTTCGTGATCGCCCACGCGCTCAAACAGGGCTACACGATCGAACGCATCCACGAGCTGACCCGGATCGACAAATGGTTCCTCGAGAAGCTCGAAAACATCATCCGCATCGAGGGCGAGCTCGAAAAGCACAACGGTATCGCCGACGTGCCCGATGAACTGATCCGCGAAGCGAAACAGCGCGGTTTCTCGGACTTCCAGCTGGCCCGTACGGTCAGCCACAGCAAGTCCGACGAGATCGAGGCCGATATGCTGAAGGTCCGCCGCCACCGCAAGGAGCGCGGCATCACCCCGGTCGTCAAGCAGATCGACACGCTGGGAGCCGAATACCCGGCCCAGACCAACTACCTCTACGTCACCTACAACGGAACTTCGAACGATATAGATTTCGCACACGACCACCGCTCGGTGATCGTACTGGGTTCGGGAGCCTACCGCATCGGCAGCTCCGTGGAATTCGACTGGTGCAGCGTCAGTGCGCTGAAGACGATCCGCGAGCAGGGTTACCGCTCGGTGATGATCAACTACAATCCCGAAACGGTCTCGACCGACTACGACGTCTGCGACCGGCTCTACTTCGACGAGCTGACCCTGGAGCGCGTGCTCGACATCACCGACCTCGAGGAACCCAAAGGGGTGGTCGTCTCGACCGGCGGCCAGATCCCGAACAACCTCGCGATGCGGCTGCACAACGAACATGTGCCGATCCTCGGCACCTCGGCCGAAAACATCGACAACGCCGAAGACCGCCACAAGTTTTCGTCGATGCTCGACAAGATCGGCGTCGACCAGCCGCGCTGGAGGGAGCTGACGACGATGGACGACATCTATAAATTCGTCGACGAAGTGGGTTTCCCGGTGCTGATCCGGCCGTCGTACGTCCTCTCGGGCGCCGCGATGAACGTTGTCTCGAACCGCTCCGAACTGGAACATTTCCTGACGCTGGCCACCAGCGTATCGAAACAGTATCCGGTGGTAGTGACCGAATTCATCGAACACGCGAAAGAGGTCGAGATCGACGCAGTGGCCAAAGACGGCGAAGTGCTGATCTACGCCATCTCGGAGCACGTCGAGTTCGCGGGTGTCCACTCGGGCGACGCGACGATGGTCTTCCCGCCGCAAAAGATGTATGTCGAGACGATGCGCCGCATCAAGAAGATCAGCCGCGAGGTGGCGCGGATGCTCAACATCTCCGGCCCGTTCAACATGCAGCTGATGGCCAAGGACAACGAGATCAAGGTGATCGAGTGCAACCTGCGCGCCTCGCGCAGTTTCCCGTTCGTCTCGAAGGTGCTGAAAGTAAACTTCATCGACATCGCGACGAAGGTGATGCTGGGAGTCGATCCCGAAGTCCCGCACAAATCGGCCTTCGAACTGGACTATGTCGGCATCAAGGCGCCGCAGTTCTCGTTCTCGCGACTGCAAAAGGCCGACCCGGTACTCGGCGTCGAGATGGCCTCGACCGGCGAAGTGGGCTGCATCGGCGAGGATTTCCACGAGGCGATCCTCAAGAGCATGATCTCGGTGGGCTATGCGATCCCGAAAAAGAACATCCTGCTCTCGACCGGCGACTCGCGCTCGAAGATGGACATGCTCTCGGCGGCGAAGGCCCTGCAACAAAAAGGTTACAACATCTTTGCGACGAAAGGTACGGCGGCCTTCCTCGAACTGAACGGCGTGCATGCGACGGTACTGCACTGGCCCGACCAGAACGAGCAGCCCAACACGCTCGACTACATCAAGGAGAAGAAGATCGACCTGGTGGTGAACATCCCGAAGAACCTCTCGAAAGACGAGCTGAACAACGACTACACGATCCGGCGCAGCGCGATCGACTTCAACATCCCGCTGATCACGAACGCCCGGCTCGCAAGCGCCTTCATCACGGCTTTCTGCCGCCTCGCCCCGGACGAGATCCAGATCAAAAGCTGGAACGAGTATTGACCTGAACGGGATTCTCCTCAAAAAGCAAATCCCGCAGATCGATCTGAAAAAGCAGGGACCGGATTCCGCAAGGAAATCCGGTCCCTGTTCCATAAACGGACGGTAACCATTGAAGCGATTCTATCGGACTGTTATCGAAACTACAGTAACCGTCAGTTGAAGTTTACGCCCGTATGCTCCCGAAGGCAGCCGGGGACGCGAAACCGTGTCAGTCGGCCGGCGAAACGATCGTCGCCTGATCGTTGCCGTACATGACAACGGACGGTTCCACGTTCACCTCATTGATCCAATTCTGCACCTGGACGGCATAAGGCAAGCGCTTCGTCGCACTCCAGTCGTAAATCGCGGTGGTACCGCGCAGATTCAGGACATTTTTACGGGGCGAACGCAACTGTGCCGCATACTGGATATTGGTGGCGGTCTCCGGATCATTGTAGCTGTAAATCCTCGAATCCTTCACCGTGATCACGTGATTTGCAGCACCCGGCCAGTTTCCGCTCTGCTCGCAGACTATGATAGTCGCGAAGATCTCGGTCGGGCCCGTGAACGGATTGCGCCCGATCAGCTCGGAGCCGTTCGTCACGTTGATAACGCTTCCCCCGTCGCTCCACAGGTTGAACGCACAGCGTCCGTCCAGGCGCGAGTCGTCCACGTACACTTCGAATTTATCGCTGTGCTGCGTGGCGTTGAAAACGTAAAATACGCCTTCGACAACCGATTTATTCTGCAGTCGAACGATGATATTGCCGGCATGGGCACCGATGCCGATACCGCGCGAGTCGGACATTTTCTTAAACGCCGTATTTTGCTCCGGGGTATAAGCGACGTTGCCCGGATCGCCGCTTCGCGGCTGCGGGCCTATGTGGGTATTGTCCAGCGTCACGCGGCAAACACTCGCAGCGTCCTTCGCACCGTGGATATTGACACCCCTCTGGTCGGCTTTCGGAACGATCAGGTCCGAATTCTTCACCAGCAGGGTCAGATTATTATAACCGGCGGCCAGGATCGCGCAATTCCGCGCGGCATTGACATCGGCCTCGTTCTGGCGAACCGTTACCCCGTCCAGCACGACATTGATATTGTCGGCCGCGAGGGTGATGCCGTTACCGGCAGGCGCATCGATCGTCAGGTTGCTCAACTCGGCATTGGCCGCAATTTCCAAAGGTGCGGCGAGGGTGGCTCCCTTGGCATCGAGTCCCGAAACGGGCTGTTCGATCAGCAAATAATCGTACCCGCTCTTGTCGTCGGCCAGGGCGCGGTCGAGATCGGCCTGCGAAGCCACGCAGCGGATGAGCTTATCCGCATAGCCCCCGACCTTGGTCACATTGTCCACGACACCGTAGATTTTAACGTTGCCCTGGCGCAGGGTCAGGTTTTCAACCGTAACGTCACGCGGCACGATCAGCGTGCTGGTGGAGGCCCTGCCGCGTATCCTGACAGCCGGCCTGACCATGACCATCCCGCTGACCCTTGTCTCCTTCTTTTTTGCCATGATCATTGCCGTGGCCGTCGCGCTGGTGCAGTACGCCAATGTGCCGGTGCTGCGGCAGATCGCCCGGTTCTACATCTGGGTCATCCGGGGCACACCGCTGCTGGTGCAGCTGTTCATCATCTTTTACGGCCTGCCCAGCCTGGGCATCATGCTGGACGCCTTTCCCGCCGCCGTCATCGCCTTTGCCTTCAATGAGGGTGCCTACTGCGCCGAGACCATGCGCGGCGCGCTGGAAAGCGTGCCCCAGGGCCAGCTGGAGGCCGGTTCCTGCGTGGGCATGACCTGGGCCCAGATCATGCGCCGCATCGTGCTGCCGCAGGCCCTGCGCACCGCCGTGCCCGCCCTGTCCAACTCCCTCATCGGCATGATCAAGGACACCTCGCTGGCGTCCAACATCACGGTGGCCGAGCTGTTCATGGCCGGTCAGCGCGTGGCGGCCCGCACCTACATCTTCCTGCCCATCTACTGTGAGGTGGCGGTGGTGTACCTGCTGTTCTGCACGGTCATCACCAAACTGCAGGCTGTGCTGGAGCACCGGCTCAACGCCCGGGGCTTCCAGTAAGAAAGGAGTGTGGAACCCATGGCAATGATGGAGATCCGGAACGTCCACAAGACCTTCCGCACCTACGCAAAAGCCGGTCTGCGCCCCGGTGCACACAAGGTGGTCAGCGAGCTGCCGGTGCTGCAGGGGGTGGACCTGACCGTGGAAAAAGGCGATGTGGTGGCCATTCTGGGCCCTTCCGGCTCCGGCAAGACCACCCTGCTGCGCTGCCTGAATTTTCTGGAGACCGCCGACGCAGGCCAGCTGGTGCTGGACGGCGAGACCTTTGACCTGGCCCATGCAGGCCGGGCCGACATCGCCCGGCTGCGCAAAAAGA